>Ga0206682_10005439_pt1 | contig 10029 bp, 8 predicted proteins | sample M240m12015metaG_FD_155444 | JGI IMG/M metagenome (GOLD analysis project Ga0206682, IMG submission 155444) | Ammonia-oxidizing marine archaeal communities from Monterey Bay, California, United States - M2 40m 12015 | ecosystem: Environmental > Aquatic > Marine > Intertidal zone | place: USA... | reverse complement strand
TTGTCCGAAAATGACTGGACAAATGAAGCTTTTACACGATGCATACATAAACGATGATGACATACTATTTCTCTCTCATACTGTTTACCCCGAGGAGGATTCTGTTGCTGTATTACAAGCTTATGCAGAAAAATATGTTATTGATTCAAACAAATGGCTCTTATTGACTGGAGATAAGGGCGTTATATACGATTTAGCTCGCAAGTCTTATTTTGCAGTTCTTACTGAGGGTGATGGTGGCGAAAGAGATTTTATCCATACAGAAAACTTTATGCTGATGGATAAAAAACAACGTATAAGAGGCTATTACGACGGAACTTCATCTGAAGATATGGAGCGTTTAAAGAAGGATATTGAAATTTTAAGGTTGGAATATATTTAATTATTCCATAGTTTCCATGCTTCGTCTGCTTGATGTATAAGCATGGATTGTCCATTTAAAATAGTTGCTTTTTGTTCTTTAGCTTTTTTTAAAAACAAGGTTTCAGCCGGATTGTAAATCAGATCTACAATAAGATGTTTGTCAGTTAAAAATTCAAAGGGCATAAAGGGGCATTCATCTACTGTTGGAAATGTTCCCAAAGGCGTTGTATTTACTACTAATAAATGATGTTTTAAAACGTATTGATTTAGTTCAGTGTATGAAATTTGTTGCTCATCAGGAGTTCTAGAAACGAGTAAACAATCAATGCCAATATTTTCTAAAGCGTACTTTACAGCTTTTGAGGCTCCTCCTGTCCCGAGTATTAGCGCTCGCTCCATAGTTCTATCTAGAAAAGGTTTTAGAGCATTTCGAAAGCCAATATGGTCAGTATTGTGTCCAATAAGTTTACCTTCTTTAACTACTATTGTATTTACGGCTCCAATTTCGAATGCTTCCTTACTTAACGAATCCAAAAATGGTAAAATAGATTGTTTGTACGGAATGGTTACATTAAGTCCTGAAAGAGTGTTTTTCTTTATAAATTCAGTAAAGAGGTTAATGTTTTTGAGTTCAAAATTTTGATAACAAGAATCTTCAATATTTTCTCGGTTAAATTTTTGTTCGAAATAATGTTGTGAAAAAGAATGACCGAGTTCTTTTCCAATGAGTCCATATGTCTTCATTATTTTTTATCTATTGCTAGTTTCTCTACTAGCCAAATACAGAACACGCCCAAAGCCAAACAAAATAAAGCTGTAATAGATTCTAGTTCTAGTATATTTGGCAAATACCTCTCGTATCCAATAATCAATTCTTCTCCATGTCTGTTTAACATCGTCTTACTTGTAATTGGATTTTTCCATGGCCAAATGATTGCCAGTGAGCCAAACACAAATCCAGTAAGCGTGCTTATTGTTAGGTTTTTGTATCTGTTAAAAATCCAAGCAATAATTTGTGAAAAACAAATCATTCCTACTATAGAGCCTAGTAGAAAAAGTGAAAAATGCATCAAACGTTCTATTTGTACTGAATTACTCAAATAGGAGAAATCTCCAGAAATAGACATTTTCAGCGAAGAGGAAACAGCGTTTATAGAATCTACCATAAGTAGTTTGTAATTGCCTAAAAGCATTAAGATGTATGAACCAGAAAGACCTGGAAGTAACATACCACTAATCCCTATTACACCACACACAAATACAAATAAGTAGTTTGCATTTGAGCTAGGTGCTGGGTTAATAATTGTAATACTTAATGCCGTTAAACTTCCAAGGATAAAAAATACAATGGACTTCAACTCCCATTTAGAAACAGACTTACCAACATAGTATACAGAGGCGAGAATTAATCCAAAAAAGAATGACCAAATTTTTAGAGGATGCATCTCTAGTAGAAATTCAAATAATTTTGCTATTGTGAAGATACTGGTTCCAACGCCAATTCCCAGAAAAAGTAAGAACTTAAAATTTACATGTTTTAACAGTCCTGAAAGGTCTTTTTTAAGTAAGAGTTTAAGTGCTTTCTTATCAAAAGATTTTAAAGAATTTATCAGTTCTTCATAGATGCCGGTAACAAGTGCAATTGTACCTCCTGAAACACCGGGTATTACATTGGCTGCTCCCATCACAAATCCCTTAACAGCGATTAGAAAAAAGTCTTTTTTCGATCTTTTAACCATGTTATGAGTCTTGATAAGAAGTGAAACCACCTTTTAGGTTGTAAAGGTTTTTATAACCGTGAAGTTTTTCGAGCATGTATATTATAGCGGTAGCTCTTTTGCCTGTTTTGCAATAAATAACGACTTGTTTTGTTTTCGAAATTTTAGCTATTGAATCTAAGACTTCATCTAGCGGTATGTTTAAGCCTATTGCACCATCCTCAAACTCGTAAGGCTCTCTGATGTCTATGAGTTGAAAGTCCTCATTATTTGCTAGTTTTTCTTTAACCTCTTTAGAACTAATAAATTTCATTATTTTTTCGGCAAAAAATTAAAAAAGGTGTCTCCTCTTAAGCCAAGTCGTAAACATTCAAGTGGAATGATCTCGTTGGGTGCTATGTTTCCTAAATTAACATTAGGTCCGAGTAATTTTATGAACCATACTTGTTGCGATTTTTGAGGAGCTTCCCAAAGGATTTTCTCTTTTGGGATTTTAGTTAAAATCTCTTCAATTAAGTCAGAACGAACCTCACCAGTATCTCTGCAGATACCTACATTTCCTCCTTCACGCGCTTCTGCAATCACCTTCCAAGAACCTGCAGCGAGTTCTTTATCCATCATATCAATCCACTTATAGGGTGGTATTAAAACGTCTTCACTCTTTGAACCTATTTCTGATAGAACCGTTGTTTTTTTAGCTAAAATCCGGATGTATTCACATTTTTTATCGTGATCCAACTCAATTGAGCCATCTGAGACTTCTACTGTATTCAGTTCGTATTTGTCTACCAATTCAACATATTCGTTGAACATGTCTCTTTCAATAAACGCTTCAAAAAGAGTACCTCCAAAGTAAACTTTAAGACCTGCATCCTTGTAAAGTTTAATTTTTTCTGATAAATTTTCTGTTAGGAATGCCGTACCAAAACCAAGTTTTACAATGTCTATATATTTAGTAGAGGATTCAAGCATGTTTTTAGCCTCATTTATACTTAGTCCTTTATCCATAACCATGGTTAGGCCTTCATTTCTTGGACTTGTTGTTCTTTTTGGTATATAGGGAAGATGAAAATTCATTTTTCAGGTAAAATTTAAAAGTTGATTGAAATCAATATCAGATTCTAATTCTGGAAAGTGTTTGTAAATAACAGCAAATCCATCTGAGTCTTGTTTTATTCCTTTGTCAAGGAATTTTTTAGCGTTCTTTAGATCTTTTTGAATAAAATAATAGGCGCCTAAAAGGCACAGAATATCCAAGTGATTTTTGTTTGCTTTTAGGCCTTGTTTCAAAAGGCTTACAGAATCTTTAGTTTCGTTTATTGTATGTGTTAAGTTTGCGTATTCTATCCATATTGTTGGTGAGTCACAACCCAATTCTATTAGCTTTTGATAGCCCAAATCTGCTTCTGCGTATAGTCCTGTTTTTTTGTAAACTCCAGTTTGTATGTAAAGGTATTCTAAATCATTCGGACTAAGGTAAAGTGCTTTTTTTATGTGATGAAGAGCTTCTTCTGTAGAGCCAATTGCATCGAAGCATAGTCCAGACTCCATCCAAGCTTCTGATAATTGAGGGTCTTGATGACTTGCTTTTGTGAAATATCTAATGGCCTGTTTGTACATAGACAGCTCTTTGTAACACAATCCAATTTTTAAGTAGGTATAACCTGTTGCTTCCTCAAAATCAAATGTTATTAGATACGTTTTTATGGCTTCTTTTATTTCGCCTAGCTGAGTCAATGACCTTGCTTTTTCGTGATAGCCTGCGGTAAAACATTCGTCTATTAGTATAGCATAGTCTAATGCCCAAACAGCTTTTTTGTAATCCTTGTTTTTATTGTAAAATAAACCCAATTGGTACCAAGTGATTTCACAGTAGGGTGTTTGATCAATAAGTTTTGAGAAAAAGTTAACAGCGTCGTCGTAGGCATCTAATCGCTCAAAACAGTAGGCTATATTAAATATTGCAATGTCGTCTTCTGGCTCTACTGCTAAAAACTCAGATAAATACTTAATAGCATCGTAAAATTTACCTAAGCATTGGTATTCAAAAGCGATAAATGGGTAAACATCAACGGGGTCATCCGAGAGGCTTTTTGATTTGTGAAACTGTTTAAGGGCTTCGTGATGTTTTTTCCGCTTAGAAAGTATAGATCCTTTGGCAATATACAAATCCACATTGCTAGGCTCTAGTGTCTCAGCAATATCTAGTATAGATTCAGCTTCGTTTAGACGCTCTAAAATGGTTAGGATTTGAGCTTTTTTTATTAGAAACCCAGCAGAGAAGGGGTATTGTTCGTAAGCAATTTCCATACTTGCCATTGCTTCTCCAAGCTGTCCATTGTCTATGTAATATTCAACAATATCTTCAAATTCATAGGAATCAAAAAAGGATTGGAAGTCGCCTTCCAGCATTTTCTCATAACGTTCTATTAAAGCGTTAATCTTATTTTGATCCTTATGTTGTTCAGGTTTCATTAGTTACCTTTTTTGTAAAAACAATTAAATCTAAAAAATAAAATTACTATAAAATTGATTCAATTTGACTTAGATTTCCATTATTTATCCACAATCACATTCACATTCTCATAATCACTACATATTTTAGTTCTAAATATTTAATTAAAAAGGCTTTATAGGTCGTATTTAATTTATTGTGGGTGCCAGCATTTTAAAAGGAAAGCAATTTTATATATTTGCTAAAAATTATTTAAGAATGACGTTGATAAAATCCATCTCTGGAATCAGAGGGACAATTGGAGGAGAAGTTGGAGCTAATTTAACTCCTTTAGATATTGTTAAATTTGCTTCTGCTTACGGTATGTGGCTTAAAAATAACACGAAAGGCAAAGTAAAGGTTGTTGTTGGGAGAGACGCTCGAATTTCCGGAGCTATAGTTCAAGATCTAGTTCAATCTAGTTTATTAGCGCTGGGCATAGATGTAATAGATTTAGGTCTTAGTACGACACCTACAGTTGAAGTTGCCGTTCCATTAGAAGCGGCAAACGGAGGTATAATACTTACAGCTAGCCATAATCCAAAGCAATGGAATGCCTTGAAGTTATTGAATCATAAAGGTGAGTTTGTATCGGGGCAAGATGGTGCAGCTATCTTAAAAATAGCTGATGATGAAGCCTTTAATTTTGTAGAGGTTGATTATTTAGGAACCGCATCGAAAAAAGATTATTTACAAATACATATTGATGCAGTTTTAGCGCTTTCTACTGTGAATGTTACACTGGTTAAGGCAGCTAATTTTAAAGTAGTTATTGATGCGGTTAATTCTACTGGAGGAATTTATATTCCTGCTTTGTTAAGACAAATGGGCGTTGATGTAGTAGAACTTTATTGTGTACCTAACGGTAAATTCCCTCATAATCCAGAACCTTTACCAGAGCATTTACATGATTTATGCTCCTTGGTAAAAGAATCAAAAGCTGACTTAGGTTTTGTGGTCGATCCAGACGTTGACAGGTTAGCTATTGTTGCTGAGGATGGTACTTTATTTGGTGAGGAGTATACTTTAGTGGCTGTTGCAGATCATGTTTTGAAAACTAAAACAGGAGCTACTGTATCTAATTTATCTTCTACGCGCGCTTTAAAAGACGTAAGTGATAAGCACGGTGTAGCCTATCATGCTTCTGCCGTTGGAGAGGTAAATGTAGTAGCTAAAATGAAAGAAGTCAACGCACCCATTGGAGGTGAGGGCAATGGAGGTATCATTTATCCTGAACTTCATTATGGAAGAGATTCACTCGTAGGTGTTGCACTCTTTTTAACCCATTTAGCAGCCTCTAAATTAACCTGTTCGGCGCTTCGTAGTACCTATACAAATTACTACATGTCAAAGCAAAAAATACAGTTAACTCCAAATGTTGATGTTGACAAGATATTAAATAAAATGGCTGCCAAATACGCCTCAGAAGACGTAAATAAAATTGATGGCGTAAAAATAAATTTTGCGAACGAGTGGGTTCATCTCAGAAAATCAAATACAGAACCTATTATTAGAGTCTATACAGAAAGCACAAGTGCTACTAAAGCAAACGAATTGGCCCAACGTTTTATTAATGAAATTAGTTTGATTTAAATAATTATCATTCTTATGTAAATGAATGTTTTATGAAAGTTTATTTAGACAATGCTGCAACCACCCCTCTAGATCCCCAAGTTTTTGAGGCGATGTTACCTGTTCTAAAAGATGGTTTTGGAAATCCCTCTTCAACGCACGCTGTTGGTCGAAAAATAAAATCTTTGATCGAACGTTCTAGAAAGAATATTGCCAAACACTTAAATTGCGCTCCAGGAGAAATTTTTTTCACCTCTGGTGGAACGGAAGCTGATAACATGGCTATACAATGTGCCGTAAATGATCTTGGTGTTAAACATATTATAACGTCATGTATTGAGCATCATGCGGTTGGACACACTGTAAAAAAGTTAAAAACAGATGGTTTGGTGGAATTATCCTACGTCCATTTAGATGAAAAAGGCCATGTAGATTTACAGCATTTGGAACAACTTTTATCTGTACACCCTAAAACACTTGTAACCTTAATGCATGCCAATAACGAGATTGGTAATTTACTACCTTTGCAACATGTTTCTGAAATTTGCGAGCAATATGGGGCTATTTTTCATTCTGATACTGTACAAACAATGGCGCATTACAGATTTGATATGAATGTACTTGATCAGGTTCATTTTTTAGCTTGTTCTGCCCATAAGTTTCACGGCCCAAAAGGCATTGGTTTTTTATACGTAAACAAAAAAAATCAAATAAATCCAATTATTCATGGAGGTGCGCAAGAACGAAACATGAGAGGAGGAACTGAAAATGTATATGGCATCGTTGGCCTATCTAAGGCAATGGATATTGCTTTTGAGGGTATTGAAGCGCATCAAGAATATGTGATAGCTATTAAAGAGTATATGATTTCTCGCCTAAATGAATCTATTTTAGATGTTTCATACAATGCAGATAGTGCAAATATGTCTAAAAGTTTGTATACGATTCTAAGTGTTTCTTTACCTCCTACAGAAATTGCATCGATGTTGTTGTTTAATATGGATATACTTGGGATTGCTTGCTCTGGTGGTTCGGCTTGTACATCGGGTGCAAATATAGGTTCACATGTTTTAACTGGCATTGAAGCTCCAATGGACCGCCCTACCATTCGTTTTTCTTTTTCAAGATATACAACAATCCAAGAAATTGATTATACGGTAAATTCTTTGGTTAGCTTGTATACCTGAGACGCTGAATACAATTAGCACCTTACTATTTGCTTGCTTGTCTTTTTTTTGGTGGGTTATTTAAAATAGTTGTTAGAATTATTTAGGGAATAAATACCACCTATTTTTTCGCTAAATTTGCAAAATTAGAATTGATATGTAACTATGGCTTCATCAAATAAAAAAGAATTGTCTTTTGAGGATTTTCGTCAAGAGGTTTTAGCAGATTATAGATTGGCTTGTATTAGCCGCGAGGCAAGTTTACTTGGTCGTCGGGAAGTACTTACAGGCAAAGCTAAGTTTGGGATTTTTGGAGACGGTAAGGAATTGGCTCAAATTGCCATGGCTAAAGTTTTTAAAAATGGCGATTTCCGATCGGGTTACTACAGAGATCAAACTTTTATGATGGCTATTGCTCAAATGTCCACGCAACAAATGTTTGCCGCTCTATACGGTCAAACCGATGTTGTGGAAGAACCTGCTTCAGGGGGCCGTCAGATGGGGGGGCATTTTGCAACCCGAAATTTAAACGAAGACGGTAGCTGGAAAAACTTAATGGATTCGAAAAATTCTTCAGCTGACATTTCTTGCACTTCTGGACAGATGCCACGCTTACTTGGTTTAGCACAAGCTTCAAAAGTATATCGAAATCATAAAGACTTACAAAATTGGTCTTCTTTTACAAACAAAGGAAATGAAATAGCTTTTGGTACTATAGGAAATGCAAGTACTTCTGAGGGCGCTTTTTTTGAAACTATTAATGCTGCAGGTGTTCTTCAAGTACCTATGATTATGTCTGTTTGGGATGATGGGTACGGGATTTCTGTTCCAGCAAAATATCAGACCACAAAAGAAAATATATCCGAAATTTTAAAGGGTTTTCAACGTGATGAAACGGGGGCTGGATTTGAAATATTTCGTGTTAAAGGTTGGGATTACCCGGCTTTAATTGAAACCTATCAGAAAGCTGAAAAAATTGCTCGAGAAGAGCACGTTCCTTGTTTAATTCACGTTTCTGAAGTAACCCAACCTCAGGGTCACTCTACATCTGGTTCTCACGAACGTTACAAATCTTCGGAACGTTTACAATGGGAACTAAATTTTGATCCGATTAAAAAAATGGGGGAGTGGATGCTTGAACTTAATTTAGCATCTAAAGACGATTTAGATGCTGTATCTAAGGCGTCTAAAAAATTAGTTCGAGAAGCCAAAGCTAATGCCTGGAATGCTTTTATTAATCCTATCAAAGAGGAGCAAAGTGTTGTTTCATCTTTATTGATTCAGCTCGCCGAGAGCAGCTCTAATAAAGCGACCATTACAACAATTGCTAACGATTTAAAAGACAATGCTGAGCCTTTACGTAAAGATCTATTTAATGCAGCTCGCAAATCTTTACGATTGGTAAGAGCTGAAAGCTCTGAGGCCAAAACCTTAATTGGCAATTGGTTGCATAAAGAAAAGCAAGTAAATACCAATCGTTTTAGCAGTCATTTGTATAGTGATTCTGCATTTTCTTCTTTAAAAGTGAAAGAGGTTCTACCTGAGTACCAAGATGCTAAAGAGGTAGACGCTCGCGTAATTCTTCGAGATAACTTTGACGCGATCTTTGCAAAGATGCCAGAAGCCTTAATTTTTGGTGAAGATTCCGGAAATATCGGTGATGTAAATCAAGGTTTAGAAGGATTGCAAGAAAAGTATGGCGAACTCCGTGTTTCTGATGTAGGTATTCGAGAAGCTACAATTTTAGGACAAGGAATTGGTTTGGCAATGCGTGGTTTAAGACCAATTGCTGAAATACAATATTTAGATTACTTATTGTATGCGATTCAAATAATGAGTGATGATTTGGCAACCCTTCATTACCGAACCAAAGGAGGTCAAAAAGCCCCATTAATTATAAGAACCCGTGGGCATCGTTTGGAAGGTATTTGGCATTCTGGATCTCCTATGGGGATGATTGTCAATTCCTTAAGAGGTGTTAATGTTTTGGTTCCAAGAGATATGACACAGGCCGCTGGTTTTTACAACACCATGTTGGCATCGGATGATCCGGCTTTAATTATAGAATGTTTAAATGGGTACCGTTTAAAGGAAAAAATGCCTGTTAATTTAGGCGAATTTAAAACGCCTGTTGGGATTCCTGAAACAACCAAAGAAGGAAGCGACATTACGCTTGTAACTTACGGTTCTACTTGGCGTTTGGTCATGGAAGCTGCAAAAGAATTAGAATCTGTTGGAGTCTCTGCAGAGGTAATAGACGTACAATCGTTAATTCCTTTTGATGTAAATCATCACATTGTGGATAGCATCTCAAAAACAAATCGCGTACTGTTTATTGACGAGGACGTACCTGGAGGAGCAACCGCTTATATGATGCAAAAAGTATTGGAAGAACAAAAGGCTTATTTCCATCTCGATGGTGAACCACGTACGCTGAGTGCAAAAGCACATCGTCCTGCTTATGGAACAGATGGTGATTATTTCTCTAAACCTAGCGCAGACGACATTTTTGAAGTTGTTTATGCAATGATGAATGAATCTAGCCCAAGCAAATACCCTAGTATTTATTAAAACAATCTGTAGTTTTTAAATGTACTACGATTCTATCATTTTTTGTGAAGAGCGTATGTAGCAGGCTTTAATCGGTACTAGGTTTTTAGCTTATTCCGATTGAATTTGAACAGCTTTATGTTCGTTTTCGAAGTTTTTCTTTACA
>Ga0206682_10005437_pt1 | contig 10032 bp, 7 predicted proteins | sample M240m12015metaG_FD_155444 | JGI IMG/M metagenome (GOLD analysis project Ga0206682, IMG submission 155444) | Ammonia-oxidizing marine archaeal communities from Monterey Bay, California, United States - M2 40m 12015 | ecosystem: Environmental > Aquatic > Marine > Intertidal zone | place: USA... | reverse complement strand
TGCATTAGAAAATGAATTAAGATATTACAACGAAATTTGGCACCCTTATTCGAATCATCCAAACTTAAATTATAATGATCAAGCTGTTGTTGTTCAATCTGGTTTATTCTCTGCTATGCAGAGTTTTAGTTGTCAGAACTTAACGATCTTAAAACAGGCATCATTACTAATAAATCCTAATCAGGTAGTGCAAGTAAATGGTAATCTTGTTGTAGAGTAGGTCTAATGCTCTATTTGATTTTTAGCTAGATTTAGTCTTAACAGTGGCATTTATAATCTTCTCTTATATAGTTACCTCTTTTGATGTTTTAATTTAAATCAGTTTACATAAGAGTCGTAGCCTATTATTGCTAGATATAAAGTGTATTAATTGATGCTGTTAGTTCTGATTGCGAATGATTATTTTTTTAGTAATCAGTCTTTTATTATTTTTTAATTTAGTCATATAAACTCCAGTAGGTAAATCCGGTAAGTTGATCCTTGTTTTTTCAGCAGTTTTTAGTTGTTTTGAATATACTTCTTGTCCTATTGCATTATATATTTCAAGGTTAGCATCTTCATTTTTTTGCATCCCAGAAATTATCAACTCTCTTTCTGTATTGTAAATCGTTATTGGTTTTACTAATTCCTCATGGATATTATGCTCTTCGGGTGTTGTAAATAAGTAAAACCTTCCTGTACCTTCTATGTCGGTTTGTGTTGTTAGTTCGTAATCCCCTTGTCTAAGGTCTGTTACTTCTCCAGTGAGTTGATCTTCTAAATAGATATACATATCTTCTGAAAAGTCTTTATGTGTAGCACTAAACAGTAGTTCAGTCTCAGCTTTTGCAAATACAGATATTGGGATTGTATATGAATCCAGCTCAGTGTTAGGTAAACATTGTAGTGCCTGATCTATTTCTGAGTTTCCTTGAACCAATTGAGTGTTTATTATGAGCTCTGGATCGCCTTCCATTAATGCTCCCGCATCGTAACCCGGATCTAAGTCTGTCGTACACTCATCAACATACTTCACGGTAGTTTTTACCTTTGTGTTTTCGTTACTCAGAAACAAGTTGATGGTTGGGTGATTTCGACTTCTGTAAAAGGTATTGTTTTCAGCTTGGTGACTTTGTAAGTCTTCAGAAAATGTCATGGTTTGATTATTATTTAATGCATTTACCATTACTCCTTGTCCAGGAGCTAAATATGTCTTTTCACTGATTTGGTTAATGACGATGTATTGACTTTCATCCCATAGATATAATGCGATGTAGTTTTGATTTAAAACATTGTCATTGTTTTTTAAGAGGCTAGGGTTGGCTCCATCTGCTGCTAGCAGAAACGATGGGTAGGGATTACCAATACAGGCCCAGTAACCATCATCATTAGTTGATGAGCTTAAAGTATAGTTAACATCTGCGGTAGCCATTTGACCTTCAAAGGTATAATTCCCAGCTGATGTTCTACTTAAAGAATATCCTTGTCCACTCGTAAAGTTACCTGCAGTTGGTAATGTTGAAATTGTATAGTATTCCCATTTTGATCCTGTTGTATTTGAGTTGGTGTAATTTGCAATAGCGTATTTTTCGTTACTTGTAGTTACAGCATTATCGGCTATTGCAAAACTATTAATTTCTTGAGATGTTACAGGTGCAGAGACTAGGTGCCAATCTGTATCTGGAATGTAACGTTCGTATATTATATTTCCAGTTGCAGTTCCCGCAACTAATAGTGATCCGCTTGAGTTGGCGTCTGATTTTATGGTTAAAGTCCCCGTATTGTTTACTACTAGGTTGTTGTTTATAAATAGAGTGTTATCTGAACTTACAGTAACATCACTATTAACCAAATACCAACCACTTGCTATTTCACATGAACCATCATCTAAATGAGCAAGTTCGTTGTAGTTTGGTGCAGTGCTATTTGTACACCCTTCAATATTACAACTACCGAGAAAATAGCTTTCTGATGCCCCATCTTGTATGGTATAGGTTTGATCTGCTATGGTCATTTCAGTCCCATCCCATCCGTCTCCAGTTCCATTTCCATCACCTATATCATCTACCAGATTAATAATGTAGTTGTCTCCTAAGTTAACACATTGTGCATAGGGTGCGCCACCCGAGGTTTTTTCAGTCCCATTACATTCTGTGATAGTCCACGATTTTTCGTCTAGATATTCACCACCTAACACGGTTACTAGTGTTTCTTCAGAAGTACATGTTGGAATAGGAATATAGGAGAAGTTAAAAGAAATGGTTTCATTTAAATTCGAGTCATAATAATCGCCAGTAATATCTTGACTAGAAGGATCCCAAGTACCCGTACCCTCATAACCGTTATAAAAAGTTCCTGTGTAGCTAAATGAGGTTCCATCAGAGCATACTTTGTAGGTATAATTTTCGCCATCGTAACCTGTTAGTGTGCCGTCTTCGTATATAACAACGGGATATGTTTCGTATTCATCGCCGTTCTCATAATTTTCTACTGCAGTGTAGTAAAGAGGAAATGTTAAACTGGTACTACCAGATTCAAAGAATGTACAAGAACCGTCGTCAGTGATTGCTGTTTCATCGTAATTACATGCTAAGTCATTTGTACATCCTTCAATATTACAACTACCGAGAAAATAGCTTTCTGATGAGCTAGTTTCACTTGCTATGGTGTAGGTTTGCTCTGCTATGGTCATTTCAGTCCCATCCCATCCGTCTCCAGTTCCATCTCCTGTATCATCTATTAGATTAATAATGTAGTTGTCTCCTAAGTTAACACATTGTGCATAGGGTGCGCCACCAGAAGCAATATTTAGTCCATCACAATCTTTGATGGTCCACGATTTCTCGTCTAGATATTCTCCATCTAAAACGGTAACAAGAGAGGTTTCGGAAGTGCATGTAGGAATAGGAATGTAGGTGTAGGAAAAAGAAATGGTTTCCTCTTCATCTGAGTCATAAAAATCTCCAGTAATGGCTAAACTCGCAGGATCCCAAGTACCCAGATAACCACCATCAACAGTTTCTGTAAAGTTAAATAAAGTTCCATCAGAGCATACTTTATAGGTATAATTGTCGCCATTAAAACCAGTTAGTGTGCCGTCTTCGTTGTAAACAATTGTGTAAGATGCATATTCACTTCCGTCGTCATAAATCTCTGACGCAGCGTAGTTAAGAGGGAAGGTTAGGCTGACGCTACCAGATTCAAAGAATGTACAAGAACCGTCGTCAGTGTTTGCTGTTTCATCGTAATTACATGCTAAGGCGTTTTTACATCCATCTGATGTATAGTCAGAACAGATTGGGTAAAGACATGGCGTATTAAATATAGTTGTGCTGTTGTCTGTACAGTTTAGAGCTCCATAAGTCCAATCATCGTCTACTTTATAAGCCCAAGAGTCTGTATATTCCCAAACTGTTCCTGTTCCATCGTTTTGAATATCTCCAAATGTTTCAACAACACTACTATTCATAAATAACTCTATTGCATCATCTCCGCTTCCATTCACTCCACTATTAGTGTAGATATGCTCAAAGGCTGCATAGCAGTCCCCAAGATAATTACTCATAGCTGTGGTGTTTCGTAGAACTAAAATGTCATCTCCTGCTGCTACCTGTATTGCCTCAAATGTATATTCTTGACCATCACTTCCACCTCCTCCATTAGCAATACCAAATCCATAAATACTAAGGTCGGCAATTTCTCCAGTAGCAAGAAAGTGAAGGGCTCTTCCATTAGCGCCCCCATCTGGAACACTAAAATCAATAATCCCTTGAAGAATTAAGTTTGTTGTTATATTAGATGTATTGTTCGGTGAACTATTAGGTTGATGCTCTGAGTTTTTTTTGAACTTAGAAGCATAATTTACTTTTAAGTTTTCACTATTAGTAAGAAGAGGATAATAAGATGTTTTAGCATTTGTTATTCCAACAAGTTGAAGCGATATAATAAGATAAAAAAGGAATCTATTTTTTTTCATATTTCGATGCGTTTAAATGATTTTGACTCCAGAATAAATTCCGAATAATTTTATACACAACTAATCTATGGGGTTCTTCATGTTTACTTGTTAGCTCACAATAAATAAGATTTTAACTTGCTACAATATTTATTTTCGGAGCGGATAGGCTATTTGTAAGAAAAAAACACCGTTCACTAATCCTCTTGTTAAAAACCTGTTCCAGGTGCTTCAGGGCTGCTTGCAACCGCTTTTTGAGGTTTTAAAATTAAGTAGGTTCCCACAGCAGTCAAAGCAGCGTATTTTCCATAGTTACCAATCTTTTTTATAGCTTTTCCTCTGGATATTTTTTCTTCCTCTTTTTTATTGAATTTGTTCATTTTTTTATTCATTTTCAACTATTATTTTTTTAGAAATCAGTCTTTTATCAGTACTTACTTTAGTTATATATATCGCTGAAGGTAAGTCGGTTAAACTAATTCTTGTCGTTTGTATACCTTTTAATTGTTTTGAATACACTTCTTGTCCTAATACGTTGTACAATTCAAGAGTAGCATCTTCATGTTCTGACAAGCCCGATATAATTAATTCTCTTTCTGTAGTGTAAATATTTATTGGCTTCACTAATTCTTCTGTTACATTTCTTTCTTCTGAAGATGTAAATAAATAAAACCGTCCTATACCAGCGAGGTCATCTTTAACGTTCAGTTTGTAATTTCCTTGTTTAAGGTCTGTTATTTGTTTATTCTCTGTATCTTCTAAATATACGTATGTGTCCTCGGGGAAGTCGGTAAGCGAAGCGCTAAACTCTATATTGGTTCCTGCTCTAGCAGACACAGATACTGGAATAGGATAGTATTCCAGTTCAAAGTTTGGCAAACATTGTAGAATATTATCTATATTTTGATTTTCTTCTACTAATTGAGTGTAAATAGATAGTTGAGGGGTGTGATTTCCCAATTTGAATGCCCCAGCATCGTATCCTGGGTCTAATCCTAGAGAACAATCATCAATATATTTTAAAGTCGTGCTTGTCTGGCCATCATCGTCATTCAAAAATAATTTTATGGTAGGGTGCTCAGTACTTCTATAAAAGGCGGTTCCTTCGCTCTGGTGATTTTGTAATGATTGAGAAAAAGTAAAGATTTCACTATTACTTGCTGCATTCACAAAAACTCCTTGTCCAGGAGCTATATAATCACCATCACTTATTAGATTAAGGGCTCTGTATTCTGATTCATCCCAAAAGTATAGTGCTATATATGATTGATCCATAGATTGAATGTTGTTTTTTAACAGGCTTTCACTTGATCCAGATAATGATGCCAATGTGAAGGATGGGTAAGGATTTCCAATACAAGACCAAAAATCATTATCTGAGGAACTCATAATAAAATCAACATCTGTCGTAGTCATATTTCCTTTAAATGTGAAGTATCCGGCATTTTCTCTTTTTGCAGCATATCCTTTTCCGCTTATAAAGTCTCCGGCTGAAGGCAGAGATGAATCTGTATAGTATTCCCATTTTAATCCTGATGTATTAGAATTGGTGTAGTTACCAAGTGCAAATTTGGAACCCCCTTCTTTTGTAACGATCGAATTATCGGCATTTGCAAAACTATTAATTTCTTGAGTGGTAACTGGTGAAGAAAAAATATGCCAAATATCATTAGGGATGTAACGTTCGTATATTATATCCCCAGTTGCAGTTCCAGAAACTAAAAGTGAACCACTTGAATTTTCATCTGAACTTACTGTTAAGTTACCATTGTTGTTTACTGTTAGATTATTGTTAATATATAAGGCATCTCCTGGACTTATAAATAATTCAGCCTCTGCATTGACAAACATTTCTTGCGATTGCATTAGTCCTGAAGTCATAAAGGCAGCTAAAAGAAGGATCGAAGATTTCTTAATTGATAGCTGATTGGTAATAAACTTTATTTTATTCATTTATACGTATATTTAGCTTACTATTTATTATATGTAGTAAAGGTTCTAATCTATTATTATTATTAGTGATTTATTGAAATAAAACCACCAACACATAGATGCAAATATATCAATAATTATATAAATTACAAATTGTATCTAATATTTTATTTTATCAATTATTTTATTTTGATATAAGACTTTATAAGGTAACTGAAAATCAGATGTTTAATTTTTTTAAAATCATATTAATATTTATGTATATTTGTTTATGTAATTTTTTAATATACTATTCTATGGATTTCCTCAATAAAAAAATTGATTCAAAAGAGGTGTTATGGTTCAAAAAATCAAATAAATACTTGGTTTTTGAAACACCTTTTTATGAAATTTTTAAAAAATTTACTAATGATAGCAAAATTAAAGTCGAAAAGTACCTATTAGAAAAAACGCCTCTCAGTACTGATGAAATTCTGAAATTATACCATTCTTATCTAGATATACAAGAAGAAGTCTCTGTTTTAAATTCAATAACTAATCAGGATAATGAAGTTCCTAACATACATGATTGGTTCGACATCAAAATTTATTTAATATATGGTGTTTGTGTTGAAATTAGATATTCTAGTATCGACTTGTTTGAATTAATACACCCTAAATTTTCACATTTATGCGTTATTACTTTTCATCCTAAAAAAGAAGTGATAGAGGTAATTGAACACGGAAACAATTTATGTTTAAGACTAAATAAAAAGGTGGTTCAATTTAATACGAAAGCTGATTTACATTTTTTTTTAGGAAAGTTTAGTATGCTGTTATTAAATACATCTCATGGTAAAACAGATTTAAATTGGATGACAGTGTTACATGCTTCTGCGGTACACAAAAACAACAAGTCATTGATTTTTTTAGGAGATTCAGGTAGTGGAAAAAGTACTGCTACAGCTTTATTAAATTTAAATGGTTATGAGCTCCTTGCCGATGACTTTGTTCCTGTCGAAGCAGCCTCAAATCTTGTGTACTCATTTCCTGCGGCGATTTCAGTTAAGGAGCAATTAATAGATTCTTTACAGCTTTTTTACCCTCAGTTAAGTAAAACAAAATTAAGGGTAAAAAACAAAAATACTAGTTTTAAATACCTCTATTTGAGTAATTCAAATTTACAGCCAAAGTTTTTACTTGCCAAAGCTCTAATTTTTATAAAATATAAAGAAAAAGCGGCTTTAAAATGCAAAAAAATTAAGGCTTCATTAGCTTTAGAGTATTTAATTCCTGACTCTTGGATTTCTACAGATGAAATAAATGTTAAATTATTTTTAGACTGGATTGAACAAATCCCCTCGTATCAGTTGGTTTACTCTAACCCCCGAGATTTAATTGAAGTATCACGTAAAATAATGGAAGATGAATTATAGAGAGACTGTATTTTTTTGCACTTCAATTTTAGCATTGAAAACAAACGACTCATTAAAGGAACCCATTAAAAAGACTATTTTAAAAGGTGTTAATTGGGAGTTGTTTGTTAAAATTAGCACGAGTCATTATATTCTACCTGCACTTTACATTCGCTTAAGAGAAGCTCAGTTATTGTATTTGTTGCCAGACGACTTGGTTGCCTACATGAAGGATATAACTACTTTAAATAAGACTCGAAATAGAGCGCTTTACGCTCAAGTATTATCGGTTAATGCTCTTTTAAAATCAAATGATATAACTCCAATATTTTTAAAAGGTACGGCGCATATATGTGTTAACTTATATGACGATATAGCTGAAAGAATGATTGGAGATATAGATTTAATCGTAGCGCCTAACAAGATGTTGAAAGCTGCAAAAATTTTGCAAAAAGCAGGCTACCATCCTCTATCAGAATTTCATCCACATAGGCTTGAAAAAATGAAGCATTACCCTAGACTTATCCATAAAAAACAGATAGGAGCGGTAGAGATTCATAAAGCTGTTGTGAATAATCAAGCCTTTGCTCAGTTAAATTATGAGAAGATTGAACGTACAAAACAAAACATAAATGGTGTTTTTATTCCTTCTTTTAATAGTATGATAATACACAATGCCATTAATACACAAATTAACGATTCTCATTTCTTATTTTCAAAAATAAACCTAAGACAACAGTTTGATTTATTTTTATTATCCAAACATCAAAATGTTCAACAATCTTTCAAGGATTTTAAATTTCACTTTAATATAACTAATGGATATTTAGTGAAAACTGCACTTTTGTTTCACAACGATCCATCACTGAGCTACCAAGAAACTATAAGGACAAGATGGGTTTTACATAGAGTAAATAGTCAGCTTAAACACCCCATAATTTTTAAATTCATTAATGCATTTATTTTTATTGGGTATAATAGTGTCTCTTATTTTTTCTTATTTATTGATCGACTAAAAAATAAAATTGAAAGACAAATTTTAGTAAAGAAAGTTACAAATCGCAAGTGGTTGTTACGTTTTTTCGAACTAAATTATAAAGCTTTAAAAGCTAGCTAGCCAAATAAAGATGTGTTATAAAAAGGCAACTCAATAAAATTATTCCTACAAAATTTAGCCAGTTGGACTTCTTGTTGTAATAGAAGTAATTGCTTAAAATAATAGAAAAAGGGATTGATAAAATCAGTAGTTTTCTGCCAATATAACTTGGGTTGATATAGTTGTAAACACTAAAAATTACAACAATCCATAGTAAAAAAATATAGGATTTACGTGCCTTTATATTTTTACGATTTAAGCTACGTAACAATTCAATCATTGAAATTAAAAATAGCCCTCCTAACAGTATTAAATTAATACGATCAATTAAGTTAAATTGTGTTGATTGACTGCCAGGTAAAAGGAACGTAAAAAACATATCGTATTGAAGACCCGGTATATTACAATAACAAATAAAACTAAGAAAAATAATCCAAGGACTTGTAATTGCTAATAAACTTAAGACCCAATGCCTCATTTCCCCTTGAGAGAATATAGACATCCCAACCCAGGTTAGAGGAATAAAAAGAAAAAACGGAGGATGTATTAGGCTAGCTATCGATAAACTAAAACCAATTTTGAATATTTTTGAGTAGGTATTCACAGCTAAATATGTACGTATTGTTTTATTTAGAGCTATTAGAATAAATGAAGTAGCTAATAATTCTGAACTTAGGGTTAAAGTACTTGGCCAAAAGCTAATTAGAATGAAGTAAAAAAGTGCTGGATAAAATGAATTGGTAGATGTGATTTTTTGAGCGACTACGATTTTATTAATATAAAGACACTGCCAAAACACTAGAAATGCCGTTAGTATTTCTTTAAGAGGGTGAATGTTGTTGATTGGATTTATGAGCGCTTTAAAGAGTGGGTTCCAACTTGAGTCGTTTATCGAAACTTCATGCATTGATATGCCAACCCAAAAGAAAATACAAAGGGCTAACAGGCTAATAATAGAAACTGCTTGAGTATGGCGAAATAAATTTACAATCATGTGGTAAAAATATGTATTTTTGCATTCGATAAGAATATAAATTTACATCTATGAACGACTTGTTATACACAATTGGAGATTTATTTGAAGCAACCTTTGAGCTTTTGATAAAAGCTGGGAATATGCCTAACCTATTATTATCTTTATTAGGGGTAAGTATTCTTGCTTTTTGTATGAAGTTAGTTACCACTGAGAAAAATATTTTAGAGAAATAATTTTTTATTTTCATCCACAAAAGGCAACCAAATGGTTGCCTTTTTTTTTCTACTTTTCGTGTAACGCTAAAAGAACTTACATGAAATTATAAGTCAAATCCTATGTCGCTTCGATAATACTTACCTTCAAAGGTGATATTTTCTGCATTATCAAATGATTTTTTTAAAGCTTCTTTCATCGTTTCTCCAAAAGAAGTTAAAGCAATTACACGACCTCCATTTGTATAAACTTCATTGTTTTTTAATTTAGTTCCTGCATGAAAAACAATAGAATCTTTGATTTTAGCTGTTCCAGTTATTTGTTTACCTTTTTCATATGATAGAGGATAGCCGCCAGAAACTAGCATAACTGAAGCTGCAAAACGCGTATCGATTTCGAGCTCTATTTTATCTAAATTGTCATTGCCAACTGCTTTGAATAATTCTAGTAAATCCGTTTTTATTCGGGGCAAGACAGCTTCTGTTTC
>Ga0206682_10005433_pt1 | contig 10041 bp, 4 predicted proteins | sample M240m12015metaG_FD_155444 | JGI IMG/M metagenome (GOLD analysis project Ga0206682, IMG submission 155444) | Ammonia-oxidizing marine archaeal communities from Monterey Bay, California, United States - M2 40m 12015 | ecosystem: Environmental > Aquatic > Marine > Intertidal zone | place: USA... | reverse complement strand
GCGTGTGCGCGCGCTGATCTGCAACCAGCTTGGCCGCCGCCCGACGAAGGTTCGCACGTGTTCGCGCTTTTTCAACGGCCTCATTTTGACGTAATTTCAGACTCATTGCTTGTGGTGCAAATCCAATATTTTGGACGGATGCCGAGAAGGTTTACAAACGTCGATCCGCAACTCGCCTCTCAGCGTCGTCCGCAAGTACTGCAGGCGCCTTTCGGCTTTTCGCCATCTCCGAAAGGCACGCGGCAGTGCTCACCGCACGCGCGCGCTCGCCGCGCCTCACATCCAACACCAGGATGCGCACCGCGGCGGTACACGTCTCGTGCGCGGTCGCACGTCCGCGCGTCGCCTCTTCTCCCGGCGCGAAGCGCGCCGGCGTCGGGGGCTCGAGGCTCTTCGAGGCCGAGGCTCGCCTCGTCCATTCCCCGACGCGTCGCTCCACCGTCGCCCGCGGCGGCGAGCTGTCTTGGGACGAGGCCGAGGAGGTCCTCAGCCTGGAGTGCGTTCAGCGGCACCGCGTTTGTCGTCATCGCGTCCGACACGGCGATCGCGATCCGCGATTTCCCTTCCTCGGCGAGCGTCCCCCGACGGGACATCGTCCCCCGCGATCCGCGTCAGAACTCCGAACGCGACTGTCCGTCTCTGCAGTGCTTTTTTGGCACGCGCTTTTCCACTCGTTTTCACGTTCTGACATTCGCGGCGTTCTTTTTTCGATGCCCTTCTCTCGGTTCGCGCCGCGCGACAGGATGGGCGACGAGCGCGCGTCTCTGGAGATTTCCGTCACCGACCCGAGGACCGCGGAGGTGCGCGTCGTGGCGCCCGATCGCCCCGCGCTGATGCGCGACATCGCGCGCGCGCTCACGAAGGAGGGCTTCTTCATCGACTCGGCGGAGATCAGCACGAAGGATGGCGACATCGCCGACAACGTCTTCGTCATCTCCTTGGGTAGCGACGAAAAGAAGGACCTGACGCTCTCCAGCCCGGACTCGTTCGTGGACGCGGACGGGTTCGCGTGCCAGACCATGCTCGGGCGCGTCGAGACGCTGGTCGTCGAGGCGGCGCTGGACGCCTGGAGTGTCACGACGCCCGACACCGTCGCGTACCTCGCCCCGGAGGACCGCGTGGTGGAGGCGTCGGCGACGGCGACCATCGTGGAGAGCTCGCTGACGCGGAGCGGTAAGTGCGTGATGGTGCGCGTGACTGCGACCGACCGCGCCGGACTGCTCGCGGCGACCACCGCCGCGCTGCACGCCATCGGCTGCGGCATCATCTCCGCCACTGTGCGGACGAGGGAGGGCGTCGCCGAGAACAGCTTCGTCGTCGCCGCGCCCGACGGGTGCGGAGCCGAGACTGTGCGCGCGGCGTGCCTCGCCGTCGCCGCAAAGTAGGCAGACGAACTACGTGTGGTCTACGTAAAGGACGATCGATAGTACCGCTGTGAACGCCTGTATGATAAAAACCGCCGTCATGACAAAACAAAACGAGTACCTTCGTAATACAATACTTCGTCGTTAACGACGTAGTCTATGACGCGCGCGTGTCTAAGAAGACTCACGCGGGTATAAGAAGACCTTAGGGTCTCGTCACGAGACGGCGCAGCACGCGTTGCTTTTGCGTTCACTCTCGGCGGCGTACTCGGCGGCGATCGGTTCGAGCAGCTCGATGAGCTGAACAAACGAGGGCCTTTTGCTCTCGTCCGCGTCCCACATCGTGCGAACGATGCGCGCTAGGGGCGCGGGCATCAGATCCTTCTGCATCGTCGGCCTCAGGCTCTCCATGGACGCGAGCTTCGCGGCGTCCACCGGGTTCATGCCGTAGAAGGGCTGCTGGAACGAAAACAGCTGGTAGTAGATCATGCTCGACGCGTACACGTCTACGCTCGTGCCGTAGAACTCGTGCCGGAACACCTCGGGCGCCATGTACCGGTACGAGCCCGTCTCGCCGGTCATCGCGAAGTTCTGGTCCATGTTCTGCGGCATCTTGTTCCGCACGGACATCGTCTTGCTCAAACCGAAGTCGCCGATCTTCACCCGGTTCGCGCGGGTCAGCATCAAGTTACCGGGCTTCAAGTCCCGGTGGATCACAGGGAGGGGCTTGCGCCCGTGCAGGTACGCCATGCCGCGCGCGACGTCCAGCGCCATCTCCACGGTCTGTGCTAACGTTAAGTTCGGCGCGCCCGTCTCCGCGTTGAACATCTTGCGGAACATCTGGTCCAACGACCCTTTGTGCATGAACTCGAAGCACAGCGACACGAGGCCGGTTTGCGGGTCCACGGAGGTTCCCAGAAACTGCACGATGTGCGGATGGTGCAGCTGCCGCATCAGCTTGAGCTCGGTGCGGAACTCAGCCTTCGCCACCTCGTCGTGGTGCAGGTGCCGGTGCAGCTGCTTCATGGCAATCACCGTCCCGCGCCACCGCGTGCGCATCACCACGCCGAACGCGCCCGCACCCACCTCCACGCGATCGGACATCTCCTCGTCCGGAATCTCCCACGCCATCAAATCAGAGGAGAGGATCTTGGCGTCATTCGCCTGCGCCGCCGCGACGTGCGACTCCTCTATCGGCAAGAGCGTGCCCGTCTCGCGGTCGCGGATTTTGCCACCCGCGTGCTGCAACATGGCGATGATGTCCTGGTGATTCCCGAACACCGCGCCCTCCAGCGGGGTCATGCCCCAGCGATCGGCGGGGTTCAGGTCAACGCCCTGTTCGACGAGCCAGTTCGTCACGCCCACCGATCCGTCGCTCGCCGCGACGTGCAGAGGCGTGCGTAAGTCGTAGTCCGCGAACGTCTCTTTCGAGATGTCCTTGTTTGCGCGTTTCAGAATGGTCTTCATGCGCTTCAAGTTACCCATCGAGGCGCAGAATATAACCTCCGCGGTGAGCTGTCGCTCGGTGTACCGGTGGAACTCCTCCGTGCCCGGCCGATTGGTGTTGTTGTCGCCGTCGGTGTCGCTGTCGTTCATGTTCGCCTGCGACCCGAAAATCGGGTCCCTGGACTTGTGCGTCGCGAACATCGCCGCCTCGCTCGGCGGCTGCACCAACTCAGCGAGGTTGTTCGTGGACGCCCAGGTCACGTCCGGGCCGGACGCCGACGCGTGCAGGATGCCGCCCGCCGGGGAATTCGAGCCGCTGCCCCCGAGCGCCATCTCCTCGGCGCTCGCCACGCGATCGCTGAAGATGGGCGCGAGCGCCGTATCGGGGCCGCGCAACGTCTCGATCGGCGCCTTACCGTCCATCGTGCGCGTCGCGTACGCGCGCTTCGGCTCCCCGCGGTGTCCTCACCGTTCGTTCGCGCGCGGAAAACCGTCTCCGGAAAACAGTTGCGCAATTCGTCGGCGGCTCCGCTGACGCGGCAGATCGGCGCGGCGATTCGCGGCGGCGGGTTCGGCGACGCGCGCGCCGTGGAGTGCGCGACCGCGAGCGCGCGAGGCGGCCGGCCCGCTCGGGTTCCGCGACGGGCACCGGCGCACCACGCGGACGCGCTCCAGTCTGCCACGCAGCCGGCGGCGGCGGACAGTCCTCTAACCAACTCGAACCAAACACCGGAGAGGGGCCTGGCAGAAAACGAAGAGACGGCCCTGCGAGATTCCAAAACGAACGAACCATTTTCTGACAGATACGATTCTCACGATCTACATACAGTCGATTCGTCTCGCCAATTGAGAAAAGGAAATGACACGCGTGTTCGTCATCCGTTTCGGGTTCGTAGCTACTTTCTACTACATGCTACGAGTAGCTCCTGTAGCTATGAAAAAACCGCTCTCAAGTCTTCGAAAACCCGCCTATGGTACTAACCGGTATCGACTCATCGACGCATCACGACCCCTTCGCCGTGCGCGTTCGTTTCGAAAACCACGCGTTTGTTTCGCGCCTCCGCCTCCGCGCACGTCTCCGTCGTCGCGAGATCGTCGCCGCTCGCGTCGACGGTTTCCGGCGGCGCGCGAAAAACCTCGCACGTCTCGCCGAACGCTTCGCCGTCCACGCCGTCGCGCGCGACGAACCCCTCCGCGTCGCCGCACCAGAACCGTCGCTCGTCGTAGTACCCGCACAGGAACTCGGGCTGCTTCGGGTAATACAAAAACACCTGCATGCACATCTCCTGCGACGTCGCCGGCCCGAACGGGATGGACGACGCGGCGCCGCGCGTGTCGTATCGACACTCTGTGCGCAGCGCGTCCCCCGGCTGAATCGAAAACTCGGCGGGCTCGAACTTTTGTCGGTCGTGCGAAAACGCCCCGGCGTCGTCCTTCGCGTCCACGACCACGCGCCACCCCGAGGTGCTCGGCCCGTCCCCCTCCGGAACCAAACCAGTCGCCGGGTCGGGCGTCCCCACGCTCGTCAGCACGTGCCTCGCGCGCAGGTGCGCGTGCGTCATGCTCGCGAAGACGCGCAGCGGCTCGGCGAACGTCGACGTGCACCCCGGCGGGCAGTGCGTGGTGTAGCGCGCGTCCGCGGCGTCCGCGGGCAGGTTCTGGGGCAGACGCGCGAACGGGTCCGCGACGGACAATAAGCCCACGCGCATTTTCGCGTCGCGCTCCCAATCTTTCGTCGCCCACAGACGCAAACCGCTGAAATCGGCTCGGCCCTTCATCGCGTCGGCGCCGTCGTAGTGCACCTCCAGCACGACCCGCCTCACCGCTAAATCGTCGCCGTCGGCGTCGTCGCCCCCGACCGCGAACCCGACTCCATCGGGGAACACCACGGGCTCCTGCCCGGGGAGGAACGTCCACGCCGTGCCGTGGCACCCGCTGCCCGGCGTCCACGAGGGGGGGAGGCACGTCTTCGGGCGGCTCGTGCCCTCCTCGAAAAGCGCCGCGTGCGTCTGGAAGGCGCGCGAGTCCGCGTCGCAGACGTGCAGGTGCATGTGGTGCACGTCCGGGGAGCCCGGGAGCGGCTCCACCGCGACAACGCTCATCTTCGCGCCCGCCGCGTCCGGGGCGGCGCGCCGCAGCAGGTCGGACAGCAGGAAGGACTGGCACCACACCAGCGTCTTCCCCGACCGGAACTCCTCGTGCACGCCGGGCGCGCGCCGCGCCGCGGAGATCTCCGCGGTGGTGTCCGGAAAGGACGCGACGTCCATGCGGACGTCCACCGGCACGGCGTGGGGGGGGAGCGTCGGCATGGACGCGCGAGAAAGCTCGAGGTCGTTCTGCTTCGCCACGTCGTACGTCGCCGAGGGGGGGGCTGGCTCGGGATCGGGAGGGACCGCGGCGCCGGGGTCGGACGCGCCCGCGCGCCTCGGCGTCCCGGATCCTTCCAGAGACACCTCTTGCAACACCCCGGGAGACGCGCTCCCGCCCGCGCGCGCCGGCACCGCGAGGCCGACCGCGAGGAGTGCGACGATGAGCGCGCGGAAGCGCGTGGTGTGCGCGCTGCGCTGAGACGCGACCCGCATTCCGACCAGACGCCGCGGCATTCAACGCCCGGAGCCGCGCGCGGCAGTGGCGAAGAGGAACCACCACCGACCGAAACCGCTTTCCTCTCGATCGAAGCAGGGCCGCCCCCGGGCAAGCGGGCAACCGTTTGCCCTCGACGCCTCAAGCGCTTGGTTTTTTTATCGCGAATGATCGATCATCCGGCTTCTGGACGCGCCGCGCCCGCGCGTACGCCACACTCGACGCGCGCGAGCTACGCGAGTCACACGCAAGCACCATGGCGACCATGGCGACGCACGCGATGACCCCCGTCGTGCCCGCGGCGCGCCGCGCGGACGCCTCTGTTCGCCGCGCGGGCGTGGCCAAAACCGATCGCGTCCGCGCGCGTGCCGTGTCGCGATCCGCGCGCGCCGCGCGCGGCGCCGCGGTCGTGGCTCGCGCCACCGGAGAGGAGCAGCCCGACGGCTCGATCGTGTTCCGCTTCGGGGATGACAAGAACACGTACACGCCTCCCAAGCCCGCCCGGCCCGCCGCACCCAAGCAGGCTCCGGAGCCCGCCGCGACCGCCGAGGCAAGCGCCGCGCCCGAGCCCGCCTCCGCGCCCGCCGCGTCTCCCGCGGGGGAGACGCGCGTCTCCCCCTCGGAGAAGCGCGCGGCGTCGCTGGAGGCGGCTCGCCAGCGCACCATGGCCGCCGGCCTCGCGGCGCGCGCGGTGTCCGCGGCGAGCGAGACGGACGACGCCAAGGCCAAGGCGACGGCGGACCTCCAGGCGCAGCAGAAGGCGGAGTCCGAGGCCAGGGCCAGGGCTCAGGCGGAGGCCAAGGCGGCCAAGGCAAAGGCGGTGGAGGAGAAGCGCGCGAAGGCCATCGCCGACGCGAAGGCCAAGAAAGACGGCGCGAAGGAGGCCGAGGAGAAGGCCAAGGCTGAGGCGGAGGCCAAGAAGGCGGCGGAGGCGAAGGCTAAGGCGGATGCCGAAGCCAAGGCTAAGGCGGATGCCGAAGCCAAGGCTAAGGCGGATGCTAAGGCTAAGGCGGATGCGGAAGCCAAGGCTAAGGCGGATGCCGAGGCGAAGGCTAAGGCGGATGCTAAGGCTAAGGCGGATGCGGAAGCCAAGGCTAAGGCGGATGCGGACGCTAAGGCGGCTGCCGACGCTGAGGCTAAGGCGAACGCCGACGCGAAGGCTCCGGCTCCGGCGGCGGCTCCCGCCGCGGAAACGAAAGCGCCTCCCGCGCCCGCCGAGTCGTCAGACCCATCGCAGGATGAGACTCTGGTGACGGCGATGAACGACTGGATCGCGGCGTTGCCCACGAAGGGGCGCGAGAAGCTGGTGGAGCAGCTCAGCAAGGCGGAGACGGAGGAGGACGAGTGGGCCGTGCTCGTGGTGTCCGCGAAGAAGGACACCACCAAGGTGCGCGCGAAGCAGCGCGAGGCGCTCCTCGCCGCCGCCGAAGCCAAGGGTTGGCTCGCGTGACGGTTTTCTTTTTCAAAACGAATACCATGGTACGGAACAGTCTGGCGCGCCGCGTACGGTGAGGCGTATCGGGTTCGGCGCCGAAGCGTCCGGTTAAAAAAAAAAAAACGCGCGAACGCGCGCTTTTTCGGCCAGGCAAAAATCGCCGTTATCGTGAGGCGTATCTCATCACCGCGCGTCTCGTCTTCTACCCGACGCGCCCGCCCCCCCGCGCGCGCTCGAGCTCTTCGTCCAGCGACTCGCGGACGAGCTGTAACCCGTGTTTCCCCGCCGACGACGGCCGCCGCCGCGCCGACGAAGCGCGCGGGGTCGCGCTCGGTCGCGAGCCGCGCGCCGAAGCGGGCGTCGAGCTCGCCAAACCGAAGAATCCCGAGCCAGTCGCCGCGTCGCCGCCGCGCGGGCTCTCCGCGATGGCGCGCCTGTGCGCCGCGGCGAACGCCGCCTCCGCCTCCGCCTCGGCGCGCCGCGCCGCCTCCGCCGCCGGGTACACGCGCGGGATGGGCGAGTACGGCGACTCCGGGGCGCGCGCGCCGCGTTCTACGCCGCCGCCCGCCGACGGCGCGAACGGAGACGCGCTGAACGCCGGACGCGGGACGCGAGCGCGCGCGCTTCCAAAGGAGGCGGGTCGCGCCGTCGCGGAAGCGGGCCGCCGTTCGCTCTTCCGTCGTATTCCGGTTTTAAGCGCGGAGGCGCCGGCGTCGACCACGCCAATCGCCGCGCGCGCCGCCGCGCCGGCGTTCGCCGCGCCGAACAGGGGGCTCTTGAACGGTCGCGACTCGGCGTCGCGGCGCGCCCTGCGCCGCGCGGCGCGCGCGCGCGTCTCTGCGTCCGCCGCCTCAACCGCGCGCGCGCGGAGGCGCGCCTGCGCGAGCCCGACGCGCGCCGCCGCCTTGGCCTGCTCGGCGCGCGCCGCCGCGAGCGCCGGGCCCGCCGCCGTCTCCAGCTGCCGTCGGAGGCGCGCGGCGTGCGCCGGGTCCGCGCGCTCCTCCAGCGCGGCGACGCTGCGCCCGCGCGCCATGCCGGCGCCACCCTGTCCCGAGCGCAGGAACGTCCGCGCCGGGTCCGGGTGTGTCGCGAGTGTCGCGCGCGTTTTGGAGGTGCGATTGCGTTCCGACCGCGCCGACTGGACCGACCGGACCGACCCGGCGGCGGCGCGAACCGAGTCGGCGCGCGTCTTTCCGAGACGCGCGCTCCCGATCTGCGCCGTGTACGGCCCCTGCACCCACCGAAGCTCCTCCTGCGGCGAGGCGTTTTGCGTGAGCGTCAGTCCGCGCGGACGCCCGGAACGCGCGTCGCGCGCTTCGAGTCTTTCTCGCCGAAGTCCGCCGCCGCGCGGCGACGTCGGCGCGGACGCCAACTGTTTGCTCGCGGGTCCGCTTCGCGCCAAGGAGGCTTCGACGTCGATGGCGGCGAGTTCGCTGCGAAACGACTCGAACGCGTTCAAACCGGGCTCGGGCTCGAGCGCGAGCCTGACGCGACTCGCGTCGTCGTCGCTCGAATCGCCGGAGCGAACGCCGAGCGAGTCCGGGCTCGAAACCGACGAGACGACGGATCCGTCGTCGGATTCGTCCGGATGACGAACCGCGTCCCCGGAGGGAAGTGTTTTTAAGGTCTGGGCGTGGCCGTCTCCGCTCACGCCGTCGCCGCCAACAAGCCGCGCGGCGCGCGCGGCGGCGACGCGTGCCGCGGCGCGCGCCGCCTTGTTCGCCAGACGCGCGTCGCCGTGCCGGATCATCCCCTCGGACTGCGTCTTGGCCGCCGCCTGCTCGGCGGCGGCGCGCGTGGGGTCGTCCCAGTGCCGCGCCACGCCCGGCTCGCCGTACACGGGCCCGACCGTCTCCAGCACCACCGCCTCGGTGAGCTCCTGCTTGGCCCAGGCGCGCGCCGTCGCCGCGCGCGAGCGCACGCGCTCGTCCGGGCGGCTCGAGGTGTACAGACGCGGCGGGCGGAACGTCGTCGTGGCGCGCGCCGAAAACGGGCGTCGCCGAGTCTCGCGTCGCGCGGCTTCCCCGCGACCGTCCAGAGTCTCTTCGTCCAGAGCCTTCCGCGCGCGCGCAGCCTCGCCGTGCGTCGTCCAGTGCTGCCCGAAGGCGACCGCGTCGCCCGCGCCCGGCGCGCGCGACCCGCCGGGCACGTCGTAGCCGGCGGCGGCGAGAATCGCGTCGTTCTCCGCGACGGCCAGGGCGAGCGCGCGCGACTCCGCCGGCGATCCCGGCGAAACCGCCGCGTCGCGCGGCGCGTCGCGATGTGACGCGCGCCGCCGCGGGGGAGACGCGCTTCGCGCGCGGACGAGCGCCGCGGACGCGCTTTCGCGGAGAGACGAAGCGTTTCGCGCCGTCGGGAACCCCGACACGCTCGCCGCGCGCGAGCGCCGCCGGAGACGACGCGGAGTCGCGGAATCTCCGTACGGGAACGATCGTTCCCGGGATCGTCCCCCGGGACTCGAGAGACTCGAGAGACTCGCCGCGGCGTCGGAATCGAGACTCGCCGCGGCGTCGGAGTCGCGCGAGTCCTGACTCGAGGTCGAGTCCAGGTCCCGCAGCGAGATGGAGACGCGCCGCGACGACGACGACGCGCGCGACGGCGGCGACGACGCGAAGTCGCCCCCCCGTCTCAGGATGGGGGGCGAGCCTCCAGAGCCTCCTCCTTTTCCTTTTCCTTTTCCGTTTCCTTCACGGAGGATGTCTCCGTGTGCTCCGGATGTGGACTCGTGGGTTTCCCTCAGCGCGATCGCCTCGTCCACACGCGCCTGCTCGGATTTGCGGAACGCCGCCTTGACGCGCTCGGAGTTGCGCCGCGACCGCGAAAGGAGTCGCGCGTACGTCACATCCGTAGCGGAGCGAGGCCGCCGCCGCGCCGCCGCCGCCGCCCCGCCGCCCTCGCTCGGGCTCTCGATGTCGCTCCCGCCGTTCCGACGCTGCAGCTCCCGCAGCTCCAGCTTGTCGATCGGCCCGAGCTCGCGCGCTCGACTGGCCAGGCCCGCGCGGTCCCGAGCCATCTTCTCGCGGCTGTACCGCTCGTGGTTTCGCGCCTCCCATCGGCTCCACATCTCCTCCTCGTCGTCGCTGGTCTCGGGGTGGGGGAGCTCCAGCTTCACGCGCCCGTGCACGATCTTCTCCGACAAAGAGAGGTGCTCGTAGAAGTCCTGCGCCGTCGCGGGAGGGAGCGGCGGGGGGGGGGCGGGACGGGGGGGGGCAG
>Ga0206682_10005429_pt1 | contig 10043 bp, 12 predicted proteins | sample M240m12015metaG_FD_155444 | JGI IMG/M metagenome (GOLD analysis project Ga0206682, IMG submission 155444) | Ammonia-oxidizing marine archaeal communities from Monterey Bay, California, United States - M2 40m 12015 | ecosystem: Environmental > Aquatic > Marine > Intertidal zone | place: USA... | reverse complement strand
CCAAAAGATGCAAGGACAATCATGAGTAATGTAAAAATCAGAATAGGAAAAGGTTTTGATGTTGTATATATCGCTAAATTTTTAATGGCGTTTTTCATTGGTCTCTGTTGGCACACTGTGGTGAGTCTAAAATCATAGGGTTTTTATTGAATTCTAAATTATCAAAAGCATGAATTGACAGAGCATGTATTTCATTCATTGTGCTGCCTAGTACAGAATAAACAGATCTATGTCTGTCTATAAGAGACATATCAATAAATTTGTCACTTACTATAACTAATTTAAAATGAGATTCTGCATCTGCTTCTACATTATGCATAAAACTTTCATTGATAATCTTTAATGACGATGGGTTGAAAAAAACATTTAATTTTTCAACAATTTTTATAGAAATAACGTTTTTCACAACACTATTATAGTGAGAAGTTTTGTAGTTAGCAGAAAATATTAAGGATTATGGGTAATTTCTTCCAATAATCCTGTTATAAAACATTGCAAAAATTACTATAAATATTGCACCAATCGCTACAGGCATAACAACAAAAGCAATCCCCTTCCCTCCAAGGATAGCAATTATTGGGTTTGCTCCTGCAGGAGGGTGGATAATATTAAATGAAGCCATGACAAAGACAGCCAGTGCAACTGCAATACCAAGGGATAAAGGACTAGATCCCATTAGAGCAAAAATAATAACACCACTTAATGCTGATAAGACATGACCAAAAATAATATTCTTGGGTTGAGCTAATGGACTTTCATGAACAGCCATAACCAGAACCATAGTTGCGCCAAATGGAGGTATTAACCAGACTATCGATGGGTCATGAGAATTAAAATAGGCAAGACAAAAAATACATACAAAGGCCCCTATTGAAGCCAGTATATTTGATTTAATGATAGGATTTGCTTTGAAAATATTCTTAATAAGACATACATTAACGTATTTAGAAAAATAGATATATTAAAATTTAACCATCAAGTGAGCTTTTTTCATCAAAATTTTCAAGAATTTGCACAACCTTTTCCCATTTAGTCCATTCTTCTTGATTTAAAGAAGCGGCATATTCTGCTGCTCGAAGCATAGCAATGGTCTGAGCCTCATCTCCATACTGCGAAACAAGAGTAATAGCTATTTGTTGCAAATCGTCTTTCATATTCAAGAATTACTCAAGAACTTGATGTTTTCTTTTGCTTCTTCAATATCGCCCCAATTTATAAGCTTGAATTCTCCTTTCATAGTCTCAACAAGAGCCGTAGCTGACTCAACCCAATCACCACAGTTCAAATAATCAATCCCATTAATTACAGATATTTGTGCTTTGTGTATATGGCCACAGACAATACCATCTAAGTTTCTAGTCTTGCATTCCCTTGATAAGCTTTCTTCGTAATCGGATGCTTTGTTAACGGCTTTCTTTGTAAGATCTTTCAAATATTTAGCCAAAGACCAATACCCAAAACCCAATCTAGACCTAAAAAAATTAAGTACCTTATTAAGAGCTAATAAAAATGTATAAACTTTATCACCTAGAACGGAAAGACTTTTTCCATATTTAGTAACAATATCAAACTGATCACCATGAATTACTAGAAAATTCTTACCGGATACTGTTTCATAAACATGCTCTTCTTTAAGTTCAAGATTTCCAAGTTGCAAGGGTTGATAAATTCTTAAAAAGTCATCGTGGTTTCCAGTAATATAGGTTACCTTGGTTCCATTTTTTGCCATAGATAGAATATTACGAATTACATTACTGTGTTCTTGCGGCCAATAAATCTTTGACTTTAATCGCCAGCAGTCAATAATGTCACCAACAAGAAATAAGTTATCACAAGAGTGAGTTTTTAAAAAATTGTATAAATATTTAGATTTACAACCCTTAGATCCCAAATGGACATCTGAGATAAATATAGACTTGTATTTTGACATATCTCATTATGTTTATAAGATATTAAAAATCAACAGTAAATATACAATCAGCTTATGAATATTCTTTGGGTAAAAGATGGTAAATTAGGCCATGAAAAGCAGGTTAAGGCGCTGTTAGAGGAGCTTGCTAAAGAAATTCAGATAAATGTAATTGAATACCAGCCTGATGGTATATTGACTAAAAAATTTAAATACTTATTTAGCCCTCTTTCTGCAGCAATTACCAATCAAGATATTAGAGATATTAACCTATCATGTAATGAAAATAATATTTCTATAATTATTGGTGCGGGAAGAAAAAGCCATTGGCATATTCTAAAAATCTCTAATGTTATTTCGTCATCAAAATATACTGAAGGTGTAACAGAAAAAATTAATATAACCTCCAAACCAAAAAAAATAGCAGTAATGTTCCCTGAATTTCATAGAGATAACTTTAATATTGTTTGTGCTCCCAAGCATGACATTAATAAGGTTCGTTCATACCACAAACACCCTCCTCAAAATATTCTTTTTTATGAAGGGTCATTAGCAAAAGTTTCATCAGAAGAAGTTGATGAAAAAGTAGGTATGATCGCAATTGGTGGAAAGAATAAACATTATCTATTTAATATAAAGAAACTAATAGATCAGGTTGAATTTGTAACATCGATATATCCTAATAAAAATTGGTATATCTTTCCCTCAAGAAGGACTCCATCCAAGATGCGTGATTTACTCAAAAATCTAGCAAAAGCAAATAACAAAATAATTCTTTCAGATAGGAATTTTAACGAGGTTTTAAATAAAGCCTCAATCAAGATTATTACTCAGGATAGTGTAAATATGGTTTATGAAAGCCTGTCTACTAAAGGCTCTACTATATTATTTAATATGAAGTATTTTAGAAAAGATAAAGTAATTAACCAAATGAATGAACTCCTGCACAATAAACAAGTGGGTTATATTGAATATAATAAAATGGTGAGAGGCCTAAATAAAATAAAAATTCATATGCAAAATCCACATCATGAAGTTTTTGCTGAAGTTGAGAAATTAGTATATAAAATTAAGAATAAACTAAACCTTTCATGAAGATAGTCCATTATGTTTTAAGTGAAACTTTTGCTGGAATAGAGCAACATGTTGAAGAGCTGTCAAAGGTCCAAGCTACAAATAACGAAGTTACTGTTATTTGCAACCAATCTATTTCAAGATACTTCTCGCATGCGACAGTTATACAAGTAAGCAATATATCAAGACGCTCTATCTTTGGCATTTTTAAATTAATCAGCGCAATTAGTAAATTAAAACCTGATATTGTGCATTCACATGGTTCAAAAACTACATCAATAATAAACTCTGTTAAAAAAATCATTAATCTCAATCATGTCTGTACTGTTCATGGCATAAAAAGTAATACAAAAGTCTACAGTAAGGCTGATGCTGTAATAGCTGGAAGTGTAAAAATACAAGATTCATTAGATGTCTTAAGTCACTTAGTTGAAAATTGGTGGAACCCTTCTTTACCAAGAAATATTTATAAAACTAACGAATATATCCTAGCTATTGGGAGGCTCGAGCCAGTAAAAGGATTTGATTTACTTATTAAATCTTGGGTTGATATTGATAAGAAACTTCTAATAGTTGGTGACGGTCCTGAATACATAAAACTAAATCAACTAATATCTGATAATGAGTTGAGCGATAAAATTACGATTGTAAATTCAGTTGCTAAAGAAAAACTTATTGATTTTTATAAAAAAGCATCTCTTCTTATTATCTCATCAAGACGTGAAGGTGGGCCAAGAGTTGCTTTAGAGGCTCTGTACTTAAAAATTCCAGTTATATCAACAAGAGTTGGTCATATGGAGCAAATACTCCCTGGTGAGCTTCTAGCTGAACCAGATGATTTAAATTCGCTTAAAAAATTAATCAGTAGGTGGGTAGACGCAAGCTTTAAACAAGATTCTATTTATCAGTATGTAGCCGAAGAGTTTTCACTAGAAAAGAAGGCAAAAAAAGTATTTACTATCTATGAGGACCTATTAAGCAAGTCATAATAAAGATTAATAGTCGAATCTATCATTCTTTCTGAAGAAAAAATATTGTCTAATGGCATTTGACTGCTTCCAAGAATATCTAACGTTATATCTTTAAGTTCCTTTATATTATTAAGCTCGGCCAAACCTTGAGGAAAAAGCACTTCTAGGATTTCTTTTGTACCACCATGATTCCATCCTGCCACTGCAGACCCACAACTAATTGCCTCAATGGTAGTTCTGCCAAAGGGCTCAGGCTGTATAGATAGGTTATAAACCACATCAGAAAATTTATATATATTTGCAATGTCTTTCCTTGAGCCTGTAAAAGTTATTTTATTAGTCAGAGACTTTTCATTAATCTTATTTACTAATGTTTTGTAATATTTTTTCTTTGAATCTGAGACTGGGCCGACAACCAAGGCATGTAAATTATCGTCATCAAGTGACTCAACTAAATCAATAAAACTATCTACTCCTTTCCATTTTGTAATACGAGTTGGTAAGGTTAAGATCTTTTTTCCTTGAGTTTGGGGAAACTCTTCGTACCAGTTACTAAGCCAGGGCTCCTCAATAGGCTCCTTGTTAAATTGATCAGAATCACAACCCCTGGGAATGATAGTAATTTGCTCATTAGTCATCTTATAGGTTGATTGAATATAGTTTTTTACGGTATTAGAAATTGATATTGTGTGGTCAACTTTTGACATTACCTGACTATAGATGGGCGTACTATAAAGACCGTGAAAAGTTGAAATTAGTAGTGGTCTTTTTTTTAATTTCTTATAAGCAAAGAAATTTATCCATGCAGGCATTCTTGAGCGAATATGAACAATATCTGGCTTTTCTTTTTCATAAATTTCTTTGAGTTGCGATGCTAAAAATAACGAAGTAATTCTTTTCCTGTGAATAGGCAGGTTTATGTGCTTGGCGCCATTGTTTTCTATTTCTTCTTGCAGCAGACCACCATTAGATATAACTATTGATTGATGACCTCTGTCTACTAAAGCTTTTGAAAAGTCTTTAACTCCCCTTTCAACTCCGCCAAAATTAAGTTCAGGTAATAATTGAATAACCTTTAATTTATTCATACCTTAAGGAAGTGGCTGGATCTAGCTTTGCAGCCTTTCTTGCAGGCCAAATGCCAAAAAACAAACCAACTAATGCTGAGAATGTTATAGAACCAATCATTGCTACAAAAGGAAGAGCAAAAGGCCAGTCAAATAATGTTGCGGTAATCCAGAGGATAGAGGTCCCAAAGGCTAAACCTATCATGCCCCCAATAACACATAATAATATTGCCTCTACAACAAATTGAAGCATGATTGCTCTATGGGTTGCTCCAAGGGCTTTTCTTAAACCTATTTCTCTTGTTCTTTCAGTAACAGATACTAGCATTATATTCATAACACCAATACCTCCAACCACAAGACTTATTCCTGCTATTGCAGCAATAAGTAATGTAAATATCCCAGTTGCCTGTCGTCTTAAATCTGCAAACTGACTGTAATCACTAATTCTAAAATCATTATCTTGCCCAGGGCCTATGTCGTGCTGGGCTCTAAGTATTTGCTCAATAGACATCATTACTTCATCAACATTCATATCATTTGAAATCCCTACATTGATTGAATCAACATTTGGGGTTCCAAATACTCTTTGTGCACCAGTTAAGAGTGGGATATATAGCTCTTCATCTGGATTCTGCCATCCGGTTGATCCTTCTTCTTTTAAGATGCCTATAACCTTGTATGAAGTTCCTGCAATTAGTATTTCTTTATTAAGCAAATTTCCAGCTCTGGTCTTTAGCTCACTAGGAATTTTTGATCCAACAACAACAACTCTTTTCCTTCCTAAGTTATCATCTTCATCAAACAATCTTCCGGATTCAAGTTCATAACCCCTTACACCAAAATGAATTGGTAGGTAGGCACCAATTCTTTGGTTGATATTTGCGTTACCAAATTTAATTTGTCGGTTCCTGGTAATGGTTGGAGATATTTCCCATTCAAGGCCTTTAAATTTTGCAAGAGCCTCAGCATCTTTTATATCTAAAGGGATTATTCCTTTTGTTACTGCCCCCCTTCTATTTTGCCCTGGTGCGACATACAAAGTTCTTCCACCAAGATCATCAATACTTGCTTCGAGGGCCTTTTCAGCACTTGAGCCTATCCCAATAACAGCTATGACCGCAGCAGTACCAATTATGATTGCCAAAGAAGTCAGAAAAGATCTAATAGAATTAGATCTGATTGACGAAATAGCAGAGATTAAGGATTCTTTAAAAAGCATTACCCGAAACTAAATGAAGCGTTTACACGCTCTTTAAATCTTTGTTGATAGTCATAAAGACTTTTACTTGGAAGTATGAATACCGTATCACCCTCTGATAAGCCGCTAACAATTTCAACATTAGCTAAGTCAGAAATACCAATTTCAACCCATGCCAACTTAGGCCCTTTATTGGTTTCTTTGATAACAATAAACTTATTAAAATTTTCTCCCTTTACTCGCTCAAGCAAGAAAGTATCAACACTTTCAGTTGGAATATTAAGAATCGATGCAGCTGAATAAATATCCTTTCTTGTTCTAAGTGACATAGATGGTGCAGTAACAGAGACATCCTTATTGAGAATTTCTATTACAACATCTGTATTCATGCCGAGTAATAAAAGATTTTCATCATTATCAATATCTATAAGAACGGGGAAAGTTGTAACATTTTGTTCGACTTTAGCTAATGGCTCTACCTTTGAAACTGTCCCAAAAAATTCTTTATCCCTATATGCGGCTACTTTTATCGACACAACCTGACCGATAGAGACTTTACCAACATCTATTTCATCAACCAGAGCTCTCACTCTTACCTTTGAGAGATCAGCTAATGTCATCAATATTGTTCCGCCACCAACAGCCATAGTTGGAGATGAAATCACTTGTCCAACTTCAACGGGTCTAGAAATAATTGTTCCTGCAACAGGGGACCTCACTACCGTATCATCTAGTGCAATTTTTGCATTTTCATATGAAACTTCTGTTCTTACTACAGTTGATTTAGCCTGTGCGTAGTTTTCTTGAATATCTTCATAGTCTTTATCAGAAATACTTCCATTAGAATGAAGCTCAGTACCTCTTTCAAATTGAGATTTTGCATTATCAAGCCTAACTTTTGATGCTTCTAACTCAGATTTTGATTGATCAAGTATGTTTTTTGGTGTTCTTTGATCTATCTGACCAAGCATAGATCCTTTTTCTACAGTATCGCCAACCTCTGCACCAAGATATAATATTTCACCTGAGGCCTTTGATTTAATCTCAACAGAAGCAATAGCTTCAATTATTCCAGATGCTTCAATACTAACTTCTAGTTTTTTTTCAGATACGCTATCTTTCTTGTAAAAAGTTGCAGCTTCATTTGCTGTCTCTGGTTTACCGCAAGATACTACTAATATGGACATTGCTGCGATTGTTAAAATTTTATTGTGTTTCATAGTGCTTATTTTATTCATATATTGGTATCAGATTCAATTAATCCGTCTTTAATATTAATTATTCTTTTAGATTGTTTGGCTATCTCTTCTTCATGAGTAATTAAAATGATGGTTTGGCCATCTTCATTTAATTCTTTGAATAACCCCATAACCTCACCTTCAGTTTTGGAGTCCAGATTACCAGTTGGCTCATCAGCAAACAAAATACTTGGAGTATTAACCATTGCTCTTGCAATAGCGACTCTTTGTTGCTGGCCTCCAGAGAGCTCTGTTGGTCCATGACTCATCCTATCTGTAAGGCCTACTTGATCAAGGACATGCTTAGCTCTAACAGTTGCTTCATCAATATTAGCGCCAGCATACTTCATTGGTAATAAAACATTATCAAGGGCTGAATTTTTAGCAAGCAAATGAAAAGATTGAAATACAAAACCAATCTCTTTGTTTCTAATGCCGGCTAGCTCATCTTCGTTAAGCTTGTTAACTAATTTGTTATTTAAATAATATTCACCACTGGTGGGTGTATCAAGACATCCAATGATATTCATTAAAGTTGTCTTACCTGAACCAGAGGGCCCCATAATTGCTATGAACTCACCAGCATTAACTTCTAAATTAATACCTTTGATTGCCTCAACAGTTTCTGAGCCAACTACAAATGAACGTTTTAATTCTGTAGTTTTTATAATCATATTTTTTAGACAGTAACTTTTAAAATTAGTTCGCAGCTGCAGCAGCCCTTAAGCTATCAGTAGAATCCATATAGCTAATCCAGGACTCAGCCTCATCCTCTTTGCCTAAAGCAATAGCTTTGGCAAGCTCTATTCTAGCATTTTTAAAGTCATCTAGTTCGATGTAACTTATGCCAATAAGCATTTCTAAAGATCCTGCTTTACCATCCCAGTTTTTTGAGCGAGCTATCTTGAGGAATTTTATTGCATTTTTATAATCAGAATTTTGTAGGTAAATTTGACCGATTCTATAGTCATACTTAGCATCATCTGAAAGTTTGGTTACATTAATTAATGAATTAACAGCGTTATCGAAATCCTTCGCAATAATATAAGCATTACTAAGCAACTCATTATGTTTAATATTGTTATCAAGTACGCCAAGGGCAAGGCCTTTCTTTATAACCTTGGAAGAATCTATTGGAAGTCCTTTAAAGAGGTAAAAATTAGCTAGATTGACATATTCTGATGAGTTTTTAAGCAGATCTTGTTGCAGCTTAAACTCTAAAGAAGCTAAGGACTCCTCTTCAAATTTAATAATATTATAAACTCCAGCCATTTGCTCTATATAAGCTTTATTTTTTGGCTTGACTCTCACCAAGTCCTGCGCAACCTCTAATGCGATCATATATTGTTTCTTTTGAATATGAATTGCGAATTTTAATTGTGCCCAATTCTCAACAAACACCGCCGTATTATCAATTGCTAATGTTATATAGATAAGGGCATTATCCCAGTCTGCATCTTGAGCATAAATTGTAGCTAATGTTGCATAACCTTCAGGACGAAGATCGAACTCATTATCTTTACCTATTTGAATCCACTCTAGAAAAGATTTTTTTGCCTCTTCTTTTTGACCCTCAACATAATAAATCTGACCTAAAATAAATTTTAAATTAAACACATCCATCGGTGGCATCTTTCGCTTCTGGTCTGCAAGCCTAAGATACTTAAGGGCCTCTTCATTTCTATCTTGTTGAAGTAAGAAATATCCATAAGTTCTTAAAATAACAAAATGATCATACGACTTACTAGAATAAGTTGATGTTGCATAATCATAGTAAATTTTTTCAGCAGCTTCCAAGTTGCCTTTATCTACATTTAACTGAGCTCTTTCAAGAGTGTTGTAGACCCACTGCTGAATAGCTTCTTGTGAATGCAAGGTCACAGAAAGAATAAGTGTAAAAATTATTATTGATCTTTTAATCATAAATTAAATTCTATAGTTGTAGTCCCTACTTGCTGAACAGGAACTCCGTTTACAACACGTGGTTTAAATTTCCATCGAAGCACAGCTTGTAGAGCAGCTCTATCAAAAACTCTTGGAGGTCTTGAGTTACTAATGACAGCATCTATCACTTTCCCATCTTCGTCAACAGTTAGCTTGATTGTAACAAAACCTGTCTTTCCTGAAACTAATGCATCTCTAGGGTATCGTGGTGCAATCCTAACAAGAGGAATCAATGCAGTGTTCGATGCCAATGAATTTGATCCTTGCAGCATGGCTCCTTTTAAATCAACAGGTGTTTTAATATCAGGGAATTTGATATCAAGATTAGGAGTAACTGGCTCAACAATATCAGGCATCTCTAATTTTGGAGGGGGTGGTTTTTTTGGTGGGGGTGGTTTATCTGGAAGTGCTCTTTGTCTTTCATTTAAATAATCATTTTTTCTTAGCCTAACAAAATCTACAACACTTGAATCTTTTATAGACTCAAAAGCCTTTCCACCAGGAAGGATGATGATATAAATTATAAGAAATATTATAAAAGATGATAAAAAACCGCCAAGAAGTGAGGCAATCTTTTTATTCTTTAAATCAATCTTGCTCAGCAGCGATTGATACATTTTGAACTCCTGCTAGCCTTAC
>Ga0206682_10005427_pt1 | contig 10044 bp, 13 predicted proteins | sample M240m12015metaG_FD_155444 | JGI IMG/M metagenome (GOLD analysis project Ga0206682, IMG submission 155444) | Ammonia-oxidizing marine archaeal communities from Monterey Bay, California, United States - M2 40m 12015 | ecosystem: Environmental > Aquatic > Marine > Intertidal zone | place: USA... | reverse complement strand
CAACAGTAGCAACAGGCGAATTTATAATACCGAATGCTGTTGGTACCGAAGGACAAGTGCTTAAATGGCCTTCAAGTGGTACAACTCTAGGTTGGGCCGATATTGATATTAACAATAGAACCATAGCTAGAGCTCTTGGTTGGGTGCCAGGGTATGCAAATAATGTTGAATCATCTGTAGTCTGGGATCCAGATGAAGATGCTGTTAAATTTACACCTTTTGTAGTATCGTCACCTAATATTACTGGTTTAACTCATAAGGCATTTAAAGTTACATCAGGTCAAACATATACCGTAACGTTACATACGAAGGCTAATGTCGCGACTGGCGGAGTTAACGTATACGCATATCAATATAACGGCAACATGCCGTCAGGTCAAACTCATATTTCAGATTCGCCATCTTATAGCGGAGTGACTAATGAGAGTGTAGCTCATCAAATAGCAATAAATCAGACCGCTCAAATTTATTGGGATGATATTGTAGGCTCATTTACAGCTACTGCTGATGGATATGTGAGTATAGCTGTTTGGACAGCTGGAGGGTTTGCTCTTAATAGTAGAATACTATGGGTAAAACAACCTGACGTACATCATGCTTCAGTTGATTTAGGTGACGTCGTTGCAATGCAATACTTATTAGGATAATAAATTATGCCAACTGATGAAGTTAATGATATTAATCTAAATGATACGACAAATACTATGGAACTAAAATCACTGGCTTTTAGTGTAGGTACTGGTTATAGTACAATACTAGCTGCTAATCAGGCTGGGGGTAGGCTGAATAAAGTGGTCAACTTTATGGTTTCTTATGTTGCTAATAGTGGAGCTCCCGTGCTATATACATTAAATCATGGTGATGACATTATTTCACATGTATATATTCGCCCTGGAGAAAATGTAATGATAGCTAAATCAGAACAACCAATATATTGTTCTGGCTACGAGTTAAAGCATAAGGCGTCTGTAAATAATACAATTAAAGTATCATTAAGTTATCAGGAGATTACCTAATGGCCAGTCCTGAGTTAATTAATGGCGTAACCAGTGTAAATGTTATAATTAGATCTATAGATTTAACTACAAGTTCTTCGAATCCAGAATTTGTCTCTGCTGCACCAAACAGTCCGATTGGTACAATATCTAAGGTTGTAAATTTAACTGTTACTAATACATCTACAACAAGTTCGGCGGGATTTACTTTACGGGTCTTAAGTAATCTAAGCCAGACTAAAGGTGACATTATAAATATTCCTTCCCTAGGACCCTTAGAATCGTTATGCTTATTTGATAAAAGTAAACCGCTTTACTTAGTAGATGGTTATACGATACGAGGTTTTGCTACTGCTAATAACACAATAAATACTTATTGTGCTTTGGAGTTTTATACATAATGTCACATGAAAATCCAAGAACTATAGCACCGTATTGCCAGGTTAGCGGCAATGATGTCGACGGAACATGGTATACGATTGCGACTAATAGCGGTTCTTCGGTTGGTGCAGTTATAAAAATTGAAACGTTAACTATTTGCAACTCTTCGACGTATGATAACATAACTGTAACGTTATCAATAAACAACGCTATTGCAAATGTTCTGCATACTAGAATACCACCACAAAGTACTTTACATGCAGTAACAAATGAGGCACCAATGTATCTTACTGGTTCTCAATTATTAATTAAGGCCGAATACGACGATGATGATGGCCAGACTGGCGCGGCATTGGACGTAATCGTTGGTGGATTGGAGATAACTCCATGAGTGATACTGTTTACATGGGAAGCTATTCGGCCGATATTACTAGTTCGGTAACAGCAAGTGGTTCTGTGACTATACCGAATCCAAGCACATTAGTCGGAGAAACAATGAGTCTAGGGTATGCTGGTTCCAGTGATTCTAGAGTACAAGATGCTATGTTAATTACTTCTTTGGCTTTTACTAATACGACGATGAATAGGTTTCGGCTTACTCTTAGTTTTACTAGTGGTACACTTCTTTGCTCGGCTTCAATCATTCCTCCAAATAGTACAGTACATATAGTTACTGCTGATAGTCCATTATATTGGCCATCGACTGCGTCAACTTCCCAATTGGTTGTAAGTACATCTGGCCCTGGGCATATAAGTTCAATAGCAGATAGTACTCTAGGTGTTACTATGACTTATACAGCGATTAAGAGAGGATAATATGGCCTTTAGAATTTCGATACCGTACGAGCAACCTTATAACTTAAAGGAAATTTCCGGTGTGGGTAATGCCCTAGAAAATACTACTGTAAATTCTACTGGTAGTGTAAATATCTCAGACGGCTGGAATAGTACTTCGAATCCTGCAGCATTTAGAACTGAGAGTATACTTTTTCGTGCAGGCAGCATAGAGTCATTTTCAGATGTATTCGTTAGAGTTCAAGTTAATAGTGGGTCCGCGTATAACATAAATATGTATAAATACTTTTATATGGACGGTGACCAAATACCCATGCCACTTTTTACTAGATCGAATCCTCTAATTTTTTCTGGTGATGATAGTGGATCATATACGATGGAGTTACGGTGCCGAACGTATTCCAGTAATAGTGGAACTGGATCCTCACCTATACAGGCTATTGGTTCACTGGTTGGTCTATATGATTAATAGAGATAAACAATATGAGTGTTAATATAAGCGATGCGACTGGCTTAATTTTCGAACAAGACTTTGTATCGTATACTACTGGATCGACAACAATTTTTCAATATCCGGGTGTAGCAAGCGGTAAGGCTATAATTGTCGATGGTGCATATATACATTGGACAAATTCAACCGTGATTAGTGATTTAGTGGTTTACTTAAATGACGCTAGTACTAGTACTTTAACACCTATTTTTACGTGTAGAATAAAACCGAATGAAACCATAGCATTTATAACTACGGCTAATCCAATAGTGCTAGAACAAAATCAATCAATAAAAATGTCAGCTTCAGGAGTTACTTCTGGTACTAACGCGAGAGCATTTATAAATTACCGAGAGTATACAATATAGCATGGGATACAATTATTATAAACACAACTCATTAGTGGTACCACAGGGTGAGAGTAATCAACAACTGCATAAAGCTAATAGTAATATTAAAACTGCTGGAATTGTCGACTTAAATAATCACAATGGCCTATCAACAGATATTGTTGATTACCAGGCTGTCAATACATTATTTAATACTTATAGCACGGGAGCTAGTTTAACCACTCTAAATAATGGCTTAAAGGGTATAACTGGATTAAGTGGCGCGAAGGTTTGGGGAACTCCACAGCGTTATGACGCATTTGAGTCCTTAGAAGCAGTAACTGCATCACCAGCAGGCCAATTAACTCAGGCAGGAGTTTTTGATAAGAGTTTATTTGATAATCCTTCAACTTACCCTATACAGCCATCTAATTTTCCAGGGTGCACTAAAGGTTGTTTATGGTATGCTATTTCGATATGGAGAAATGCTGCTACGTTTGGAGCCCCGTCCTTTATTGGAACAATTTATTTAAATTTTAGAGAATATCCCGCAACTGGATCAAATTCATTAAGAGAATTGCATTATCCTGCGCAATCACGTGCTGTAGAAGCATTCATAGTTTATGGCGAGTATGAAGAGCAAACGTATCCGACCAGTGAGCATTTGCCAAATGGATATGAAGTAACATATAACGATACTAGCGCTCGTTATATGTTGTCATCAGAAGCACACCCGGGCCCGAATGGTTATGTAACTTTTAGTCCAACTTATGCCAGAATTAGTCAGCAAGATGGCATTTGGGGTTATAAAACGAGTACGCCTATTGATGGACATAAGTGGGGATTAGGTACCTATTCTGGATCCACCTTATCGTTTGGAATACAAAACTTAAATAGCTCAGATAGTACCGTTAATGACATATATTGGGGTAAAAAGTATTACTCTAATGTAAGTACTTTAAGAGTATTACTATGGACGGTGACAACATAATGAACGGAAACTTAGGAAGAATTGGAAAATACGTATCGATCGATGAGCTGAAATATAAAGGTGGATCCATGGATGCAATGGATATGCACGTTTTACACAATCGCTTGAGATTAAGGCGAGATACAGACGGCGGCTCTTACAGTGATCACGGATTTCTTAACACGTTTGACCTGACAACTAGCTTTAAAGCATTTCAAGGCCATAAAGTTAATTCGCAAAGCTACATGGGCGGTGATGGCGATTATGACGGGCCTTATGATGTAGCTGAGCTATTTTATGACATACCTTCAGGTACAAGTAAGCATATCTATATTGGTCACAGATCGACAATATATACCGGCAATAGATGGTGTAATGATGTTGCAATGGCTGCTGTACAAGTATTAAACATGCAAGGCGAGGTTGTTGATTTTATTCCAATGACAAATAGTACTTTTTATTATGCTAGCAATGAAGTGACAACTAAGCCTACCCCGCAACAGGTAGCTGCATACACTTACTTAACTATTGGAACATCTCAAATAAATAATAGATTTTGCTATAGAACAGGAACCAGCAGCCCCCGGACTGGCGCGTTAGATAGCATTGACACAAGCAGTACCGTCTATGGTGCTGGCTTAAAGCCAATGCCTCTTACCCAATATAGCTTTAGCGGCAGTAGTACATTTCCATCAATTGCGCAAAAAAACAACACTTCATATATATACAGAGAAATGTCTGGTAGTGGTTCATGGGGTAAGTATCAATTTATTAGAACCGTATCTGCGCGAAATTTACCAGAACAAGGATCAATAAGAATAGCATATAGTATTACTACTGAAACGGCCCGTTTTAACGAATTAGACGAAAACGATACAATACATATAGGAATTTATTAATTATGGCATTTTATACAAAAGGCGGTTCATTTCCGCAACATTTACCAGAAATGATTATTCTTGAAGATGGTAATATTAGGACTGAATCATCCACATATACAGAAGAAGAAATAGCATCGGCAGGTTGGGCCGAAGCTCCTTTGCCAATTGAACACGATAGTACAACCCACACTCTTGGTTGGGATTATGAAACATCTAATTGGTTTTTAACAGAAATAAGTCAAGAGGAAATTGCTGAACAAGTAGAAATGCTTTGGCGCGGTGTTCGACTTGAGCGCAATGATATTATATCACAATCTGATTATATGGTAATTAAGGCTTATGAATGTGGAACTGAGATGGATGCAGACTGGGCTTCGTACCGTCAAGCATTGAGAGATATTACTAATCAAGATGATCCATTAAGCATTGTTTGGCCCGACAAGCCTGAGTAACATATAAATAAACCATATAAATATAGTAAAGTAAGAGGTATTTTTAAATGGCTAAACCAAATAGTAGAGCAACTTTAATTGATTACTGCCTTAGAAATCTAGGTGCACCTGTAATCGAAATTAATGTTGACGACGATCAGTTAGATGATAGAATAGACGAAGCTCTACAATTCTATCAGCACTATCACACCGATGCCATTGAAAAAGTATTCTTAAAGCATAAGATTGACTATACTAAGTTTACAATGACTGATACTGCAGAGACTCAAGCGCTCACTGTTGGTGAAACTATTACTGGCGACAACGGCGCTACTGCTAAGATATTAGCTAAAAGCGACACTAATATTATAACCGTAGGCAGCTATAATCCAAATGCCGGCGCATTCGTCAATGGCACAACTATAACCGGTGGTACTTCTACTAATGCTGCTACTATCTCGACTGTCCATCCTGGTGCTATAGATTACGGATATATTCCAATTCCTGAGTTAGTAACAGATGTTATTAGAGTTCTTCCAATTAGAGATCATAGCTCAAGCACAAGCCTTTTTGATGTAAAATACCAAATGCATCTAAACGATATGTATAGTCTTGGCTATATGGGTAGTCTATTAGAGTATACAATGGCTAAACAATATTTGGCCACTTTAGACGTTCTTATTGATTCAGACGATAAATTTGTCTCATTTGATAGACATCGCGATCAATTAAGAATAGATATGGATTGGAAAAATGAAGTTCAAATTGGTGGTTATATTGTAGTTGAAGGATATCGAATTATTGATCCAGCTACATTTACAGACGTATATAACGATTATTTTTTAAAGAAATATGCTACAGCTCTTATTAAGAAACAATGGGGTGCTAACTTACTTAAATTTGAAGGAATGCAAATGCCTGGCGGGGTTACTTTCAATGGTCGCCAATTGTTTGATGATGCCGTTGAAGAATTACAAAGACTTGAAGAAGAAGTTAGATTAAACTGGGAGCAGCCAGTCGACTTCTACGTAGGATAATAAATGCCTAGAAACGTATACTTTTCCCAAGCCGTTAGGTCAGAACAGCATCTGTACGAAGACTTGGTAATTGAATCACTTAAGATATTTGGACAAGACGTCTATTATATTCCGAGAGATCTTGTCAATAGAGATAGCATTCTAAACGAAGCTTCGACTTCTACATTTAATGATGCATACCTAATGGAAGCATATATCGAAAATGTAGATGGATTTGAAGGCGCTGGCGATCTTTATCAGAAGTTTGGTCTTGAAATAAGAGATGAAGCTTCATTTGTAATATCGAGAAGATCATGGAACTCTACAATTGGTAGTTATGAAAACTTAAATAAGCCACAAGAAGGTGACTTATTGTTTTTACCAATGACTAACTCATTTTTTGAGATTACGTTTGTAGAAGCAGATAAGCCTTTCTACCAATTGTCTAATTTGCCGGTTTATAAGCTCACATGTTCACTCTTTGAATATAATGATGAAGAGTTTGACACTGGCATTGATATTATTGACGATGAAATAGGCGGAGAGGCGTATTTAACTGGCATGCAATTAACTGTTACTGGCGGTAATCATTTTACTCAAGGTGAAACAGTAACTCAAACTTTAGTTGATGCTGCAGATGACACACCGGCTGTACAAATATATGGCACTGTTCAAACTTTAGATAAAACTTCAACAGTGCTTGGTAAAATTGGAGTTTCTAATATCGGCGTAACTGGCGCTAGCGACTATAGACAATTCCTGGTTTCTTCTACCAACGGCTTAGTTGGTTCAGAGTCTGGTAATACTTGCTATATTACGCAGATATATGACGTAGGCGATGACGATGCTGATAACTTTATGGCCAACGACGGGGCCGCGCAAAACGTAGCGTTTGAAACCTTTACTGACAATTTCTTAGACTTTACGGAAACCAATCCATTTGGTGATCCCTCGGAGAACTTCTAATGTTTGGTGGACATTTTTATCATGCTACAATGCGTAAATCGGTAGCTGTGTTTGGCACACTATTTAACAATATTAACGTTATCCGTAAGGCTGCAGATGGTAGCATTCTTAATCAAGTTAAGGTTCCACTATCATACGGCCCTAAAGAAAAGTTTCTAGCTAGATTAGATCAAGAGCACGGAAGAAATCAACCAGTAGCTTTAAAGCTTCCTAGAATGGGATTTGAGATTACTTCACTGTCAGTTGACTCTAACCAAAAGTTAAGCAAATTAAACAAAATAATAGAAGATCATGGGAGTAATGTTACTAAAAGAAAGGCAATTAATAATTATACTTCTTATGATATTGGAATGTCTCTTTATATTATGGCTAAAAGCCAGGACGATGGGCTGCAAATAGTAGAACAAGTACTTCCGTACTTTACACCAGATTATACCGTAAGCATAAAGCCTGTTGATAATTTCGATTTTAAACAAGATGTGCCAATTGTTCTAAACGGCGTAAATATTCAAGACGATTATGAAGGTGATTTTGCCACAAGGCGAGTATTAATATATCAACTTGATTTTACAATGAAAATGAAATTTTATGGGCCGACAGGTGATGCGCCTATTATTAGAGAAGTCGATGTTGATATTATAGATCTTACACAGTTTGAAGAAGATGTGGCCGCGGCGATTGAAGGCGGAACATCTCTCCTTAATTCTCAATCATTTGCATATACTATCATCTCTGCCGATAATAATAATTACACTTTTGAAACAGGCGCGAATGATAGAGAAGGCACACTTGAAAATTTAGCTGATCCTACTCTTAACATATTTAACGGCGATACTATAGCAATTACTAATAGCTTAGCGCCTAATCATCCTTTACAGATTGAAAATGGCCGTGGTGATGTTGTAGCATCTGAAAGCGGAGGGACTTTAACCTTTACTCCTACAACTAATGGTACATACTATTATCAATGCACCAGTCATGCAGGAATGCGAGGTTTGATTATAGTAACTGATAACTATTTGACACAAGCAATTGATCCTGACGCTGGTCCAATAATTGAAAATATCAATACGGCTGTTGGTGAAACTGATACACCCGACAACTTTACTGCAACTACTACTATAAAAGATAATAACGCACGAAGACTTTCGGCTTTATATAATGTTACTGTTGTAACAACAGTAGAAGGTGAATCTGAAAATCAATATGCACTTAACGGCACTAATGCTCCAGATATTGAATTTATCTCAGGCTATACTTACACATTTGATCAAACCGATTTGACTAACGTATATTATCCTAACCCTAATGGTTCAACATTTAATCAGCATCCAATACTATTCTCAGATGTGCAGGAAGATCTGCAGGAAGATCAGAGTCCTGATGACATTGCATACGACGAAGGCGTATCGTATTTTATTGATGGAGCTGCGGTGACTGCTACAGCGTATTATGATCAATTTAATACAGCTACGTCACGGCAGGTTCAAATTGTAATTACTGACGATACACCGGATTTGTTGTATTACATGTGTATAAATCATACTGGAATGGGCGGTGCCATTACACTTATAACTAGTACTGCTGCTGATGAAGCTGTTGTAGCACTTGAACAAAGTGCTGAAGAAGATGGAGGCTACTAACCGTAACTAACGGAAATATAGAATGGATAAATTAGATAAGATGAGAAGCTCACTGGAGAAGAATCTTCCAGTTAAACCAGAAGCTCCTAAAGTGGTTGAAGAAAAAGACATAAAGGATGATTATGAATTTTCACGAGATACCTATAGGGACCTAATTAGAACTGGAACACATTCACTCGATTCACTTGCAGAACTTGCGAGAGAATCAGAACACCCCCGTGCGTTTGAAGTATTATCTAAATCCATAAAGGATATTGCTGATACTACAGAAAAGCTAATGGCTCTTCAGAAAGCTAAGAAGGATTTAACCAAAGACGATAAGCAAGAAGAAGCTCGACGAGTGACTAATAATAATGTATTTGTAGGTTCTACTACAGACCTACAGAGAATGTTGATTGATAATAATAAGATTATAGATGCAGAAGATCAAGAATAATGAGTTTGGTTATCTAGGGAATCCATCAGTAAAGCGAGATGGTGTAGAAACACAATTCACAAAAAAAGAAGTTATAGAATACGCAAGGTGCATGAAAGATCCTTCGTATTTTGCTAAGACTTACTTAAAGGTGATCTCGCTTGATAGTGGTTTAGTGCCATTTAAACTATATCCGTATCAAGAAAAGATGTTCGATCATTTCAATAAGAATAGATTTTCTATTGTGCTAGCATGTAGACAGTCTGGTAAATCTATTTCATCAGTTGGTTATCTATTATGGTATGCATGTTTTCACCCTGAGAAGACTATTGCGGTTCTAGCAAACAAAGGTGCTACAGCGAGAGAAATGTTAGCTCGTGTAACACTGATGTTGGAAAACTTACCGTTCTTTTTACAGCCAGGTTGTAAAGCACTCAACAAAGGTTCAATAGAGTTTTCAAATAATTCTAAGATTATTGCCGCGGCTACCTCAGGTAGTTCTATTCGTGGTCTATCGATTAACCTACTATTCCTAGACGAGTTTGCATTCATTGATAATGATGCTCAATTCTATACTTCAACATATCCAGTAGTATCGTCTGGTAAAGATACAAAGATTATTATTACATCTACCGCAAATGGTATTGGTAATGTATATCATAAACTGTGGGAAGGTGCTACTCAAGAAACAAACGAGTTTAAGCCATTCCGTGTAGATTGGTGGGATGTGCC
>Ga0206682_10005426_pt1 | contig 10044 bp, 9 predicted proteins | sample M240m12015metaG_FD_155444 | JGI IMG/M metagenome (GOLD analysis project Ga0206682, IMG submission 155444) | Ammonia-oxidizing marine archaeal communities from Monterey Bay, California, United States - M2 40m 12015 | ecosystem: Environmental > Aquatic > Marine > Intertidal zone | place: USA... | reverse complement strand
TGCCCTTCCCAGCTTATGGTGGGATCGTGCGGCATTACCCCCCAAACAAATGAACCGTAGAGAAATACCATCAACATACTTTGCGCGAGGAGTTTAACGTGGAATCTAAGTATGCCACTAAAAAATATAAAACTCACCAGCGCATAAAGCCAAGCACTTGCACCGATATGAAAATTAGGTCTTCCGATAAACCAAAGTCCTATACCTGGTAAAAGAAAAGCAAGCATCCAAACACGATCAAAGATTTTAGGAAAAGAATAACGCAGTAATGTGCCTACGAAGAATAGACTAACGGTGTTGGAGAATAAGTGATTAAAATCACCGTGTACCAGTGGAAACGTAAGAATATGCCACGCACCCGAAAGTTGACCAGGATAGAGACCGAGCGCAGCGAAATTGGCATTAAGGGCTTGTTCTAAACCAAAGCTAAATACGGTTAGTGCGACCCAAATGCTCGGCCATAAAAACAGCCCTTTGTGAATTCCATATTTTGACCAACCTGACATAGCGAAAAGATAGTTACTTTCGGGTAATGAAACCGCTTGCAGAACAGCTCCGACCACAAACGTTAGACCAATATCTAGGCCAAGACCATTTAGTAGGTCAAAATGGCGCTTTACGCAAAAGTCTAGAGGTTGGAAGACTACCATCTATAGTACTTTGGGGTCCTCCTGGAGTAGGTAAAACCACTTTAGCATTGCTCTTAGCGAAAGAATTAGATGCCCCACTATATCAGTTAAGCGCTGTAAATGCAGGAGTTAAGGATGTACGAGAAGTCCTGGCGACTGCCGAAAAGAAGAATCTCTTTGAAACAAAACGTCCCATCTTATTTATCGACGAGATCCATCGATTTAACAAGGGACAACAAGACAGCCTATTGCATGCGGTAGAACGCGGTTGGATCACATTGATCGGAGCAACAACAGAAAACCCTTCATTTGAGATTAACGCGGCACTACTCTCTAGAATGCAAGTGTATGTATTGAATTCGCACGCAAAACAGGATTTATCTAAAATGATAGACCTTGCTAATGCTACCGAATTCGCCGTGAGTAAGAAGCTAAGCATCACGGCACACGACTTCCTCATCCGCCAAAGTATGGGAGACGCTAGGAAATTATATAATCTTATCGAACTCTGCTTTCAGCAAGGAAAAGCAAGTGTTCCTGTCGATGAAGAATTCGCTCAAAGCGTGCTCACGAATGCTCAAATTCGTTACGATAAAGGCGGTGATGAGCATTATAATGTGATATCAGCTTTCATTAAATCTATTCGCGGTTCGGACCCGCATGCAGCCGTTTATTATCTCGCGCGCATGATCGAGGGCGGTGAGGATGTGAAATTCATTGCGCGCAGATTAATTATTTCAGCCTCCGAAGATATAGGGTTAGCGAATCCAAATGCATTGATGCTTGCGAATGAAACCTTTAGTGCAGTGGAACGCGTAGGCTGGCCCGAAAGTCGAATCATTCTTAGTCAGTGCGTAATCTACCTTGCTACCTCTCCGAAGTCTAGCAGTGCCTACGATGCCATTAATGCTGCTCAGAAACTCGTACAACAAACTGGTAATTTAGAGACCCCGGACCATCTTAAAAATGCCTCTAGTGCTTTAGCAAAAGATTTAGGTCACGGTAAAGGCTACCTCTACCCGCACGGCTACCCAAATAGCTTTGTTGTTCAAGAATACTTGCCTCAAGAGATTTCCAGAACGACGCTGTGGACGGCATCCGGAAATTTAAAAGAACAACAACTGAGCGCCCAACAGCAAGCACTTTGGAAGGATAAATACGAAAATTAGCGGAGTATTATCTCTGTTCTTCTGTTGAGAGCCCTACCCCATTCCGTATCGTTTGAAGAAATAGGCTCATCCATACCACGCCCTTCAGATTGTAATCGTGTAGCAGGCATTCCTTTCGCTACTAACCATCTCAGAACGGCCTCTGCACGGGCTTCACTGAGTAATTGGTTGTAGGATTGATTGCCCTGATCGTCTGTATGACCAATGATTGTCGCCTGTAATTCTGGCTCATCCATTAACATTCTAAAAAGCATGGCCAATTCTTTCTCACTTTCCGGCTTCAACGTGCTTTCGTCCAATTCAAATAAAATGTTTTTTAAAGCGAATCGGCTCCCTGTACTCACAGGTATCAATCTTATATAGGCTACTTTCGGTCCATGCAGTGGTCTTGCAATGTAATCTAGACCTGAAATACCACCAGAATAAGGCACATAGCCCTTTTTATAGGCCGTAACCCTTATGTCGGATAAATCTGTCATGAGACGCACCCTTCCGGTGTTTTGGCTGCTGATGCCATTGAAAAATTGGACCCCTTCATCATTGTATAGCTGAACAGTAGCGTTTCCGATAGTCCTATTGCTTAAGCTGTCCACAATAACAATATCATAATTCTCGCGGGCTTCAGGTTGCAAATATTCGGGCAAGTCGAATCTGTAAAGATCTAATGCGGTCATCGTGGTGTAGTCCGGTAAGATCTCATTCCCTCTATCGGAAGCGAGGTAACCAAATGTCCCGGACTTATCGATAACCATTGAAAATTCATCTCCAAAACTGTTCAAAGGGAAACCCAGATTAACTGCCTCAGACCAGGTAGAATCGGTAAGACGAGTACACTTAAAAAAATCCGATCCTCCCAAAGATGGACTACGTTCCGATCTGAAATAAAGAGTTTTGCCGTCAAAATGAATGAATGGGCTGCTCTCGCGATCCGGACTATTAATCGATTTCGGTAATTTTTTTCCTTTACTCCAATTCCCATCCATACCCATAGTAGATACGAATATGTCCATATCAGTACTCACACTGTTCTCACCACGAACAAAATAAATGGTTTGTCCATCCGGCCCTAAACTGGGCTGACTCTCCCATCTTCCAGTATTAATATCGCCAGGCAATGGCTTAGGAATTTCCCAACCATCATTAGGATTCCAGTAACTGTAATACAAATCGCATTTGCCTTTACCGTCCGGACGATTACAGACAGTAAGCACCATGAATTGGCCATCAGCACTAACGCTTGCAGCCCCTTCATTCAGAACTGAATTTAAATTTCCCTCTAAAGGTCTTCCGTTTCGAGCCATACCATCTAGGGTTCCCATGAATAGGTCTTCATCTGTTGGCCTGCTACCGCTAATGTCTCTATGCGTAAAAACGAGATACTCCGAATCTCCTGAAATAGTTGGGAAATATTCGAGTTCGTCTGTTGAAAAACTTAACTTTTGAATGTTGTAATTAAAGTTCTGCGCCACGTATGCCTCGTATTCTCCGCGGGTAAACTTTAGATTACCCAATTCTTTTTGAGCCTGTGCCATTCGGTCTCGAGATAATCGTGCGGTATTTATATAAAGTTCCATCGAACGAATACTCTGCTCCCATTGAAAGAGGTATTTATAAACAATACTCATTTTTAAATGAATGCTCGAAAGTTCTTGTATGTCTAAGGCTTCTTTATAATACCCAAGCGCGGAAATGTATGCTCCATTTCGAAACGATTGATCTCCAGCATAGATATAAGGCTGGTAATATATGTCTTTCCCTTTGCTCATACTTTTATTCAAATGTTTCCATCCTTGGTCTGGAGCTCCGTTCCTGAATGCCTCTTGAGCTTTTTGAAATTGTTGAATTGCTGCTCTACTTTGTCCGTTTGTGGAAAAGCTTAGAAGAATAAGTGGCAACAAGACGAAAAGAATTCGGCGCATTAGAAGTATTTTTGAGGTTCTACGAAGATATCTCAATCCTATTGAAAACGAAGAGAATTGCAATAACGGGTGCGCCCGCTACAGGAAAAACAACACTTAGTGCGGCTTTGGAGTCATTGGGCTACCCTGTTTTTCATGAACAGGCGCGGGAGATCATTCAACAAAGTCTCGATCAAGGCACAGATATTTTGCCATGGAAAGACTTAAATGCCTTCACCGAGGTCGTTTGGCAGTTGCGCAATCAACAATATTCAAACGCCGTGTTAGGAAAAATTAATTTCTACGATCGTACGAATCTCGATGCATACGCGTATCTTATTAAAGGCGAAACGCAGTTGACAAAAAAATGGTCGGAGGAATTGGAGCAAACGCATTTTGATGCAGTGTTCTTTTTACCGGTTTGGCCTGAGATTCATAGCCTGGATAAGCAGCGTATGGAAACATTAGAAGATTGTATTGAAGTGGACGGTTATTTAAAACAAGCCTACCGTGAAAAAGGATACGATTTGATTGAAGTTCCCATGCTCAGTGTCGAGGAGCGTGTCGCCTTTATTGAGGCACATTTATGAGTAAACAAAAAGCACTTGATGTACTTAAGACGTATTGGGGTTATCCTGGGTTTAAAGGCTTGCAAGAAAATATCATTGCGCAGGTATTAAGCGGTCATGATACTATTGGTCTGCTACCAACGGGTGGTGGAAAGTCTATTTGTTATCAAGTTCCGGGCTTAATACTTCCTGGCGTCACTCTCGTGATTAGCCCATTGGTGGCTCTTATGAGTGATCAACAAAAGGGTCTTGAAGACCGAGGCATTAAAAGTTATCATTTTAAAGGCTCCTACACTCCACGTAAGTTGGATGAAGCTTTTAGAAATATTCGTTTTGGAGAGTATAAGTTTGCTTTTGTTGCACCCGAAAGACTAAATAGTGAATTGTTCCAGGAATACATTAAGCATGCAGATATAGGCTTGATTGCCATTGATGAAGCGCATTGTATTTCGCAATGGGGTTTCGATTTTCGACCGTCATATCTAAACGTACATATTCTAAGGACGTTGAAGCCTGATGTTCCGGTTTTGGCCTTAACTGCCTCCGCTACTCCCAGAGTAAAAAAAGATTTAGCAGAAGCTTTGCTGATACCAAATGCGAAGGTGTTTGAGGACTCTATTCGAAGGGCCAATCTTCATTTACACATAAAGTTCACACCCAATAAAGAGCGTCAACTGTTTCGACTGCTAAAGCGTTTAGAAGGCACCGGAATCATTTATGCTAAAACCAGACGCAGTTGCGAGTCATTAGCAGAACTGCTGCAGAACAATGGTTATTCTGCCGATTACTATCATGCTGGATTATTACCCGACCAAAAAGAACAACGACAAGAAGCTTGGCTTTCAAATGAACTTAGAATGATCGTTAGTACTACGGCTTTCGGAATGGGAATCGATAAAAGCGATGTCAACTGGGTCGTACATTGGGACGTACCAGATACATTAGAAGGGTATTACCAGGAGGTGGGTCGAGGTGGTCGAGGTGGTCAAGAAGCTTCAGCCTACCTACTCTTCCATCAGCAAGATGTAGCAAGAATACAAAAAGGAATAACGGACTTACCTGATCCCATTAAAGCCCTAGAATTCTATAGTAGATTTTGCAGCAGATTTCAAATTGCAGTAGGCACTGGTGAGGGCACTACTTATCCTTTTAGTATCGTCGCACTGGCAAATGATTTTAGTATGAGTGTACCAGTGGCGTTATCCTACATAAAACTACTTCAACAGAGGGGCTATTGGCAATTTCAAGAAAGTAGTCAAATTTGGCCAGCATTGGAGTTTACTAGCAAACCCCTGCAATGGGAAAAACTGAAACGAGAAGAGGAAGAACTACTCATACAACTGCTGCGCTTATATCCGCACGCCATCCACCAACCTGCTCGTATTCATCTTAAGAAATGTGCCGCTATAGCTATGCTAACCCCTGCGCAGTTTGAACTGAGGCTTTCTTACTTTGAAGAGAAAGGTCTTTTAACGTACATCCCTGAAACATCCGGTAGTTCAATAACCTTAATGGATCCGAGGCCCCATAAGAAATACCTGTATTTTCCAAAATCATTTTTAGACAGTTGGATTCAAAGTAAAGTAGAAAGAGCACAAGCCATGCTGTCATTATTGAAAAGCGAAGAATGCATCTTTATTGAATTATCAAAGTATTTTGGACAGGATTCTAATTTGCAACCTTGCGGGAAATGCAGTAGGTGTTTACACGACCATTATCCCGATGAGGACAAAGTAAAACAGCTTCTTTCTAAAGGGAGTACAATTGACGATATTTGGTTTGATTTAAATTGTTCAGTAGATGAGCTCAGAAAATTTGGGTAAGAGCGTAATATATATGGGGACGCCGGAATTCGCGGTAGCCCCGTTGAAAGCATTGATTCAAGCCAACGTCTCTGTGGTTGCTGTAGTGACCGTAGCTGATAAACCGGTAGGGCGCGGGAGAAAACTGCATGAAAGTGCCGTTAAAAAAGCGGCGGTTGAATTTGGTATTCCAGTACTGCAACCCACATCATTTAAGGATGCGACTTTTCTTGCTGAATTAGCTGCATTTAATGCAGACCTATTTGTTGTAGTTGCATTCAGGATGTTGCCGGAAGTCGTTTGGAATATGCCTCCATTAGGTACGTTTAACCTACATGGATCACTGCTGCCTGCTTACAGAGGAGCCGCTCCTATTAATTGGGCTATAATTAATGGAGATACAAAATCCGGTGTAACCACCTTTTTCTTAGACAAGGATATAGATACTGGTTCTATCATCAAACAATCAGAAATACATATAAATGACGAATGGACGGCAGGAGAACTTCACGACGCGATGATGCCGCTAGGAGCCAACTTAGTTTTGGATACAGTTCATTCTGTTTTTAAGGGACAATGTACACTTCAACCCCAAAGTAGTGAACTGGCCACACACGCTCCAAAATTAAATAAGGAAAACTGTCGTTTAGACTTCACCAAAACCCCAAATCAAATTATCAGTCAAATTAGAGGTTTGAGTCCATTTCCAGGTGCCTATTTTGGCGATTATAAATTTATAAATGCGGCATTATGTACAGCCGTAACAACCAGTAGTAATCCTATATTATTTCGATTAAAGGGCGGTTTGTTCCTTAAATATTCCAAAGGAACCATCGAAATCACATCAATTAAAGCTGCTGGAAAGCGCCAAATGTCGGGTAAAGACTTTGCAAACGGCATGAAAACGGATGAATTACGGCTTAATTAGTGAGTATTTAATCTTAGTTTTTGGTGAAATGTGAATAATTTTGCTTAGTTATTAACTTTTTTTAGCTGAAGGCCCGAAAACACTTGCATAGAAGCAATTTTCATCTATATTTGAGAAGCATTCGTTAAAATGATTAATAATTAAAACTAATTGCAATGAACAAAGCACAATTGATCGACGCAATGGCAGCAGACGCTGGCATCTCTAAAGCACAAGCTAAAGCGGCTTTAGACTCATTTACTGGTAACGTAGGTTCAACACTAGCAGGTGGTGGCCGTATCTCTTTAGTAGGTTTCGGTTCTTTCTCTGTTTCTGAGCGTGCAGCTCGTGATGGTCGTAACCCACAAACTGGTGCAGTTATTAAAATTGCTGCTAAGAAAGTAGCTAAGTTTAAAGCTGGCGCTGACCTAAACGGTAAGCTCTAATCTTAAGACTTATACCTTATCAAAATGCCTTCCTTAGGGAAGGCATTTTTTTTGTCCGTAAATTATGGTTGTAATCGTTTAGTAACCCATTCCCCGTCATTAATCGTGTAGATAATCCTATCGTGAAGCCTACCAGACCTACCCTGCCAAAACTCAAAAGTTTTTGGAGAAATCAGGAGTCCACCCCAAGATTCAGGCTTAGGAACAATACTTCCCTCTGGGTAATTTTGCTGAAATTCATTGAACTTCGCTTCTAGCGCATTCCTATCTCCTATCGGTTTGCTTTGGTCAGACGCTGCCGCACCGATTTGACTCAGCCAGGGTCTTGTCTTGAAATACTTCTCATTCTCGAGTTCATCAAGTTTACTTACTGTTCCTGTAATGCGTATTTGACGTTCTTGTTCGCGCCAATAGAAAAGCGAACTGATGCTTGGATTCTCATTAAGTTGTTGCCCCTTATTTGAAGCGTAATTCGTATAAAATACCAAACCATTCTCACGCACTTCTTTCAACAATACGATTCTGTTTTGAGGCATTCCATTTGCATCAACAGTAGCAATTGCCATAGCATTAGAATCTTTCACTCTTAACAGTTGATAACTCTCAAACCAATCTTTAAATTGGTCATAAGGGTTTTTATGTAGATTCGCTTCAAGCAACGAATCGAACTTATAATCTTCGCGAATGTTATGTAAATCCATGAGGCTAAATTAGTGTAATGCAAAATAAAAACCGCCCTCAGAAAGGCGTACTCTTAATTTCTAAACCGCTTATCGGCGATGGCTTTTTTGAGCAGTCGGTTGTCTACCTAACATCTCACGACAAAGACGGTTCGCTCGGATTTACGCTCAATAAGAACTCTTCCCTCCTAGCACAAGACTTTATGACTAATCATCCTGGTGAAGACCCTATATATTATGGAGGACCTGTAGAGCAAGATGCGCTCTTCTATTTGCATACGATGGATACGCTCAGTGGCGCCATGCACGCCGGTAATGGCTTGTACTTAGGCGGTGATTACACTGTATTGCAAGAGGCCATTAGAACTGCTCGTGAATTGAATATTGAGGCAGTACGGTGCAAGTTCTTCCTAGGTTATAGTGGCTGGGCAGCCGGTCAGCTTGAGGAAGAAATTAGTCAAGGGACTTGGATTGTACTTAAACATCCTTTTGAAATAGAGCCATTAGAGCTCACTAGTGAGGCATGGCGAATATACATGAAGACACTGGGTGGCGAGTTCGCACTATGGGCCAATGCGCCGGAAGATCCTTTTATGAATTAAAGCGCACCTAGGACATTGAGCTTACGGTTGATCATGTCTATCATCTCGTTCGCTTTCGCTGCGCCAAATGTCTTTTTCCGGTACTGCTCAACCCACTGAATACCGCGAATTGTATTTGTAATCCAAACCTCATCTGCCTTTTGCAAATCAAATGGGTTAATTGAGGCTTCCTGTACTTCGAGTCCTATGTCTTTCGCCCAATCGAGCACATTCTTTCTGAAAACACCTCGTAATGCACCATCTTCTAGTGGGGCTGTACGTAGAATGTTGCCTTGAACAAGAAAAACATTACCATAATTGGCCTCGACTAGTTGTTTGGAGTCATTGACTAAAAGAACAGCATCGTATTGATTCTCTTGAGCGTAAATGCTTCCTAATACATAAGGCAAGGCATTGCTACTTTTCAATGTAGATAGTAGCCCTGGTTGTATGTAATGATCCTTGAAGAGCTCTACTTTCAAACCATCCTTATTCAAAATGTAGTCCTTAGTCTCGAGCGGTTCCAACTCCATCCACCAATCAATCGCGTTACTATTAGGTGTATAGGTACCGCCACCACGACGAACGATCTGTAATCGCAAGCGACCGTTTTCAAAACCGCGCTCCTCAGCAAGCCTCAATGATTGATCCACTATAAATTCTGGAGTAAACTCCATAGGAATCGCCATGCGCAGAATACGCATGCTAGCCATCAATCGGAAATAGTGATCTTCTATGAAGAGTAATTTACCTTCACGCATCCTGATGGTCTCAAAGACACCATCACCATAACGTGCTGCACGCTCTAAAGCAGTAATAGGTAGATTCTCGAGTTCTTGAAGTTCCGTATTGAAATTAATCATTTGGTTTTCCTTTATCGTGGCAAATCTATGGCAAAAAAAAGTCCCCATACGTTCGTATGAGGACTCTATTAACATTAAGCGCGGTCGATTAGTTTACAACGATACGTTTGACTTGGACACCATTTTCGGTTGCTATTTGCACCAAATAGATTCCATTATTCCAATTCGAAACATCAATGCTTAAACTGTTGCCAGTGGCATCCGATGCGTACACTACTCTACCAGTAATGTCGAAAGCTTGTACACTTGTAAACATACTGCCATTCGTTCCTTTGATAGCCACTAGGTCAGAGGCTGGGTTTGGATAAACCTTGAACGATTGCGCCGTTTCAACTATACCTGCCGGTACTCCTTCCGCTTGCAACACAGTAGCTATACGTGGTACTATAAATGACATAACTGTATCCATCCAAGCTATTGAAGTACTCTTCACATTTGGATTTGCATCAGTTGATGTAATATTCGGATCATTTGGATCATACCAATTCCAAGGAGAAGTA
>Ga0206682_10005423_pt1 | contig 10051 bp, 15 predicted proteins | sample M240m12015metaG_FD_155444 | JGI IMG/M metagenome (GOLD analysis project Ga0206682, IMG submission 155444) | Ammonia-oxidizing marine archaeal communities from Monterey Bay, California, United States - M2 40m 12015 | ecosystem: Environmental > Aquatic > Marine > Intertidal zone | place: USA... | reverse complement strand
CACTCCAGAGGCAAGTTAGTCCATGACCCATAGCAAATTTTAAATGCTGCCAGTAGGTCATATCATTTTCTGCCAAATGCTCTACCCATTTATCTCTTAAATCTTTGTAACTCATGTGTCACCATGCACGACAGCTCCAGTACTTTGCTTTCCACTTTGGCCCCGGAGAGTCACATCCATGTCTTGCTCTAAAGCTCTTTTTTCTTTTTGGATCTGCACTCTTATTTTTCATATTTGGATCGCCAAAATTTACTTTAACTACATTACCTTTGTCGTTCTTTACATAGACTGACATTTTCTTTGGACCACCCGGAGTTCTGAAAGGCTTGTTAAGCGTTACCTTCTTACCGCTCTTCTCTTCAGACTGTGCCTTCTTGAAAGCATCGTCATCTGGTCTAGCCTTGTCACCCTTTTTAGCTGGCTTGTAGTCCTTGCCTTCACGTTCTTTTTTCTTCTGGATGTTTTCCCAGAGTCCGGGTTTAGCTTCTGAAACGTCCCACTCTTCTGACTCTTCATCCCAATCTTCATACTCTGCTTCAGCTGGGGTGTACCAATTATCTTCTGTGAGGTCTTCAGTCCAACCAAATGAACTAGTTGTATACTCTTTATCAGCGTCATCTATAAAAGACATGCGTTTCTCCCTATAGTGTTTGTTTAATTGCCTGATTTAAAATATGATCTATACTACCAGCAGGAATCTTATTGTGAAAATGTTTATAAGCTCCCTGAATCATCTCATGATGTGGGTCTTGTGTTAGTTCTAACCAACCCACAAAGTAATTCCAAATTCTATCCTCTAATATCAGTGGATAAGGTACTCCAGCTGGTCTAACAAACCTGTGCATCCATTTCAGTTGGGGAATGCAAATTGCTTTGCCACCAAACTGTCTGAACTTCTCATGAATGTAACCCTCTTCGCCACCAAACCCTCTAAATGTTTTGTTGAAACCTACCCAGTTTTTTGTCTCACAAGAGAACAAGCCTAAACCCTGCATGGGTATTTCAAAAGGCTCGCCCTTATGTAAATTGTCGTGATCAGTAGCCCACTGACCATACATTCCTGAACCCCATCCGGGCTTGAAATGAGTAGATGCGTTCTTCTCATCTAAGCCATCGTATACTAATGGTCCAGATACAATATCTTTACAGTCTGGATTCTTAGCATAATAATTTAACAGTGATTCTAACGCTCCATTAAACAGTAATACATGACAATCCATTGATATAGCGTACTTACCTCTGGCCTGTCTAAATATTTCATTTCTTACAGTTGTACTCTTCTTTAAAGTATATGGTACGTAATTACAGTTTTTAATCCACTTGCAGAATGCCTGAGTTGCCTGACCTGACGGTGAGTCTGGGTTATTATCTATAACTACAAACTCTACATCATCAGTCTTGCATATCTCATGGTGCATTCTTAACGATTGAAGGGTGAAAAACACGCCATCATAATCGTCATATACAGCAGTTCCTATCGTCAGTAGCTTATCCGGGTGCTTCATAATAATTAATTGAGAATCCTTCCTTACTGCATTCCTCAGTAGTCTTGTCCATACCAATCTCATGTAGTCTGTCCTCTATATACATACACATATTTTGGTTAGTTCCGGGCCAGTTAGTCTTGTAAAAATGGCATAACTTAGTGCATTTAAAGCTGCTTCTGGTAGGAGATATTGGCTTAGGCATGACATCCTTCTGTATTTCTTGGAAACGATTCTTCAGCATACCCAAAAACTTCTCCTTGTCTGACGCATCAAAGCACATTGAGAAGGGACCACCATCCTTAATAAAGAAGATAGTCATAATAGCTTGCTTGTAGTCAGGAAATAGCTTGGATATTGCATAATTATACAGTAAAAGCTGCGGATCTGACAACAATTTGTCGTAAGTTTTTTCCTCACCTGTAGCCCAATCAATTCTCCTACCTGTCTTCCAATCAATTACCTCTATTGTGTCCTCATCTGTCTGAGTCACAAGGTCAATCGTACCCTTGATAGCTAGCTGACCCTCAATCTCTTTGCCATTGGGAAGAGTGTATTTAAACTTGGCCCAATCCTCTTCAATTGGTATGTCAAAATGAGGTTCTGGAGCAACTATATTCCTATTTCTAGGATCAAACTGACCCTCATTCCATTGCAATGCTGCCCAAGTCCACTTCCTACAATCTTCCCTCTCTTTCTTGTACCATTCATGATGGTTTTCTTGTGCTGTGTAAGCGTCAAAGCTCTGATCTAATAACTCATTTACTATCTCATAGCTATCTAGGTGAGACTTGTTGATAGAGACTTTACCTAACATGTCATCATCTACAACTAGCTTCCTTTTGGTTCCAGCGTTCTGCTTTGCTAGCTGTAAGCCAGCCATAACTTCTAACACCTTATGCACTACAGTTCCTTGTACTGCTTTCTTTCCACTAGGAGATTGATATCCCAGATTGTAAGTTAGGTAGTATTGTAGTCCACAATAATCATAGTTATTATAAGACGACGATCTGATATAAGTTACTAGCATATTATCTCCACATCCAGTTGAAGGTTTCTAATTGTTGCACTAGGTCTGGTAGCTTGTACTCTCCATTATGTACAATGCCATCAAAGTTGTCCCAATCATATTTGTCATGATCCAACGCACATTCACACGCATGGTCAGACTCAAATGGGTCTCTCGTCAGTCTCAAACACACTCCACCAGCCTTATGGATAGCGTCCACTTCGTTAGGAAATCTAACGTCTGGAATGATAGCTACAGTAGACCCCTCTTCCTCTATGGTCTTAATTGTTCTATCAACCCAGATTGTGTCTTTAATCTTCCTCATGACATCAGTACCAAAGTATTGTAGGAACTCTCTAGCAGTCATGTCATATGGAGTATCAGTATTCTTATCATCGTCTGTGCCATACACCTGCTGGGGAGTAAGGTCAAACAATTCTACACTAATCTTTTTTAGATAGTCTGCGAAGTGATAAACTTTTACATATGGAAAAAGAGACTTCTCTGCATAGTCTAAGAACTCATGATCTTTTCTTAGCACATCAAAGATGCCCCAGCCAGACTCACCATCTTTATTTATTGTCTTAATGTTAAGTTGTCCTGAGTTATTAATGGAGAATTCTTCAACCATGTTTAGCTCTTTAATCACATCACCATTAATGATGTTAGCTACAGTGTTTTTACCAGCTTGCTTTCTACCAGATATGCCTATAATCTTCGTCATTAGTATGTTCCTTCTAATTCTTTTAGTAATTTAATTTTGATTTCTCTTGGACTCATTTCTCCAACGTCCTTGTGTGATAGTGTAGGAAATGTAAGCTTATACATTCTAGATAACTTTCTTTGTATTTCAACCTTTGATTCTCTGCCAGCCTGATCGTTGTCTGTTAATATAATTAGTCTGGTAACAGGTAGTTTTACTAGCTTCTGCATCTGTTCGTTTGAAATATTCTTACCAAATATACTGACTGCATTACTGACTCCCGCCTCAAACATTCTCCATACATCTCCCTGACCCTCCAGTATATACAAGCAAGAAGTTTCTCTAGCTTTTTCTATGGCGTTATGATAATTGTAAAAGTAAAACCTCTTATTAAACCCTGTTGGATAGAATAGAAATTTTGGGTTCCTGTATTCTTTCGTTGATCTTCCTATCGCTGCAACAACCTTAGAACCATCATCGTTGTATATAGGTATAATAGCTCTATCTTTCATTATACCTCTTTCAGAGCAATCTCCCACGTTAAAATGTTTTAAAGTTGATTTTTTATATCCTCTATCAAAGAAATACTCAGATGGTATCTTCTCGTCAAATTCTAGCTCTATTTCCTTGTCTGTTGTGTTCTTATCTTTAGTGTTAATGTTCTTTATAATATATGAGAAGTAATCATCTTCATCTTCTATGTCTACAGCAGGCTCTCTAGTTGTCTGTATATTAAACTCTTTCTTTACCCACTGGAGTACGTCCTTGAAATCTAACTCTTCACCTGCCTCCTTGGATAAAACACCTGATATCAATCCAAATATATCATTTCTATGTTCCTGCTGACAGTCTCTAGTCCAACACTTCCATATCCCTCTCTCTGGCGAGAAAGAAAATGCTCTTGGATTATCACTTCCATCATGTATTGGGCAAGTTGAGTATATATTATCATTAAACACTTCGCATTCCATGCCTAGCTTTTTAAAGACTAGCTCTGCTTCAGAGTTTAACTTCTTCTTCAACTGTTTCAAGTTCATCTTTTAGTCCATCTAAATTAGTAATCAATCCTGTGTCTCCAACTGGAGCATTCCTAAGTTCATTCCTTGTAGGTAGCTCTAGCAGTTTGGCCTGATGGCCTACCATGTTCATGTTAATATAATCGCCATCATCCATACCAGCACCATGTCTACTAACAAGTGGTACTAGCTTCCTGTTGCCAGCGGTTGGCCCATCTTCTGCGATCTCCTCTGGTGACTTTGCTTTGAATATGCTAAATGATGTACACAGCCAGATTAGTCTGTCAGACCCACTCACAGCGTCTGTACTCTCTTTAGTTATACCATCTCTGTTCAACTGCACAAAGGATAAACATGGGATATCTAGCTTGACACATAGATTATGTAGTGATGTAATCTGAAAACCAAGTGCCTGATACTCCTGTATGTTATTAGTAATAGAGGATGAAGACATTAGCTTTAAGTAGTCATATATAATTAAACATTCATTAGTCTTACCATCTTCATCTGTCTTGACCTCTTGTACAATCCATCTTCTAATCATATTAAGTATGGAGTCAAATGGTTTGCCAGCTACGCTAACATAACTATATGGTATTGAGTCTATCTTTTCTACTGCTTCGTGTACTTTCTCTGCCTTCTGTTCGTCTTCTACAAACTTGCCAGTTGCAACCTCATTAATAGGCACACCGCTAATGTTAGCTATTAGCCTATTGAGATGATCTTCCTTTGACATTTCTGTGTCTAAGACTAGAACAGGAATTCCTCCAGAGGACACGTTAAGGGCAACATTATCTGCAAATACTGACTTACCAACTTTTGGTCTTGCAGAAACAAGGTCAACGCATTTACGTCTAAGACCACCACCAATGGCTTCATCGTACCTTGGGAATCCTGTGGGTACGCCAATAATATCGCACTTGTTTTCTTCAAGGAATTTGAGATAATCTTCTACTCCTTCACCAATTAGTTCTGGGTTTTCCCCACCATCATCCTCTCTGAGGAAGTCTGTTACTGGGTCTTCTAGTATTCTTACTATCTGATCTACAGATTCTGACCCATCAATCTTACCTACCTCGTCATGTATTTTTGTTGTAAGCTTCCTAATGTTTCTAGCAAACTCAAACTTCTTAATTTGTACAGCAAATCCCATGATGTTCCCTGCCATGATGGGGAACTCATATAAAGACTTCAGGTATTTAAGTTCTTGCTTAGTACTGATCTGCTCAATGCATCTGAGTTTTTCTGCTGACGACAGGATGGTAGCTATGTCTGGAGTCTGATCGTTGGACAGTACGTCTACGATACATCCAAAGATAAGTTTATTATTTACATGGACAAAACTATCTTTACTTATAAACCCATCAATTACTACGTAGCCATCCATACCATGCTGTAATAATCCAGCAAGTATTGCTCTCTCAGCACCAACGTCTAATAGTCTTTCTTCCACTAAGCCACCCCGCAGCATCTGTCACAACGATAGTATTCACCAAACATCACTGATGGGCTGACGCTAAACGTCTTACCACACGAGTGACACCTTACTTCTTTTTTCTTGGGAGGTTGTCTATTTCTAGGAGTCCTCGTGACTTCAGGAGTTGTAACATCCTTTGCCTCACCAGTGTCTGTCCAAGTGTTCTCTCTAGCAACAATTGGAGTTCTCTGCTTGTTAGTTCTACCCTTATTCATAGTGAAGTCACCATCAACAGCTTCTGATACAGGCTCTTCATGCTGCCACCTACTACTGTCAGAGGGAGACGTTTCTGGCTTACGTACCTCTGGCTTGAAGTCATCTCCAGTTAAAGCCTTTAGTAACGCTGCTCTTTGTTCATCTGTTAAGGTATCTACAAATTCATTCATGCTCATGCTCTCTTACCTTTCTCCATTAGGATATCTGCTTTACGTTTTAGTTCATATATCTTGCCATCCAGTGCTTGTACTCTTGACTCTGCAATCTCACGATAGTGATCTACCGCTGCGGCAAACTCATCATTAACTACAATGAGTTGTCTTCTCATCTCATGCTTTGTGTATGGGCTAAAGTTATCTATGTTTTTAGCTACCATCTTGTCAAGCTTGTCATTGCACCAGCCAAGTGCAATTTTCTGCATATTTAATTCATCCTGTAGATGTGTGGAGTAGCTATATAGTTGATACGACCAATCAAATAGTTCTGCTTGGGTAAGAGAACTGATGGTTTCCCTATCAGCATTAGCACATCTATGCCAATCATCTCTGAACTTCTTATTGAACCTAGCATTGCTGGCACTTAAGAAGTCGTCAATCATAGCTTTCAAATCAGCTAACTGCTCATTCGCTGTTTTCAATTTGTTCTCTCCACTGCTCATCTGTTTCTGAGTACCTCAATACTATTATATCAATTTTATTCAATTCGCACCACTCTATTTTATCTTCATCCTTAGCTTTTGCAATGGCAAAGTCTGCTTTATTTTTGTGAAAGAATGGAGTGTATTCATAGTGTTGTTGACCATGCACCTCTACAGCCAGCATAATTTGTGGTATATAGAAGTCTAAATATAAGACACCTTTCCTGTGACTAAGGGTGCTTCCGGGTAACTTTACTTCTTCTAAGATTCTGTAGGAGTGGAAAATCTGTTTCAAAACTTTCCTCGCTCTTACGTGAAACTTTGACCTCTTTCGTTTGTCGTTTGCGTCTACGTTGTAGCTTGTTAAATTCCAAGCGTACTCTCTTCCATTTATACCTGTAACCTTCATTAAAAACCTCTGTAATAATTCTGGATAATAATATCCCTAATGTGATTTGTATTATTGGTAATAGCATTAACTGTTTACCACCTTCTTTAATTTCTTTTCTGTGCTGACAATTGTTTTAACAGCTGCCGCTGGAAGCTCATAATCTTTTTTATAAACTTGTAGAGCGTCCAAGGTTCTCCAAGCTTCTGTTTTGCTGATCTCAACTTGCATTAGAATAACTCCTTTATTTGTTCATATATGAAATCTGATAGTTCAGGATTCTCGTTTAAGAACTCAAGCGTATTGTTTGATCCTTGAAATTTAAAAAACCTCTCAATGTCTTCCTCTTTATCTCCAACCTCCTTGTCAGAAAGTAGCTTACTTATTACTGGATGGTCAGTGTTGTCAATGGCACACTGGATTGTGTACCAAGCACCAGCAGTTTTAATCAGTCTAAACTCACAAGCTATTTGTACGACCTCTTGTATTTCATCAACACCAATGCCATACCTAATCCACCCCTCTGCTGTGCTTCCGGGAACACCTCCAGCACAAGAAGTTTTGATATTCCAGTTAGCGATTTGACCAACGTGAGGCCCACTATCTTTAGGGACTTGCCATCTGCCTCTGTGGGTAATGACCATATTGGTTCCAGCTTGGTATTGTAGCATGTTGCCACAGTCTGCCATCTTGGATGGAGCGTATGGAGAACCACCAGTGTTTGCTATATTGTGAGTGACTGCTATGAGAATTACTTTATTCTTCATGAGAGAGCCACTGATACGTTTAAAGAACATAGATAGTAGTCTAGGTAATGCGTTACGCACACCTGTTCGTACTTCTCCATCTAACTCTACTGATGGAACCATGTTTGATAATGAGTCTGCAATGATTAAGCAACCCGGATCATTGTTAATATAGTATTCTGTAATGTTTAGGAATTCTTCTGCTGATAGAATCTTGTCGTCAGTAGATTGTATGATGAGAATCCTCTCAGGGTCTAACCCCTTGATCCCTTCAAAGTTCTGCTTAGATAATCTACCCTCTGTGTTGAGATAGATTACTCGTTTGTTCTGAGCCTGACACTTAGCAGCGAAGTGTAGGGCTGTAGTTGTCTTGCCAGACTTTGGATCGCCTGTCATCACTACTACTGAACCTTCTCGTAGACCACCACCAAGAGCAATGTCTAAAGCTGGCGAAACGCCAATCGTTTGCAGGCTATTGATAGTTTCTAGCACTTCTGTGCCAGTACTTACTACATCGCCATACTTGTCTACAACATTGTTACTCACAACGTCAGTGTCAAACTTCTTTTTACCAGATGCTTTCTTCTTAACTCTACTCATAGATCCCTCAGTTTCCTTATTGATTTCTTCTTGTTTGAAAATGTTTTCTTTCGAGACTGCACTGGCTTCTTCTCTTCTTCAACTACTGGTGCGTCTTCTTGTTCTGCTGTTGCATCACATAGCTTCATAAAGTCTTTGAACTCTTTATCATACCTCCTTATGGCTTCTATTGCAAGGGGATTATATTTCCAACCTCTAGGCCCATAGCACTTAAGACCTATATGGAATATCTTTTCAAAGTGTTTTGACTTAACTGCTGCAAGCAAAAGTGTACAATCATACTTCTTTAACAATGACGCAATGGCTTTCATGTTCCTACGATACATCTCTTGATACTTTCCGGGTATATTCCAGAACTCACAAGGAGGCTTATCCATCTTGAACTCATCAGTCCAACGTATGATTAGATACTCTGCAAGATAGTCTTCAAATGTACACCAGCCGTCAACAGTTTGTCTTGGATAGTTATGTTTTTTTGTTCTTTTCTTTGTCATATATAATTAGTGCGTCTGGTATGCAATCCTCCACCTTGTCTTCAAATGTTAAGTCCTCTATCAACTCTGGAGTAGACCAGAGTGTTCTTTTTACAACACCCTTATTTACAGTACCTATGCTGTAGCAATGTTTAGTTTCTCCACCCATCTTTCCTTTAGCTGTTCTAACTACGTAGACTCCTTCAGCACCTTTAGTATCTAGAGATACGAGATGGCTACGAAATTTTAAGCTTACAGAGTCTATTGTTATATTCATTTTAGCACAATAGCTACCCATTGTCAACCACAATTTGTACTCTTTCAAAAAAATTTCTTGACCATCAGAAGTCTTTACTAAGATAAATATATTATTTCTGTCCTGTTCAGCGAGACTTAGATAGTGATCCCTGAATCCATTTTCTCCAAATATATAGCTCAATTTAGTCCTCTTTAATCTTAGTTACGCAAGCTGGTTTTGGTCTAGTGTAGCCAGCTTTCTGCTGGTCTGCCATGCTAGAGGCGTTCTCTGTCATGATAGTAGCACCAGACTGTCTAGCAAACTGATCCCCCACTGTCAGCCTGCCTTCTTTTATAGGGTTCTTTTTAATAAACTTCTCAACCTGAGTCTTAGATCTCACTAAGTCTGCTGCAATAGTATCAGTTGGAGTGTTATCTCTGTGACCTTGGATGTAGTACTCTTCAGCTTTACTCAATGGTCCTCGTTTAAGTTTAGCCATTTATCATGCTCCTTTGTGAACGTGTTAGATATAGAGAATTATTACTCTTCAAATACATCATATAGTAATCAAAAGTTTGCTGAGACACTGCCTTCAGTAGGCAGTTCATATTCTTCTTCTTGTTGCTGTCTGTACCCAGAGGATCGTATATCAGACCATTGATTGTGTTCAGGTAGTAAGTCCTTGACTCTCTACCATCAGTAAAAGATTGGTTCAAAACGTGAGCTACAGATAGTGGCTCTACGTCAGTAACGTTTCCTTTTTGGTCATACATAATCCTGTTGTTCACAACTTGTTCTGGCAAATCTTTAGCCTCATTTATATATTTCATTTATCACCATTCCTTATGTAATTAATCTTTTGCTCTCTCGTCATATTGTGTATCTTCTTTACCTGTGCTTTCTGAGCGTCTGATACTCTCTTCCTTTCTTTAGCTTCAGCTGCTCTTCTCTCAGAAGCTTCCACCATGTCAGTCTTGTTCCACTCAACTCTGGTAATTTGTCTGCCATCTGGCATCGTCTTGTGACCTTCGTTGAATCTTTTCTCAGCTATTCCATGCTTTGTA
>Ga0206682_10005418_pt1 | contig 10054 bp, 8 predicted proteins | sample M240m12015metaG_FD_155444 | JGI IMG/M metagenome (GOLD analysis project Ga0206682, IMG submission 155444) | Ammonia-oxidizing marine archaeal communities from Monterey Bay, California, United States - M2 40m 12015 | ecosystem: Environmental > Aquatic > Marine > Intertidal zone | place: USA... | reverse complement strand
AAAAGGTGTGCAAAAATCGGTTTATGAGCGCCTTTTTTCATCTTTGTCGACGAATCAGCTTCAAACTCAAGGGGACTGGGTCCGGCCGGCGCTTCATCGGTTGACATAGTTTGAAGAGAGCGGTTAGAGGTTTGAAACCTTCTCTTAACAACGCCTATTTCACACTAAATCACATCGGGTGAAAAGCCATTCACCATGCATAAAAAGAGGTGAGCGGAAAGAACTCCACGGTGAGACGGGCCTCAGTGCCCCGAATCGGAGGATTCCGGTTGAGGTGAAATGCAAGATGTCTTGAACCCAACCGAAGTGGGGCAACCATGGCGAGTCCATGGACAGCAGCAGAAGAGGGCTTCATGCGAAGGGCCCTTGATGTCGCTGAACGGGGCCGTGGCCGCGTGAGTCCAAACCCTCTGGTCGGCTGTGTCTTGGTCAAAGAAGACCAGGTTATTGCAGAAGGTTGGCACGATCATTTAGGCGGCCTCCATGCAGAACAAATGGCCATTCATGATGCAGAGAAGAATGGGTTTTCTCCAAACGGCTCCACGGCTTTTGTCACCCTTGAGCCTTGCAATCATTTTGGCAGAACGCCTCCATGCACTGAAGCATTGATGTGGGCTGGGGTGAAGGAAGTCATCGTCGCTCATCCAGATCCCAATCCAACCGTCAGGGGTTCTGGCTTCAAAGTCCTTGAGACAGCAGGTATTGAGGTTCGATTCGGTCTTTTGCAAAAGGAAGCAGGTGACCAGATGCGCTCGTTCATGCACTGGTGCGCCCACAGAAGGCCAATGGTGACCGTGAAATTGGCTGTCGATTGCAATGGTTCGGTCGACGACCGTTCGGCTGAAGCACAACGCTTCACCTCAGAGGTTTGCCTCGACCGCGTGCATCAACTGCGAAAGGAATGCGACGCCATACTTGTCGGAGCAGAAACCGTCGAGCGGGACAATCCAACGCTCACCATCCGTCGAGTGGCAACAGATCGCCAGCCGCTTCGAATCGTGATTGACCCAAACAATCGCATTGATTCGAACGCTGCTTTGCTTCACGATGGGCTCGAAACACTCCACATGACGTCGAACTTCAGAGGACTTGAGGCACTTCTAAATCAACTCGGTGACCGTGAAATTCAGCGGCTCCTTGTCGAAGGGGGGCCAACAACGGTCCAACAGTTCCTACAAGCCGGTCTTGTGGATGAGTTCTACCTCGTCGAAAGCAATGTCGAACACGTCGAGCCAGTGCCTTCAATGATCGATGATTTGATGCTTCAACAAGCAGGACTTGTTCGAGGCTCTGACGACCGTTGGGGCGATGAAACGGTTCAATTCTGGACCCGCTGAACGGCGAATACGCTTCGCACATTACGCAGGGTGCTGGTGGGCGATGCAGGATTCGAACCCGCGTCGTCGGGTTCGAAGCCCGACAGGATATCCAGGCTACCCTAATCGCCCGTAATCCAAGCGAGATGGCCACCCTTCTTGAATAAGGCGGGTCGTTTCCAACGAACATGGCCCGCTCACTTCCGTGCATTCCAACGGGGTGTTCAGCGTGTTGTAGGGAAACGACGATGCCGCTCACAAAGGCCGAGGCGTCCCTCTTATCCCGTCGCACCGGGATGGATGTCGATTCATTCACATGGAAAAACAATGGCGTTCTTACCTTACTGAACGATGAAACAACCCGTGCGTGCGTGTTCTTGCTGACTTCATCTGCCGATGTCAATGCAGAAGGTATGTGTTCAGTCTACGAAGTGCGGCCACGAGGCTGTCGAACGTACCCCAACGTGCTCAACGATCAGGATGAAGCGATTCTCGATGAAGGATGCCCCCACCGTTCCCAATTCCCTCCACCCTCTGAAGAAGATGCGATTACGTTGCTCAATCTCGAGGAACAATTGTTGCGTGAAGTATGAGTCGACTTAGGCTCGCATGCACGTGTTCGACCCATCGGTTTTGAATGGACCAGTGTGCGTTGCTAAGAGCTTGTTCAATCCCTTGCCAATCACCATGAAGCAAGTTGATGCCTGCAGCGTTTGGAATCGGCTCATCTGGATGTTCCCCCATCGGGTGAATGGGGAGGATCAACACCAATCCTGCGCTAGAGTGGGCGACTTCATGAGCGCTCATGAGCACCCTTTCCAACAACGCCATCGGTTCGAGGGAGCCTTGGGAGTTGCGACCATACGGCGGGTCGAGTACAAATCCGCAGACAGGGTCATCCAAATCGCTGAGGGCATCGGTCAACTTTGTAGCGTCCCCTGCAAGAATCATTGCAGTGTGCTCAGTTTTTCCTTCCGCGTTCAGAGCCCACTCCAAGTTCTGAATGGTTCCTTCAACCATCACAGGGTCGAGGTCGAGTCCAACTGCAACTCGGTTTGATAGCGCCGCCTCAATGAGGAAACCACCTGTTCCTGTCATCACATCGATGGTGGCGCCGTTGCCAACAGGCCCTGAGGCAAGGTTCACTGCAAGACGCGCTAGCCGTGGGTCAAGGCTCACTGGTTTGAAGAAAGGCCGCTCAGCGGCCTTTCTGGATGACACGCCATCTGATTCATCGCCAAAGCCAAGCATCCATCCGCAGGCAATGGTGTGTGAACTGGCATCGATGACCACGCCAAAGCGGTGTTGAGGGTGTTCGAGATCAATTGCATAACCTAAGTCATGCATACGGCCTCCTATTCGTTGAGCAAGGCGACTTGGCCCAACGCCTTCGATGCGCCCTTCGTGTCGCCAAGCACGCACCGCCACTGTCCCATCCCGTGGGTGGTTGTTGAGGTGCTCAAGAATGGCTGGCATCAAGCGTTCGATGGTCGCCTCACCTTCACAAGGCCAAACAATGGCATCGCAAAGGATTGCTTGGCAACCGCTCGAAACAGCAACGGCTTCAGCCAACCCCATCACATCGGTGCCGCCTTCCAAAGCCAGCAACCGTCGCCCTTCGAGTCGAGTGATGGCCATTTCTGGTAACAGGGCGGCAATTTCTGCACGCGCAAGCGCTGGATGCCACCCGCGCAAGCATGCAATGTGCCTCACCATGCCAAGCGCTGACCCCCCAACTTCTTGACGGGTTCGGATGCCAACAACCACATACTCTCACCCGTTGAGATTTTCATGGGCTGCAACCTCCGAGACATCACTTCCCCGGAGACCATCGATTTGAACAGCCTCGCAGGCAAGCGTGTCGGCGTAGATGCCTTCCTTACCGCGTTCCAATTTTTGACCACGATGCGAGACCGCTCGCCACAGGGCGATGGTGGGCCACTGCGGGCAGAAAATGGAAAAGTTGTCTCGCACCTCATGGGCTTCCTCAATCGCACCACGACCTTGCTTGCAGCAGGCATCAAACCCGTGTATGTGTTCGATGGAACAGCTCCAGAACTCAAAGCAGATGAAATCGCTCAACGCCGTGCACGCCGCCTTGAAGCAGAGCGTATTCACAAAGAAGCGCTCGCAGCAGGCGACTTTCCCCTCGCCCAGAAGATGGCGCAGCGGATCATGCATTATTCGCCCGAGATGGTTGCAGAGACCAAGCAACTCCTCGACCTCCTTGGTGTCCCTTGGGTTGACGCGAAAGCAGAAGGTGAAGGGCAAGCTGCTGTGATGGCTGCGAAAGGACAACTCGATGTTGTGGCAACTCAAGATTGGGATGCGCTGTTGTACGGAACACCCTTGCTCGTTCGCAATTTGATGAGCCACGGATCCAAGCAACACGGCCGTGTGGTCCAAGCACAGAAGATCATCTTGGACGAGGTGCTTTCAGAGAACGAACTCTCTCGAGCTCAACTGATCGACCTTGCGATTATGATTGGAACTGACTTCCACCCGGGGATTCGGGGCATCGGGCCAAAGACTGGGATGAAACTCATCAAAGCCCATGGAACGATTGAGGCGGTTTGTGAGGCGAAGGATAAGGAGGTTCCAGAACGTCTGGATGAAATACGTGCCATCTTCCACGATCACCCTGCAAACGAAGTGGCAGACGCCGACCTTGAACCTGGGCAAGTTGACACAAAAGGTCTGATTCAATTTTTACAAGTCGAGCGTCAGTTCAGCCAACGACGAATGGACAACGCCTTCGAAAAATTGCGTGAAGTCGGGCTCATCAGGGAAGGCGGTCAAACGTCGCTGTTTTCCTTTTGAGGCGTCATAAATCGTAGCGGACTGGCGAGCACATCCACGCCCTTGTGTTGAGTGACGGCTCCTCTGGCCACGCTTTGCGGATCAGCGAGCGCTTCCAAAACGGTATTCACAGGTGCGCACGGCACACCCTGAAGCATGGTTTCTAATTCCACTCGGCTGTGTTGGGCGATTGCGTCAGCGACACAGGCTTCCACCGCTTCTCGGTTCAGCACCCTTCCCTTGTTTGTGGTCCATTGATCTAAGCCAGCAGCCTCCTCAAGCTCAAGCCGTTCGACGACAGTCGACCACTGAGCATCGGAACCAACACCGAGAACGAACCATCCATCGCTTGCCTCAAACGCCCTGTATGGGACCAGATTCGGGTGCGCCGAACCCATGGCGACAGGGTTTTCACCGCTTGCCATGGCATTGTGTGCTTGATTCACAAGCGCAGCAAGGGCGCAATCCCACAGCGAGATATCGATGTGAGTTGCCTTTCCCGTTCGTTCTTTCTTGAACAATGCAGCAAGGATTGCGTTTGCAGCGTTGAGTCCAGTGATGACATCGATCCATGCAACCCCGACCTTTACCGGTGCTGCATTTGCCTCACCTGTAATGCTCATGATGCCAGATCGAGCTTGGAGTGCGACATCGTATCCGGGTTCGTCGCGGCGCGGGCCAGTTGCGCCATAGGCGGATATCGAACAGACAATCACGTGCGAGGGCATTTTTCCAAGCAGTCGCTCCAGCGTTCCTGGTTTGAAATTCTCAACGACGACATCTGCTTCGAGGATCATTGCTCGAACAGAATCAGCGTCGCGTTTCAGGTCATAGGTAGCGATCGTTTTGTTTCGATTGCAAGAGAGAAAATAGGCAGCGACTTCTTTTCCATCAAAGCCCTTGGTGAAAGGTGGCCCCCATCCTCGGGTGTCATCGCCCCATGGCGCCTCGATTTTCGTCACATCTGCACCTAAATCTGCAAGCATTTGTGTTGCGTATGGGCCAGCAAGAATTCGCGACACATCGACGACTTTGATCCCCTCTAGAATTCCGCCCATGCAGGTGCGAAGTGTCCGAAAGGGTTGAACCTCACCCCCCGAACCACTCCCCATGGTGCTGTTCAATCTCGATGATGAACGCACCTGGAAAGGATTGCTCGTGCTTGGGCTTTTACTCAACCTCGTGGTCTGCTTCAGCAGCGATTTGGGACTCGATACCCACGTCAAGATGGCGGTGGATGGCGATGGAGGACTTCCTTGGGGGGATTTACGGCCCGAGGTAGCGGGTGTGAGCGATCCGAGCGATGCTGGTGAACGCACTGTTTTACCGATGTATTCTGGCTCAGATGCCAGCATCAAGGCATTTGCTTTGGTGGCGTTTTTCGCCCTTATCGGCTACGTTCACCGCACTGTAGGTGAGCGCTCTGCAACCATTTTGTCTTTATCGCCTGCGTTTATTTTTTCAGTTGGCCGCGGCTATGAAGAGGTTTACTTTGCGCTTGCGTTTGCTGTTGCGTTCGGCTTGTTTACGGGTTTGTGGTCGAGCAAAATGCCGTTGCTTCAGCATTTGGTTGGTGGATGCACGCTGATGTTCATCCCATACGCAAAAGGCATGTCTGAGCCTTCATCCGTGCTTCTTTATGGCGTCTTCCTCGGGTCCACTGGCTTCGCTTGGTATGCACTGCAAAGGCGTGAATCCTCACAGTTCACATGGATGCGAAATCCCTTCAAGGCTTCATGTGCCGCCACAGGCGTCATTGGAACAATCATGCTCCTCGCTGGAATTTTTGATGCCACACCTACCTTTGGTGTGATGAAGGATGCCCCTCTTCGCTTCTTGTCAGCGATTGTGTTTTCAGTGTTCGATGCGATCGGCTTGTTTGTCTTGTTTGGTATGGTGCTGTGGCCATTGTTGAAGCCGGCAGTGGCGGCACTTCGAACCACAGATGATGCACAAATTGCAACGATGTCGGCGATGATTGCGGCTGCGATGACAGCGATTGTCTTCTACATCGCCGCTTTATGGACGTACGAATCAGTGCTGTGGGGGGCTTCTTGGCCAGGTGTTGTGTGGACAATGGGGAACAATGGCCGGTACGTGACTTTGTTGTTCATCCCACTTGTAGTGCTGTTGAAGCAATTGAACCTCGAAACCGGGGCGCCGACGTTTGAAGTTCCAGGCCACTGCATGCGAGCAATCGGCGTTACACTGTTGCTGCTGGTGCCACTTTCCTTGCTTGCTGGTCTTCATGGTCAGACCATGTGGACGGATGAAGCCGCAGACAAGATGAATTTGGAAAACGGGGATCACTTCTTGTTTGTGTCGGATGCAACGCTTGGGATGCACTGGTTGTACACATTTTACGAACCACTTGATGCCGATACCAACAACCTCACAGGTCATTGGCGTTCAACAGGCACCAATTGGATTGGTGATGTGGATGCGGATTTATCGCATGTGACAACGATCGTGCTTGCTCCTGAGGTAAACACAGTTCCCACTGGGTGGTCTGTTGAATCAAGCGGAGAAGCAGATCTTCTCAACGGCGGGGGCGAGTGGCGCGTTTTGACGCGCACTTGACCTCAAGCGTTCTTGTCAGCTTGGACTTGGGTGCGCACATCTTGTGCAGCAGCCTTTGCGGCTTGCATGGCCTTTCGGACACGGGTGCCAGCGGCAGCGTTACCCTTGTCGTGCTTGACAGCATCAGCAAGTGCAGCAGTTAAATCATCAATCATCGTTTGAACCATAGCCTCGACGGACATACCACTCGCCCTGCCTGTTCGGTCTTTATCTCTTATGCCGAATTTTTTTGAAATGGAGGCTCAAGAAACGCAGGACAGCGAGCCGAGGGCCGTTTTCAGCGCCCATTTGCTGCTCGGTTGGCAAAAACTGCGACGCGGCTAAGGCGAGGGGTTGAAAACCCCGAGGTTGGAGGGGGTAACAAGGAGGGGCATGAGATGCGCTTTGGTGTTCGAGGTACGCTACCTGACCCAGACCCTGTGGCAACGCAGGAATGGATTGATTCAATTTTGGCCGTTCGCGACCAGGTCGGTGAAGAAGAAGCACGACGTTTGCTCCTCTCTACGGTTGGCGCTGCCAAGGATGCCGGCGTTGGTATTGACGTCGTTAACACCGCCTACATGAACACCATTCATCCAGACAGCCAAGGGACCTATCCGGGGGACCTCGATCTCGAAACCCGCCTCCACGGCATCAACCGATGGAACGCAATGATGGTGGTCACTCGAGGTAACAAGTACTTCGAAGGTATTGGGGGCCACATCTCTACATATGCTTCCACCTCTCACGCATGGGAAGTTGGCTTCAATCACTTCTTTAGAGGCAAAGATGGCGCTGGTCAAGGCGATCACTTGTATTGGCAAGGCCATGCTTCGCCGGGCATTTACGCCCGGGCTTGGCTCGAAGGTCGTTTGACCCATGAGCAAATGGAAGCGTTCCGCCAGGAAACCGCTGGCAAGGGCCTCTCCTCTTACCCTCACCCTCGATTGATGCCAGACTTCTGGGAATTCCCAACCGTGAGCATGGGCCTCGGTGCGATGACCGCCATTCACCAAGCTCGCTTCAACCGCTACCTCGAGGACCGTGGCCTTGTGTCAACGGCGAACTCTCGCGTCTGGTACACCATGGGCGATGGCGAATCTGATGAACCAGAATCCCTCTCCCAACTCTCACTCGCAGGTCGAGAAGGCCTCGATAACATTGTGATGACCATGAATTGCAACCTCCAGCGCCTCGATGGGCCGGTCCGGGGCAACTCGAAAATCGTCCAAGAACTCGAAGGTCGCTTCCGTGGGGCAGGCTGGAACGTCATCAAGGTCCTGTGGGGCAGCAGTTGGGATGAATTGTTCGCCCGAGATACCAGCGGCGCTCTTGCTGCCCGCCTCGATTCACTTGTCGACGGTGATGAGCAGCGCATCATGACCGCAGACGGAGCAACAATTCGCAAGGAATTGTTCAACTCAGAAGAACTCCAATCCCTTGTTGCTCATCTCAGCGATGACGATCTTGTAGATCTCTGCGCCGATGTCGGCGGTCACGATTTCCTCAAACTCCACGCAGCCTACGCTCAGGCCACCGCCCACAAAGGCGAGCCAACTGTTGTGCTCATGCGCACCATCAAAGGCTACGGACTTGGCCCAGCCTTCGCAGGCCGTAACACCACGCACCAGAAGAAAAAGGCTGACATGGAAAGCATGCAGTACATGCGAGATGACCTTGGATTGTCGTTCTCGGATGAAGACTTGGAAGCCTATCCATATGTGATGCCAGAGGATGTTCCTGAACTCGTAGCCTACGCCAAGGAGCGCCGGGTTGCAATGGACGGTTTCATGCCAAGCAGAACTGTTCCAGAGTTTGATCTCACCCTTCCTGATGCCGCAGCCTATGCGGAATTCGATGAAGGCACCAAAGGAAAGATGCAGGTTTCAACAACCATGGCGTTTGTCCGAATCTTGCGCGCCTTGATGAAAGACAAGGGCTTCGGCGAACGAATTGTTCCAATCATTCCTGATGAAGCCCGAACCTTCGGTATGGATCCATTGTTTGCTGAATTTGGCATCTACCATCCAGAAGGGCAACTGTACAAACCAGTCGACCACAAGGTGCTGATGAAGTACAAAGAATCGGCCAAAGGCCAACTCTTGGAAGAAGGCATCAATGAAGCGGGGGCAACCTCGACGTTCATCGCTTCGGCAACTTCGTATTCCACACACCACTACCCAACCGTGCCGTTCTACACCTTCTACTCGATGTTCGGGTTCCAGCGTGTTGCTGACCTTATTTGGTCGGCAGCCGATCAGCGCGCCCGCGGTTTCCTGATGGGTGCAACCTCTGGACGAACCACCCTCAATGGAGAAGGCCTCCAACACCAAGATGGTCACTCCCTCTTGATGGCCCACACCAACCCCGCCGTGCGAGCCTGGGACCCCGCATTCGCTTACGAATTGGCTACGATTATTCGCCATGGCATTGATGAGATGTACGCTCAAGACAAAGACGTTATTCATTACATCGCTGTTTACAATGAGAATTACCCGATGCCGCCAAAGCCAGAAGGCGTTGACGAAGGCATCATTCGAGGTATGTACCTCCTGCGAGGCGCACCAAAGGGCGACGGTCCAATCGTTCGACTTATTGGCTCGGGGCCAATCATGGTCCAAGTGCTCGACGCAGTCGAGAAGCTCGAAACATATGGCGTGAGAGCTGAAATCTACTCAGCAACTTCCTATGGCGAATTGCGCCGAGAAGGGATGGCATGCGACCGATACAATCGACTTCACCCAACAGAAGAGGCGAAGCAACCTTGGATTGAGCAAATGCTCGGCAAGGCAAGCGTGCCCGTGATTGCCGTTTCCGATAACATGGCTGCAGTGCCGGACATGATTCGCCAGTGGGTGGGTGGCCACTACACCGTGCTTGGTACCGATGGGTTTGGTCGTTCGGACACCCGTGAAGCGCTTCGCCGCTTCTTCGAAATTGACGGTGCAGCAATTGCGCTCGCAGCGCTTTCTTCGCTCGTACGGGAAGGTACCCTCGATGGTGCAGTTTACGCAGAAGCCCAAGCAGCGTTTGGTGTGTCAACCGAACGTGAGGACATCACTGAATTGTGAAGCAGTGGGTCTTTTTCGACGCTAGGCACTGACAAGACCCACTGGAAGTCCTCGGATTTGCCTCCTGCACCATCATACGCCAATGAGATGGGTGATTCACATTTCCAAGGTGAGATAAAAATAACTTTAACCAAATTGGATGTTCCAACAACATGGAATACCTTCTGGCAGATTGGGGTGAGATCGGTGCGCAATTCTCAACCATGTTCTCTGGGCTTGGGAAGGTTGAACTTACGGAAAACCATCTTTCGTTCACCTCAAATGCACCCCTGGTGGCCACGGGAATTCTATTGACAAAAGAGGGGGCGT
>Ga0206682_10005415_pt1 | contig 10060 bp, 6 predicted proteins | sample M240m12015metaG_FD_155444 | JGI IMG/M metagenome (GOLD analysis project Ga0206682, IMG submission 155444) | Ammonia-oxidizing marine archaeal communities from Monterey Bay, California, United States - M2 40m 12015 | ecosystem: Environmental > Aquatic > Marine > Intertidal zone | place: USA... | reverse complement strand
ATTTGCAACGAAGTGGTTCTTCAGCATCAATTGGTGATGCACCTGATCGTTGACCACGACATGGAAGCAACTGACGCTGGAAGATTGACTGGGAAGATCATGCGAAGAACATGGTCGGAAGAGGAATGAGCCACTTGGATATCAGTGTGAACGCATCAATAAATGACACACTTCGTGGTGTGTCCTTGACCGTTCTCAACTGTTTTACTTACTCAAGGAGTACCTTCTGGATATTGTTCACTATTTGATTGGAATATTTTTGAGGGTATTCCACATACGGGCTGCAGAATCAGGCGGGTTTGTTCGCGCATAGAGTGCACCAATAAGAATGGGCACATCTGGCCTGAAATGCCGAACAGCTTGCACCATACGTAACATACTCGACATAGAGATGATTGAATCATCGACGATCATTACAACTTCGGCTTGACTCACTGCTGTCTTCAATGAGTTTCTTGGTTTGAGCTTCCAATTGCCTTGTTTCCGACGCACTTTGGCGTCCCAGCTTTCAGAATCACCGCTCCCCTTTTTATCAATCGATTTTGACGCGGGGATGGGTTGTCTAAATATTTCAAAGCCGGAGAGGTGTTGTGTTTGAAAGGTGTGATTTTTCGATGAAAGTGCAATTCTGAGGATTTTTCCCACCAGGTAACCGATGTGATCTTTTTGATCTTCCATTGTTTTGACCTTTGACTTTGGCGGGGTCAAAATCAACAGATTTGTCCATTTTTTGTGCGCGGCGAAGGCGACAATATCAATGCATAAATTACGAACCATCGGAATCGCAATTTGATTCCCTGGTTGTGTTTGGAACTTTTCTACAGCCCGAGTCCCAATTGAAACCTTGCCACCGGTAAAATTTACCATTTGGTTGTATAACTTATCCCTTTTGAGACTCCATGCAGTCGAACTCTGAAAGTAAATATGGAAGGGTGCTTCGTTGTTTAAGAATAAACTCGTCTTGGTGAGGTTATGGTATTTAGTAAGACATGATTGAAATTTTTCAAGAACTTTTACACTCGGCCGACTATTTCGCCATGCTATTTTCATGTCGAAAATATGACTCTCATCGGCCAAATAATCTCCCTCTACATCAATGGGCTTTTGCCAAGGTGGAGTTGGTTCATTGGTCGATAGTGGAAGCGGCTGCGTAGTCTCTTGACTCGATAATAGTGAGGAAGCAGCACTCAGTGGGTCGTTTCTGGCTTCTAGTGACCTCCTCCCCCTATGTGGCGGGGGTGGTTTGTTGCCCTTTTTACCCACGCCAAAGCCTCAGTTGAAATGTTGTGCAATATAATTCTCTTTTTCCTGATCATTGAAAGACCGAGTGCTTGCGCCCACGCGCACATAGAAAACCGAGTTATCTCGCTTTGTCGGCCCTTTGCAATATGTAGGGGTCGTCAAGGCTGGAGGTACTTCCACCACAATGATGCTCTTCCCCTCAATTTCGTGGCCACGCTGCATGACTTGGGCTGACTTTTCAAGACCTAAATTGGTTACAAGGGCGTTCGTAAGGTGTTGGATGGCTGAATCAATATCCGCAAAACCATCGGAATCCAAACCAAGCACTTCACCATCATCATTGACGCCGATGTACAGTGTACCCCCATAACTGGAGTTGAGGAATCCCGCAACTGCTTTGATACACTGATATGTGACTCGTTTATCTTTGGTTTGCTCTTGAAGATTCCAGCGTAATGAAGATTTAAATTCGGCAATGCTTGACTCGCCTTGATGAAGCAGGTTCAGCAATCGAGTTTCTTCAGAGAGCGTGTTGTTGAGGGCAACCTGTTCGAAAACCATGGCCATGAAATCAGCCTGGAAGGGGGCATCATTCAGATACCTGGCAACAAATCCTTCATGCTTTGCAAGTTTTTCGATAATTTTCTCTGTCATGCGGTCTGTAAATACACCTTTGACGGTAGCAGGGGGGTTGACTTCCAACGCTCGAGACAAGGATGCATCAGCGGTGAGTTCTTGCATCAATGAGTGCATCATGATTTTATCATCTTCAGTAAGTTGGGCGCCATGACGTTCGTTCAACGCCGCAACAATTCGAGAAAGAGCATCGAGCTCTTCCTCGGAAGCGATTGCTGGATTGTCAAGACCTGTCAGCGATAAAGTACCTGGGCCTTCCGTAAGAGGAATGCTACCCTGACTTGTTTGCGAGATGTTTATCGCATCTAAAAGAACGTGATCCTTGATGTGCAATGGCAATTCACTTGGCTCAAGTTGAAGAAGAGATACGATAAATCGTGCAAATTGGAAAAATTCTTCCAACCTCTTATCAGTAAAAGAAATAACTCGGGCCAAAAAGGCATAGCCTCTTACATACGACCGCAAGTTACTCCTAAACGTAGCCTTTTCTTCGGGATCAAGTTCGGAATCAAAGCGATAAACGAGTGGACTGAGGAATGCAACGATGTCTGCGTGAGTTGACTTCTTGTCCAAATACAACCTGGTAAAATCCTCTGCCTCATTTTCTGAATACAAATCATACTCCAAAATTTGTTTTTTCAATGTGTAAATTTGCTGAGGATTGATGTCTCGTTCTAGATAGGTTCCTTCATAATACGGTTGAAAAGCCTCTTGAATTGCTTGGGCTTCGTTAGCAAAATCAATGATGCAAGTATTGGTTTTGAATTCATGGTGTCTATTGAGGCGCGAGAGGGTTTGTACAGCAGCTACACCACCGAGCTTCTTGTCAACGTACATGGTGTGGAGTAAAGGTTGGTCAAAACCAGTTTGGTATTTATTGGCAACGATTAAAATCCTTGATTCCGGTTTTTCAAACTCGTTTGCAGTTTGATCGTCGTTCACTCCATTCATGCCATGCTCAGTGTATTCCTCTCCATCAAATAGTACTGAATCAGTGAAGGCTACAAGGGCTTTGAACTCAAATCCATTCTCGGAAATCCATTTATCGACGGAGAGGCGGAACTGAACGGCTTGTAATCGAGATGATGTAGCAATCATTGCCTTGGCTTGACCACCGATTTCATTCATTGAATGTTGAATGAAGTGAGTCATCATTATGTCGACTTTATGCGCCACTGTCTGTTCATCTTCCTTGACGAATTTTCTCAAAATAGCTTTCGCTTTTAGCGACTCAACTTCTGGATCCTCGACCGCCTCCTTATTCAATTTCCAGAGGACTTTGTAGGTGGTGTAATTCTCCAAAACATCCCTGATAAAGCCTTCTTCTATGGCTTGCCGCATCGAGTAAAGGCTGTGAGGGCCCGGATTTCCATCGGCCGAAACTTTACCAAAAAGAGCAAGCGTTTTGGCTTTTGGAGTTGCAGTGAATGCGAAGATGCTGAGGTGTTCAGAATGTCCACGGGCTGCCATTTCTGTAGCAATCAAGTCTTCGTAGGTATCACTTTTTTCTTCGCCATCGGAAGTCAGTACCTTAGTTACCCCTTGTTGCATTGTTCCACCTTGAGAGGAGTGTGCTTCGTCAATCAGTAGAGCAAACCTCCTATCCGAAAGCTTTCCAATCGAATCCATGATGTATTGGAATTTCTGTAGAGTCGTAACAATGATTTGCTTGCCACTCTCGAGAGCTGATTTCAATTGACTTGAGTTCTTCTCAATAGTTTCGACTAATCCCCTTGTTTTCTCGTATTGGCGCACAGTGTATTGCAGTTGAGCGTTGAGGATTTTCCGATCTGAAATCACAATGATTGTGTTGAAGATACGTTCATCATTTTGATCCTGGAGCTGAGAGAGTCTATGCGCTAGCCATGCAATGGTGTTGGATTTACCCGAACCCGCCGAGTGTTGAATAAGGTATTTTCCACCAGAGCCATCTGAACGAGCAAGATTAACTAAATTGTTCACTGCATGGAGTTGATGATATCGCGGGAAAATGAGTGTGCCTAGTTCTTTGGTCTTCCCTCGCTTTTTTGGTTTCTTTACCTGTTCATGGAGCATGAAATGTTGGAGCAAGTTCATGATTGTTGTTCGGCTCCATGTGTTGTTCCAGAGATAGGAAGTTGGGTAAGCATTGAGAATGGTTTTTACTGGATTCCCAGCACCCCCCGAATTTCCTTTGTCGAAGGGTAAAAATTTGCTTTGGGGGCCTCTCAAATGTGTGCTTACCTTGACATTCATTAAATCGACAGCAAAGTGCGCCAAACATCGACCAAATTGGAGAAACGGCTCACCTGCAGGCAAGCGATTGGTTCTGTACTGGCGGACAGCATCATGAACATCCTGCTTTGTCAGTTGGTTTTTGAGTTCAGCCGTGAAGAGGGGGATTCCATTCAAAAACAGGACTAAATCGATGGAGTTCTCATTTTTCTCGCTGTATTTTAGTTGACGGATTACGGTAAAGAGGTTCGAACGAAACTTGACAATCAGGTCTTCATTTCGACTTGAGGAAGGGGGAAAAAAAGCCAAGGTAAAGCGGCACCCAAAAATATCGAAAGCATTGCGAAGCACCTCGAGCGTTCCACGCGACGTGATGGCTTGGCTGACATCTTGTTGAAATTGTGTGGAAGGATCTCCCCCGACTGCAGTCGTCAGGCGGGCCCACTCTTCTGGTTGGGTAAGTTGAACAAAGTCGGTCAAATCTTTGGCGAACAAGCATCTTTGACGATCGTAATGTCTTGCATCACCCTCCATCCACTCTTTCGATGCAACCATTTGCCTGACAATTTCAGTTTCAAAGGCATTTTCCGAGTGTTTTGCGACCATTCTATACCCTCTCCTGTAAGTAGGCGATTTCATTCAAGGTTAATTCGTTTTCACCGATGTGCTTTGTTATTAATTCTGTATAAAGACCGTTTTTTATTCTGTAATCGATGGGTGACGCGGAAGCTTTGGCGGGCTTGCGAGGTGAAAAACCATAACGCGTCCAGCCATTTCCATTCTTCAGTTTATCGAGGCCCGAAAGGAGCGCAAAATACGTAAATACATTGATGGTGAAATTTGTTTTTCCAAGATTGACCATTGTTTTCAGAACCTCGGGAATAAGGTGCTGATACAAAGTATCTCCTTTGACGATATGATCATCCAATACTACAGCGTTGAACTCAGAAGGTAACGATTCTATATGCTCTTGTGACAATTTCCTAAGTTCAACATAGCAAATTGGGTGGACCTCAAAACCTTCAACCTCTAAAGAGGCACGAATGCCCAAGCCGATCATTGAGGCAAGATGCTTCTGGAAGTTCTTTTTTGCCTCATCTTTGCCAATAGTTCGATTGATGCTAACTTGGCTATTAGGGGGCAGGAAAAGAACAATCGGCAAATCATCGAGAACATGAACAATCATCTTCAATGCGATTTCTCTCCCGATGATTAATGCATGAATATTTAGATCAGCGGTTTCTTTTCCGGAAAAAAGACCCTCATGTCCTGGATTCCAGTAACCTTGGATTGGAAGGCCGTGCCGCTTTCGCCAAGCGTTTCGCAAATTCAAGCAATCATAGTACGAAGTGGTTCCAAATGTGGCAACCCCGGTTTTCTGTCCGGTGTTTAATGTATGGTAATTGACAGTTGCTTCCACTCGCCCTCCCCCAACAATCTTGAAGGGGTACGTGGCTTCGAAGCTTCGGAAATGCTGCACTACATCAACTCCCGTTGCGGATTTACCAACGGGGTTGTTGATCCGTCATTATGTAACTTTAAGGTGGACTTTTTCAAAGCCCAAGCCGCTTTGACTGTGTGCCAAGCACCACCGTTTTCCCTCGCTTCACCCAACACCACGGTATCCGAAAGAGCTGCAATCATTCGATTGCGTTCTATGAACATGAATTTGCGGGCGTTTGTTCCATTTGGTTGTTCAGATACAATTGTGCCGCCCGCATCCAAAATTCGTTGAGCGAGGTCTTTGTTGCCGCGCGGTGTAATGATATCGACGCCGGATGGGAGCACAATTACACACATTCCCCCTCCCTCGAGCGCCCCCTCAAAGGCCGCAGTATCAATGCCATTCGCTAAACCGGACACGACAATGTGACCAGCCTCTGCTGTTGATTTACCGAGGGCACGGGCTGCTGCCAGTCCTTCATCGGAAACACCTCTGGACCCGACAATTGCCACAGATCGGGTCAAATCGAGTTCATCGAGTAGCGTGCCCTTTTGGTACACTTGTTTTGGTGGTTTCCGCAGTTGATTCAAACGATCGGTTCCTGAAACCCTTGCCGTTTGTGGGTGTGAATCTGTTGAAGAAGTCTCTGCAGGAGTTGTCCGGTTGCGAACATCAATTTTTCCTGTGACTGCTGCTGAAATTAACGCTATACGATATTCATTGAGTTGGTTGATTTCTTGCTTCAGCATTGATTCTGTTTCTTTGAGTTGAAGAGTTTTTGAATTCAAAAAATCAAGAATACTTTCTATTTCATCAGAAGGAGGAATACAAATTGGAATTTCTCCTATTTGTTCTTGAGAAATCATTGGAACGGCAGTCGTTCCTTGGATTGAATCTAGTAATTTTTCAATCCCATCAGAGTTGAGTAAATAATTCATGAAACCACTATCAAAAGTTGTATTTTTCAGAATTGCTAAACTAGGATTAATTGTTGCTGGGCCCAAATCATTCGATACATATCCTATTTTTCCACATGAACCCCTTTGAACAATTAGAATGTCGCCTTCAGATACCATTATTTCAGGAGATTCGAAATATTTCTCCCATGATATGTAGACAGGACTCGATAAATCAATTTCGCCAGAAGAGGAGATATGTGTTGCGCCAAGTGTTAATGCTCCTTCATCGGGTTCAACTAGATCAGAAACAGTATATCCCCTAAAACCGATTCTACCTTTGATGTTTGCATGGTATTTTAGACGACTAATATTCCAATGTGCTGGGATTTTTCCAATCCATTTGTTGCCAGAATCTTTCATTTTGACATCTGAATTGAGTCCTTTAGTGACGGCTTGTGTGATGAGGACTGAGCGTTTTTCTTCAAGCACGGATATTTGAGTTTCAAGTGTTTCAATATTTCTTAAAATATTTTCATTGATTCGGTGAACAAAACTTCCAATTTGTTTCTGCTCGTTCAATGGAGGTAAAATCATCTGTATATCGTTGAAACTCTCTGTATACATTCTCCAACGAGATGGTACAATCCCTTTCGAAACAATTGTGAATGCTACTCTGTATTCAGGGGTTCGTAAAAGTAAATCGAGAAAGTGTGGGTCGATTTCTTGTTGAGGCACATATACTTCATAGGCAGAACTTACAATCCCAGAATCAAATGCAACTCCTAATGCAGAATCCCATGCTAACATAATATTGCTAACGATATCATTTGGTTCACATTTCTTGTAGCCAACTAGAGAGGCTGCCCTTGCTTCTCGGTCAGTTGTAGTAGAACGTACTTTGACACCAGTGTATTTTGAGACGGATAACAATTCTTCAGTTCCGTCTTCAGAAACTTCCCCCCGTTCTCTGAAAACATTTCTCATTCGTTTTGAATTCCAATGATTCGGAATCTTATTGATCCCAGCATGTGGAATTACGCGGTATTCTGGGTATGGTTTCCACTTCGAAGCCGACATTATGCCTCACCTTGGATCAGTTACCGTCCTTGTCGGCGTCGTTGTCAACATCGTCATCTTGAAATAATTTCCCCATCAAATCGTTAATCTTGTCTTGTAAGTCTCTAATTTCGCCTTCAATATCCGACAAGGGGCGTGGAGGTTGGTAGACGTAGAAGTAGCGATTAAAATTAATCTCATACCCAATTTTTCCGACCTCACCAGTGTTTGCATCCGTAACTGTGGAATTCACCCATGCATCTGGTACATGGGGGAGGACCTCTTTTTCCATGTACGCTTCAATGGGCACACCGAGAGGGATTCTTTCTGTGTCACGAAGGGTTCCATCGTGCTCCGCATCTCCGTTGCTTTTCTTACACACTGCTGCGGTGGAGTCTCGCTCTGAGAGTGCGTTCAGGATTGACTTGAACGCAGGCGCTTTGAGTTTCAATCCATTGCTTTTGAGGTGCTGGAGAAGCTGTTTTTGGAATTCCGAACGATCAGTGAATATCTGAGGCCCGATGGCGGCAAGGGCGGCGAGTACTGTCGCTTGATCTAATTCTTCCAATTTCTGGAAATTTTTCTCCTCAAGTAGTTTGTCAATTCGTGACTGGCTTGCTTGAAAATTAAGTTGTAATGGCCTATCGACTGTGATTTTTCTGTAACCAAAGAAGGTCGTAGGATAGACCTTGCTGTATTCTGTATCTTTGTCGAAGGCGGTATGCAATTGCATCACCCTGTCAATGTGCTCTTTTTCCATATCTCTACGCTTCGAACCGAGGTTTTTGCGCCTTTTCGTCCAAAAACTTTCCCCAGATGCATTGATGAGCTGGACCAGTCCTTTTCTGCTTGATGATTTTCGGTTGGTGAGAACCCAAATGTAGGTGGAAATGCCGGTGTTGTAGAACATTTGTTCGGGTACCGCTACAATGGCTTCAACAAGATCGTTTTCCATCACGTATCGCCGAATCTCTGATTCGCCAGAGTTCGCATCACCAGTAAATAACGGGGAGCCATTCATGACAATGGCGATTCGACTTCCGCCCTCACTAACACTCTTCATTTTGGCAAGCATGTTGAGGAGGAATAGAGTTTGACCATCGCTCACACGAGGTAAACCAGGTGCAAACCTTCCCGCAGTCCCATGTTTATGCTCTTGCGTAACCTCGGTTTTGTCTGCCTTCCACTCGACTCCGTAGGGTGGATTGGAAATGAGGTAGTGGTATGTCATACCTGGGAATTGATCTTCTGAAAGCGTACTACCAAGCCGGATGTTGTCTGCTTCTTTCCCAGATGGATCCACCATCAGCATATCCGATTTGGCAATCGCGAATGTCTTTGGATTAAGTTCTTGGCCAGAGAGTTCGACGTGAACTTTAGAATTGATGCTGTTGATGTGTTCCTTGGCGATTGTGAGCATACCACCTGTACCGCAACACGAATCATACACCTGACGAATGAGCCCCGGTGTTGCAAGTGAATCTTCATCGCCTGCAAGCATTAGTTCAGTCATCAACCTAACTATCTCCCTTGGCGTGTAGTGTTCTCCAGGACTTTCGTTGGTTTCTTCGTTAAATTTTCGGATTAATTCTTCAAAAATTCGCCCCATGCTGTGATTATCCCATGACTCGGGGTGGAGGTCTGCACTTTGGAATTTTTCAAACACGAGGAAGGTGATTTTTTGTCGCGCCATTCGTGCTAGAGTGTTGCGGAAGTCGAAATTGTCCATGATTTCCCGTACATTGGGCGAGTAGGCATTGAGGTACGCCTGTACATTCTGGTCGATGTTTGCAGGATCTTCAAGGAGGCGCTTAAAGTCAAAGCGGGAAGTGTTGTACATTGCAGTTCCTGCTGTTCTACGAAGCACAGGGTCCATATCATCGATTTTGTCCTTAAACTTGTCATTTGTTATGCGCACTTCGTCTTGTTTGGGGCAAATCACAGTATCGAAGCGCCTCAGGACCGTCATCGGAAGAATGACATCTTGGTATTCACGCGGTTGGAAGCGACCTCGAAGTAGGTCTGCGACGCTCCATAAGAAAGAAACAATATTGTTGATGTCTGGCATAGTTCTATACAACTGGCGATGGGTTATGAAGAATGCTGTCGATTTTCTGATTGTAACCTGTTTAGGTCGCGGATTACGATAATATTGACCTGCGGCGAGTTTAAGCATCGATGGCCTTAGCCGCACCCATGTCTATCATAGCAGCATACAACGAAGCCTGGGATAACGGAGATGTCGACGCACTTGCCAACATCATCCACGATGATTGCGTGTTCAACCCTCACGTTGGCGGCATCACCATGAGCAAATCCGACATTCTTGGCTTTGCAGGTGGCGACAGCACACCAACCTCAGAACACAACCGAATCTTGTTCGAAAACGATGAAGTCGGCGTCGCCCACTCAATTGTTCACTTTGCAAACGACTCTGACTCAGAAGCTGTCATGTCCTTCATGCGATTCAAAGATGGCCAAATCATCCTCATGGAAACCGGTGCAACACCGCTCTCTGATGATTACCAACTCGTCGGTCAGTGAGTGCGCCGTTGCTGTGCTTTCAGCG
>Ga0206682_10005412_pt1 | contig 10064 bp, 8 predicted proteins | sample M240m12015metaG_FD_155444 | JGI IMG/M metagenome (GOLD analysis project Ga0206682, IMG submission 155444) | Ammonia-oxidizing marine archaeal communities from Monterey Bay, California, United States - M2 40m 12015 | ecosystem: Environmental > Aquatic > Marine > Intertidal zone | place: USA... | reverse complement strand
CAAAATTACCTGTTTTAATATTAATGAATGAGAACATTGATTTGTTTGATTTAAAATTTTCGGATTTACAACTCATTGAAAGATCCAAATCACAAGGAAAAATAAAAGCAAAAATGGTCGCATAAAAAAAAATTGGATTTGGACATTTATTACTGCTATCTATATTTATAAGTCTAATCAATTTGAAAATATGCTCAAAGTGAAAAAATTGTCAGAATTTGCGATAATTCCAAGACGTGCTACGGCTTTGTCCGCGGGTTTTGATTTATCATCGGCATATGATGTAAAGGTACCAGCACATGGAAAAGCCATGATTCAGACTGATTTGTCGATGTCCATACCCCATACATACTATGGTCGAATAGCTCCACGCTCAAGTTTAGCATGGAAAAACCATATCGATGTTGGAGCAGGTGTAATTGATTCGGATTATCGTGGCAATATAGGTATTGTATTATTCAATCACAGTAACGAAGATTTTATCGTCAAACATGGCGATCGTGTGGCACAGTTGATTCTTGTGAAAATTAGTTCAATAACAGAGTGTTTGGAAGTGAAAGTATTCGAGAATACTATTCGTGGAATGGGAGGTTTTGGAAGCACTGGTAAATAAGTATAAACTAACCGATTTTATATATTAAATATGCATTGTAAATATTGTAATGTACCTCTAACTTATTATATTTCTGACGCACATTCAAGACGTCAAAGCTGTCGCAGATCTAATAGTGGTTATCATAAATTTGAGTCTATTAATTGTCTTACAAAATTTTTTAATATGTTGTGGAAGAGGAAAGAATCCCGTATATCACTATTGAAACATCGTGAACAAAGGAGACATACCATTTGATCTATTTGCGATACAAATCTCGAATAGATTTTAGAAACTGTGCTTTTTTTCGAAGGTTTTCAAATCCGTCTTCATTTTTCTGCACCACAAAAAGTGGATTAATTATTAGATACTTTAGATACTTCAAGCTGTGCATGATATATGATTCTGAATCGCTATATAGTGATTATTTTACCAAGGCCCAGATGATTTCACTGGGTTGCAAAAACCTATATTTGTAACGAAAATCCTGAAAAAAACACCAGAATTAGAATATATAGCTTTTTCTTAACACACTATTATAACAAATTCAACGTATTTAGTCTTCAAAGTGTTAATAAAATGTCTGTTTTTAGACAATCAAATAGAAAAGAAATTATCGAAATTATTAATAGAAGGAAAGAGACCATTCTTCTTCAGATAGAAGAGATCGACGCTTTACGAGCTAAAGAAAAAACTTTACAGGAAGAAATACATAATTTACAGGAAGAAAAAAATAAATTACTCGATAGAAATGTAACTTTATATACGATGGTTCAACAGTGTCTGACATTAATTAATGGTAGAGTTAAAACAGGTGATATACTTCCAACAACAAAACCACCGGAGTTAAGACGTCAAACTCATGAGACATTTTGATTAAACGGCTAATCTTTTTTATCATCTTCTTCCGGCACATCAGCTGTTCTGTTTCCATCGAACATTTTTTTTAATATTGGCTTTATTTCAGGAATATTCATTGTTTCTTTCATATATATACCACAAAACATACCGATTAAAAAGAATATAAACATTTTATTTGTTGTACTTTCTATCCCTTTAAATACTACAAAAAAAAAATGTGAATGCGAAATTAATGTGGATGAATAAGCTGATTTGGAGGTTAAACCGTTCTTTGTTCATGTGTTCTGTCGTCCTTTTGTATTTGAACCTGTTTCTTGGCGTTGTCTGATGGCAAAAACGTCGGCATAGTCAGTTTTGCGCCTTTTTTAGGAAGTCGTTTTGCCATTTGTGCGCTATAATAGTCGTCTTGATCAATTGTTTGATAGAAAAGGACCCCATTATTTTCTTGGAGTTTTTTAGTGTGATCAATTGTTAAGACAGCATCTGTGTAGTTGTTCCAAGACCCCAGCATAGTATTGTGCCCATTGTTCGTTATGGTTGCACTGTATGATACACCGCGATTGTTTAATTTTTTTGCGATACCTTTAAAAAATCGTATCGTTTTTTCTGGCAGAATTGACATTGAAAGATTAACTCTTCGCACATTCTCTGCCTGCGTTTCTTGCAAGACTCTGTTGTTAGCTTCGTCGATATTTGTTGGAAGAGGATTCTTTATATTGTCCAAAGCCACTTGTTTATATTTAATGTCTGACAGTATCGATGCCAAATGGTTCTCACGTTTTTTTTTCTCTTTTATGTATTGGGGATCTTTTTTATTTTGTTGGGCATTTCTCTTTCTTTTCCCCAATTCTTTTAGCTGTAATTGTTGAGCTTTCAAATCTGCTATTAATTTCTCAATCTCCGCAACTTTTGTAACAATTTCAACTGCAACAGTTGTAATTACATTCCCATTTTCAACTTCGGCGTTGGGTGATGAATCTTCATCCAGAGAGTCGGAGACGACGGAGAAATCTGAGAAATTGACTGGCATATCTTCTATCCATTCAAACAAATCGGCTCCAATCGAATCGTCCAAATTGATTTGTTTTTTTTTTGAATCATTTTTAGTTTTTTTTTTAGGTTCACTTTTGAAAAAAGTAGGGGAAGAAGTATAACATTTATACATAGTGGTCATATTAGAAGAAATGTGTATAGTGAAAAAAGCCAAGCTTATATACTATGGAAAGCTGTTCATTTTTTTTTTGTTTTCGCCCATAGTTTTTATTCCTGTGCCTGTGACCCATCAATGTTTGTCTCTAAACGTGTCATTTCTATTTCAGTTGGTATTTGGGGCATTTCTCCTGTGAAAGATGGTTCTTTTTGGCGTAGATGAGGTTTTATTTCTTTATTTTCTTCATTTGGTGGTATTTTAATTGGATGTTTTTTTGTTAAAACCCAATTAGTAACTATTTCCGGTAAATTTGGTAAAACGCATGATTGTGCCATGTATACTCCAAAAAATCCGCCAATAATAAATTCAAACATTTTTATAAAATGTAATAATATTTATATACCTATTTGTTTATGTATGTTTAACAATCCATATTGACTATATAACTTGATCTGACAAATATAGTATGCGCGCGACTACACCCTCTTTACTACAAATTGGAGACCGAGTCACTCAAGAAAGTTCAATTAGTCCAAGATCTGTAAGTAGTCCACGCAATTCCAGATACACTATTCGTGGTACTAATTCGCCACCACCAATGATAGAGACAGTCTCAGCTTCGCTCGACAAACCAAAAAAAAGACGGTCAAAACCAAAGAACATTTCTTTGAAACGAGTTTGTTGTCCTTTTTCGCATGTTTGTTCAGACTTGTGTGACAAATTAAGCGATCATTTATTGCTCGGCAAGTACTCTCATAGAATATTCACTGAGCAAATACAGAAAGTAGAACCGGCAGAAGAACCAAGTGATTCTGAGAAAAGAGAGATAGTGCTGTCTGATCCAAAATTTGGAATGTTTAGTCTTTTTCTTTGGCATACTATGAGTACCCCGTTTCGCTCAAGTCGTTTTTTCTGCTCCGATGTCTTTTCTTTGTCATTGGCTTTACCTATTGTTTTATTTGTAACCCAATGGATATTATATATTGCACTGGTTTCACATGAAGTCAAAGAGTTTGATGGTAATTTCTGTCCAAATCAGGGAACATTTGAAAATAAAATGATGATGTTAGGAATTGGATTGATATATTTTATTCGTAGTTTTTTTCTGTGGGATTTATTAACTGTTCAAAATCATAAAATGAATCGAATGGATAATATTTCGGCTATAATGGATACATTTCAAGAATTTCTTTTTAATATATTAGTGTATACGGCAAACCTGTGGTTAATTTTTGGTGAAAATGATATCCAAAATATGATTATGAACTCACTTGCTATGGAATTTTTAATGCGAGCTGATAATGAATTTGAAGAATTTTATTTTTCAAATATGCCGGAAGCTGCTGTAAATATATACGATACTATGTATGTCAACAAAAAAGAGAATAAAACTTTGGTAAGCAAGAAACGCGACCAATCATTTCTTTATAATAGTGTCTCTTGCGTATTGGTATTGCTTTATAAACTGTTGGTCATTATTATATTCGTGTTTCCGATCTTTTGTGTGGTCGCAACAATAGGTGGTGCTATTTGTAAATGAATAGCCGGAGGCGTGTATATACCGGAGGCCGGAGGGGAACATTGTATATATTTGTATATAAAATAACGTTGTACATAACTGGGCCTTGGCCCGCGTGAAGCAAAAAAAAAAAAATATTTATTTTTTGACAAAAAACACTATATAATGATAATGATAATTATAAATAATATGAACAAAGTTATTTTAGTTCTATTTTTAATATTACATAGTGTTTTTGCATTGAAATGCGACGCTGGTGAATATTTAGAGGATAACTCTATTTGGACACCCGACACATGCGAAAATTGTGCCTCTGGAAAATACAGAAGTCAGAACAATCACGAATATGAGTCGTGCAAATCATGCACTACAGCTTCTGAAACATGTGACGCGGGCGAAAACTGGGACTGTCCAAAAACGGGTATCGAGTGTACGGGCTGCCTCGAATTAGAATTTCAAGACGCAACATCGCATCAATTACCTTGTAAAAGTTGTGTAAATATTGGAAATTGTACGAAGGGGACATCGTATGGCTGTAACATTTTGACAGGTGTGTTGGAATGCGACCCATGTCCAATTGATCATTTTCAAGACACAGCAGACCACAATATCACGACATGTGCACAATGCACTCCGTGCGGTGCAAACAAAGGTTACGATTGTAGTAATCAAACAATGGACTCTGTCTGCACCACTTGTCCCAATGGGTATTATCAAAATGAGATCTCGCATCGAAGCGAATGCATTGAAAGCTGTGGTAATGGAAAGCAGCCCTCAGTCTCTAACCCTTTGGTTTGTGAAGACTGTCCAACAGGTCGATATTCAGATGATATCAACCTGCCGTGCAAAACGTGTTTTTTTGGTAAAAAATTTATCGATGACGAAACTGCGTGTACTGTTTGTCCAAGTGGACAATACCAAGAAGTGCTTAATTCGGGAGACACAGCGTGCAAAACATGTGGAAAAGGCCAAATTGTTTCGAATCCATTTGGAACTAACAGTATTACGTACAACCCTGATCTTGGAATCGTATTAAACGACGAAGGAGCACCTGTTGATGATAATAATATTCCTATTTTTTACCCGCCTGGATTATTCGTAGGCTGTCAAGATTGCGTAGGCGAAACATATCAAGAATTAACTGAAGCCGATTCATACAGCTGCAAAAGTTGCCAAGCAGGCAAAACATTTCTCGACACTGAAAGCGAATGTTTTGCGTGCGCGCCTGGTAAATTTTCGAACGGTGACGGTACTTGCGCTGTTTGTGACATTGGATTTTACCAGGATCAAGAAAACGCACCAAATTGCAATTTATGTGATGTCGACGATGCGTCGCTCGGAAATGGCTACGGTTTCAGTGACGAGGTCGGCCTCACTTCTTGTAAAACCTGTTCAACTGTATGTCCTGCAGGCGAGGCCGTCGACGCCCCCTGTATCTTTGACACTGATTTGCAATGTATTGCATGTGATGCTGGTCAGTACCGCTCAACAATTTTAGTAAGTGGCGAATATCCGTGTTTATTTTGTGAAGCTGGCAAAGAAATGGTAGATTGGAGCAACCCCGGTACTTCTTGCACCGACTGTTTGGCTGGTAAATATCAACCAAGCGATACTCAATCAAGTGCGGTTTGCGTTGATTGTTTGCCTGGTTTCATTGGTGGCCCTGGTCGTTCGGAGCAATGTACTCAACGCAAAACCTGTGACGACGAGGGAATCGCCTGTCCAACCACGGAACTATTAGGAACACGTGAATGTGGAACAGTGGATACTCCTTGTGATACTTTTACCTGTTGTCGTAAAAATTGTGACATCAATGCGGCTGCGACACAAAACGCACCATACAATTGTCAATGTAGTCTTGATACCAGCGAACTGTGTGAAGTCGGTGAATATTGTACAACTCGCACATCGCTCGTTGACAGAACAAATGCTTTTTGTTCTAAAGGAGACCATACTTCAATTCCATTTCCACACCAACCGGATTGCAAGCCGCTGAAATTAGTAAGCGGAAACATGGTTCCAGACACGGAGGCGACATCTACCTGCCAGTGTTGGCAAGGCGACGTTGCACCGTTCACAATCGGATACGACAGCACGGAATGCCCGACTTGCTCGAGTCAATGCACTGACGCGAGTAGCTGTAATAGCAGATATGGTCACTGTGTTTCACCCGATTACTGTTCCAGTTTCAATGGTGTTGGTGAATTGGATGTGCAAACAGGGTGTCTTTGTGAATTCCCTCTCAGTTATAATGATCAGTACGAAGGCAATACTGCACACACATGTGTATCAAAGTATTGTCGGGCCAAATTGACTGATACTGATAAATGTAGTGATACGGCCATTGGTAGTTGCAAAAACAAGTTGGGTTTATATCCTAATACATTTCCAGATAATAATGGTGGTCTTATATGCGGTTGTGGTCTAAGTGGTCTTTGCGATGATACAGTCCCATATTGCGTCGGATCGATAAGTCTTTGCTCTGCGTCGCCTGGTACACCATGTGCGAATATCAACGGTGACTTTATAAACCCAAGTCCTTGTGCCTGTTCAAAATTGGACATTGATGGTAATGCCATTGGAACGCCAGACGGTTGCGAAGCGAATATGTATTGTGATGCTGGGGTATGTTCCAACGCCAAGTGCCCCACAACTGGCTTGTGTACAAACAATCATATTATTGGTCCAGAAGAAACCTTTTATTTTGAGGGCTATACACCAAATGCTAAATGTGTGACTGAGGAATGTGATGAAGATGTAGACATTGTTTCGTGTTGTGAAAGATGTTTCGAATGGAACGAGGATGCTGGACGGTGTGGGATACCATGTCCAGAATTTTTTGATTGTGAAGCTTTACCATCAATGCCAAATTACGTACGACCACCTGGTAATTATCGATATGACACAGAAGGATTGCAAATTTGGGAAATCGAACGGTTTAACACTGGGAAATTTGATGATGTTTGTAGCGACGGATGCTCTGAAACCAATCCACAAAATGTAGAAACTTGCTGTTTACGTGCAGACCGTTGTGACGAACATCATCAAAACAGTCTTTGTGTTAATACTGATAATTTTGCCGATCCTTCTGCAATCGGTAGTTGGGACGGCAGCAAAATATGCGTCGGACACCAATGCAGACCCGAAGAATGCTGTGATTTCATTAGTTGTACATGTGAAAATGGTACTCCTGCTTTTCCACCACAGTGTGTAAACAATACAAATGTTTGTCAAGAAGTGTGCGATGAAGGATATTTCAAGATTAATGCGACACATTGTTTTCTGGGGTCAGTGTGTGCTGCAGACGAATATATGTATCAAATACCTAATCTGGTGTTTGATACAAGATGTAAATTGTTAAATGTTTGCATCGATGACGTGGAATATATTTCGGCGAACGAAACCGATGCTACTGTTAATGGTACGGGCACGAACAAAATTTGTAGTCCGATTACACTTTGTGACTACGATTCTCAATTTCAAGAAGAAAACTATACACTTTACTCTGATCGTGTTTGTACAAATGTGACCGTTTGTAATACATCGACTCATTTCGAATTGACGCCTGCAACAAAGACCGTAGATCGAGTTTGCACTGAATTATCACCACCGTGTAATTATTCGGCGGGCGAATACATTGCACAATCCAATAATTTGACGCACGATAGAATTTGTCTTAGTATTGATTTTGCCGATTGTGCGATTAGTGAATTTATGTTCCAAAATTATTCAGAAACACAAAACAGAATATGCGAACCGTTGACAGTGTGCGATACTACGCAATTCATTTCGGTCAATGCGACCATTGATTCCGATCTAATTTGTTCAAATTTGACAGAGTGTGATTTTACACAACAATACATTCGAATTTTGGCGACAGATTTTACCGATAGAAAATGCTCAGCTCTCCGAGAATGTTCAGGCTTTGAATTTATTTCGGTCAATGAAACCACAACAAGCAATCGTGTTTGCACACCTTTAAGCAAATGTTCGGTGACCGAGTACGCCGCACCGCAAAACACCACATATTTTGACAGGGTTTGTTCGACGTGTGAAGCAGATGGTAAGACCGCAGATGGTACAACCTGTCTCGGCTGCATGACCGAAGGAAATTGCAAATATGATCAATCTGCATTGGTGCAAGACGATGCGTCGTGTTTCAGTGAACAATGTACTACGTATACATTAAACAATATGACATTTACAAATGATTCTGGTACATATGATATGAAAGAGATAGTCTTAATCAATGACGATTGGGTACGGTTTGACGTCATTGGTGGTGTGGAACCCGACATTACGGTCACTGGCGATATTGAAAAGGTTTACAACGATCTTAACGAGTTGGTATATTTGTATTTTCAAGTACCAGTGACCGTTGAAGATTTTAACGCAACGTTGAACGATACAAATTTTCTTCTTCGACAAAATTGCGTTGTGACGATTTTGTTAGAAGATAAGTGCGTATCAGACCCACTCGTTGATTTATGTGATAGCAATTACACCAGGCCAGGCCAACAAGCAATATGGTGGGAAATACAATATCCACCACTCGAAGGCGGTGAAGCATGTCCAGGTTCGGGCGACCCCATCGACCCGTATTACGTTGACTGTGTCAACTATGATTGTGATAGGGACTGTAACGAAACGTGCCCAGATGACTGGTCTGATTGTCTTAATAATGACAGGAGTATTGTAGAATGCGAAGAAGAAGGAAACAGAACCAAAATATGTCAAATTCATACGCCCAGTCAATATAATGGTATTGCGTGTACACCCAATCAAACCGAGCTGTGCGTCGGGGCAATACCATCACCATTTTGCGATTGTGACGAAAATGTGATTGACGATGAAGGTGTTTGTGGTGGTTCTGGGTGCCCACTTGGTACTTTTTTGGACCTGTGTGGCGTTTGTAATGGGACAAATGATTGTTCAGATGAATTTAAACGATTAACTGCAGAAAATGAATCTTTTTCAAATCTTTTATATTGGGGTTTGATTATTGGATCCGTTATGTTTGTTTCCATTCTCATATACTGGGTTTATTATTGTTGCTTGTCGTGTGGAATTATGCAATCACGAATACGAAATTATAATAAAAACATATATTTGAAAGTTGCAACACAAAAAGCAAATAATCAAAAAATTGACGAATACGAAGAGAAAATAGCACGCAATTATGTAAACAATAGAAAATTTCATGATCAAATATATGGAAAATATAAGGATGATGTAGACAAAATAGACTTTTAAATATAATTCACACATGTACTTCGAATTCTATTAGTTTATCTTTGTATTTTCTTTTTTCGTATTCAATTTCATATGTTGTCTTTTTAATTATTTTGTATTTTTTATCAAACGTTACTCCTAATTTAGATCGTTTACAGTTTTCCCAAGCTTTTGAAGCGGCACCTGAAGAATGAATAACAGTCATTTTATCTTTTGATAATTCACACCGTGTGAGTCGTGTATTATTTTCGTATAAATAAATTTTATAAAAATCAAAAACCGTTTCAGTTGACAATTCGAAAAATGTGTGTTTAAAGCGACCGTAGTGCCATTCAATATTTTCTTTTTCATTGGAAATCATAGGTATCATAACCCACGAATCATTTTTGTCACGATTATATATGTAGTATTTTGGTTCTTTAGTGTTTAAGTAATTTCCCATTTTCATAATAATGATAAGTTTAAATAGTTATTTTTGTCTAAAAAAATATATTTATTCATTATTATTCTGAAAAAAAAAAACAATAGCTTGAGAATCATCGGTATGATCCACACAATCTACAATTATAATGACTTTTTCCAGTGCTTGGTCCAAGCTCATATATCCAATTATGCTGGCAATTTTTTTTGCGAGTAGTTTCTCTTTTTTTTTTTTTTTTTTTTATTTTTTTTTTTATTTTTTCATTTTCTTTTTTTTAAAAAAAAAAATT
>Ga0206682_10005405_pt1 | contig 10076 bp, 5 predicted proteins | sample M240m12015metaG_FD_155444 | JGI IMG/M metagenome (GOLD analysis project Ga0206682, IMG submission 155444) | Ammonia-oxidizing marine archaeal communities from Monterey Bay, California, United States - M2 40m 12015 | ecosystem: Environmental > Aquatic > Marine > Intertidal zone | place: USA... | reverse complement strand
CCCCGCCCCCGCGCCCCCCGCCCCGCCCCCGCGCGCGCGGCGAGGGTTCTTTTCAGCGGTAGATTACGATTGGTGAATGATGAGTCTCGCGCGTCTCGCTACGCGTATCTCCCTACGGTTCCTCTCGTACGCGCGTGGGGTATCTAACACACGCATCTACCTGGTACCTTATAAAACTACGTAAAAACGAATCGCGATACATGAAGGAACGTTTGTTCCGTTTGGGCGTCGATCCGCGCGTCGTGTCTTCGGCGAACGGACACACGTTGCTGCACGCGGCGTGCGGTTTCGGCGCGTCGAAAATCGCGAAGCTCGTCGTGAGGCGCGCGGTGTACGAGTCGCACCCGCCGTTCAGAGCCTTCCTGGACGCGCGCGCGAACGACGGGTCCGCCGCGCTGGACGTCGCCACGAACGCCGGCTTCGAGCGGATCGCGGAGTGGCTCACCGCGCTGGGCGCGTCGAGCGGCTTCCGGAGCGCGTTCGAGGCGCCCGGCGTCGCTTCCGTCTCGCGTTCATACGCGAATACGCGTACGAACGCGACGACGGACCCGGCGTTCTACCCGCCGGCGTTCTACCCGCCGGCGTTCGCACCGGCGCACGTAGGGGTCGGAACCCACCCTCCACCGCCTCCACCGCCTCCCAGTGTGGACGCGTACCTGTTCGGCGCGCTTGAGTCTGTGCTCGGCGACCTCGAGGGCCTCGAGGCCCTCGAGGGCGACGAGCGCCCGTCGGACGCGCCGCGTCCGCGGGACGCGCTTCTCCAGACGCGCGAGCGCGCCGACCGCGCGCGCGCGCGGCTTTTGGTGAAGCGCGTCGCCGAGCTCGCGGAGGACCGGGACGACTACCGCGCGGACCTGGAGGCGGCGCTGCGGCGCGCGGAGCGTGCTGAGGCGAAACTCGCGAAGACGCGGGACGAGTTACGGGTCGCGGAAACGGCGCGCGCGGCGGCCGCGTCGGAGGCGCGGGCCGACGTCGCGCGGCAGCGGGAGGAGGAGCAGAGGGCGGTGCTCGCCGCGCTCGGTTTGGCGGAGCGGAGGGCGGTGCGCATGGCGGCCGAGCGCGAGACCCTGCGCGAGGAGCGCGACGCCATCGCGGAGGCGCTGGCGTTCGTCAAGGAGGAGACGAAGGCGCTCTTCTCGAACACCTCGAACACCTCGAACACCTCGAACGCGGAACGGGGCTTCCTTCCTTCTCGCGACGCGGCGTCGGGAAAGGCGCGTTCGGAACCGGAGACGACGGTCGCGGCGCGCGTCGACGGAACGAGGGGTATCGAACCGCGGGGGGGGGGTTTGGGAACGGTCACGAACCCCGAAGTGGGATCGAGCGACACGGGTGACGACACCGCGGGCATCGCGCAGATGCTGGAGGTGCCCCTCGGGGACTGAGACGCGTCGCGGAGCGCGCCCGCGGCTCGCGCGGGTTCGGGAACGTAGCTATGCATAAGGTGACTTTTTTGTCAGACATTTTTGTCACTCATTTTTGTGAAGACTCGCCCTGTCAGCCTGTGGGATGGCGAAGGGACACTTTTCTTGGACTTCGTTCCGCGATCTGGCGTCCCCCCAGTCCGCGCAGCGGCTGCGCCCGTGCGACTCGGACTGAAGCTCCGATGTTTCTCAGCGAAGACGCGTTCGACCTGGACGGCGACGGCGCGGGGTGCGTCCCCCCTCCTCCTCTCTCCCCCTCTTCCGCGCCGCGGCCGTGGTCGATCGCGGGCGTCGTTTCACCGTCAACGCGGCACCCTCGGAGGAGGCCGATGCCACCTCGTCCCCCTGACTCGCGCGGGGGCGCGCGGCTCCGGCGGACGGGCGCGCGGCGTCGCCGTGCCGGCGTCGCGTGACCGGCACCGCCGCCTCGGGGGTACCGACGCAGCGCCGGAGGCGTCGCCAAGCCTCGACCGTCGTGCGGGGGCGCGTCGCGACCGCGCGCGGCACGCGGTATTCCAATCCATCACCGGAAACGACGCGTTCGCGGTCCAGCGAACGCGCGAGACACGCCTAAAAACTGACAACTGACGCTTTCGTCTCGCTTCGTCGTCCGAACCGCCTCCGCAGACCGCACGCGCGCCGCGAGGACGCGCGCCCCGCGCCCGGCCTGCACGCGGGCCGGCGCGCGCCCAGCCGCCCGGGCTCGCGCGGCGGGGCCGGGTCGCTCTCGCGGCCGGGCTCGTCTCACTCCGGCGCCTCCAGCCGTGACGAGAGGGACCCTCTCGCGCCGCGCGGCGGTATCGGCGGGACCGGGTTCCTCTCCGGGTCCGTCTCCGGAGGGAGGCCCGCGACCGGCTTCGGCGCCAGCCGGCACGAGGAGCCCGCAGAGTTCGGGGCGAGCGGCGACGACTTCGGCTCGGACGGTCACGACGGACCCGGCGGGCCCGCCGCGTCGGCGCTTGCGAAGGCGCGGAAGGCGCGGGAACTCGCGGCGCGGCGGCGCAGGGAGCGGCAGATGGGGGGGGGTGTGGTGCGGAACGCGGAATTCGCGGAATTCGCGGAATTCGGCGATTCGGATGCTTTCAAGGCAAACGAAAACGGCGGGGGCTTCGCGAGGCGCACGGCTCCCGAGCCGCCCTCGCGCCCGATGGCGCCCGGGGGCTTCCAGCGCCCCCGGCCGCCCGCGCAGCCGCGGCCGATGAGCGGCGCGCGCGAGGGGACCCGGACCCGCGAGGGGTCCGACGGCGCGGTTCGCGCGAACCCGCTTTTCGCGGGAACCGCGGCGGTTTCAGCCTCGGGGTACGGGCGCGTCTCCGCGCCGCCGCCTCACGCCTCGGGGTACGGGCACACAAACGGGGTCCGCGCGTTCGCGGCGGAGGAGGCGTCTCCGGAGGCGCATCCTTCGCGCCATCTCGACGCGGTGGCGCCTTTCGACGAGTCCGGGATCGAAACCGTGACCCTGGAGAGCCCGGGGTCACCGCCCCGCGCGCGCGGCGCGGACGCGCGCCCAGGGCCGACGCACGTCGCGACGGGGCGGCCCCCGCCACGCCGCAGCCCGGCGGTGGTGGAGATCTCAGACCGACGCGTGTTCCTGACCCAGCCCGCGCCGGCGGCGGGCGACCCCGTGCAGTGCCACATCCTTCGCCGGCGCGGCAAGGGGGGCGTGCTCGGCCTCGGCGCCAAGCGGTACCCCGAATACTTTCTGTACCTGGACGGGCCGGGCACGACGCCTGGCTCGCCCACGGACGGCGCGACGTTTTTGCTGAGCGCGCGACGCAGGAAGAAGTCCACCTCCTCGAACTACGTCATCTCGCTGGACGAGGAGGACCTGAACCGACACGGAGGCGCGTTTTTCGGGAAGCTCCGGTCGAACTTTGTCGGAACGGAGTTCACCGTGTTCGACAAAGGCGCTAAGCCCGGCGCGATCGAGCTGAGCGATGACCCCGCACACGCCGCGCCCGCGTACGTCGCGCCTGGTGGGAAGCAGCGGCCCGCGGGGACGCTCCCGCCCCGAACTGAACTCGGCGCGGTTCGGTACGACACCAACGTGCTGGGCTCGAAGGGTCCGCGGGTCATGACGGGCGCCATACCGCGAGTGGATGCGGGTTCGGGCGCGCGCGCCATCTTCCGTTCGGACAACGCCGGGAAGGGAGGCATTTTAGAGGCGCTCAAGAAGAAACCTACGCCGGATGTGGAGGACTTGGTTGTTTTGAAAAACAAACAACCCCGATGGAACGAGCAGATGCAGGCGTACTGCTTAAATTTTAACGGTCGCGTGACGGAGGCGTCGGTGAAGAACTTTCAGTTGGCGGATTCGAGCGACGAGACGGAGGTGACGCTTTTGCAATTCGGCAAAGTCGGCAAAGACGCGTTCACGATGGACTACGCGTACCCGATGTCCGCGCTGCAGGCGTTCGCGATCTGCCTCAGCAGCTTCGACAACAAGCTCGCGTGCGAGTGAGGGGAAGAATGCGCGGGGGAGGTAGACCCGGGATTCGCGGTGTTCGCGTATGTAGGCTATCTATCGTAGTCTACGCATTTTCGACGCTCCCGTCAGAATCACCCGTAGTACCTACTTTGCCGTTCGCCGAAGTCGGCGCGTTCGGAGCCCCCGCGACGGTCACTCCCGCGCGCGGTCCACCGGGCGGGCCGCATGCCCGTGTTCGGACGGCATCGTCCCCCGCCCGACCTGGAGCTTCCGCGCGGCGCGACTGTCGAGGATGTCGTCCGCTTGACGGGTACGCGCGCCACCTCCCCCGGTCGATCTCGGAGATCTCTCTAGTCGGCACCGACGCGGGGGGCCCATCTCCCGTCCGCCGTCCGTCCGCGACTGACCCTTCACGCCCCCGCCTCCCGTGTTCCGCGCGCGCGCGCCTCTCGCCTCTAACTGCTCGCGCGCCACCGCAGCGTCGGGCCCTTCCGTTTCCGTCCGCCCGTCGCTCCTCCCGAACGCCGGCCTCGGTCTGTTCGCGGCGCGCGCGTTCGAGGCGGACGCCGTCGTGCCCGGGTGCACGTACGGCGGCGACGCGTTGACCCTCATGGAAGCCAGGCGCCGCGAGGACAAGGCGTACCTCATGGCGCTGCACTTCAACGTGCACGTCGACGCGAGCGACGCGCGTACCTGCCTGGGATACCTCGCCAGGTACGTGAACGACGCGGAGGCGGAGCTGCCGGAGCTTCCGGAGCGCGTTTTGTCGCCGGGACCCGAAACGAAAAGAAACAACGCCGCCTTCGCGAAGGACCCCGAGCGCCGTCTGGCGAGGCTGCGGACCACGCGCGCGGTGGCGGAGGGCGAGGAGCTCACCGCGGCGTACGGCGCGCAGTACTGGCGACTGAAGGCGGCGAAGGGGTGAACGGGGGGTCGTATGAATTAGGATCCCGCGCGTACGCACGGGACGGATGATACCGTCATGACCGTACAGGCGTCCGAATGTGAAACGAAAATAATCAAATACACGCGCGCCTCTCACCGCTCGAGTCACGAAAACTCGAGACTCTTCTGCTTCGCCTCGGCTAGCGCCTGCTCGCTCTCGATCTCCGCCTGCTGGCTCGCCCACATCGCCGCGTACACGCCGCTCTTCACGCCGCTCCCTCGCCCCATCATCAACTCTTCGTGCGTGCCCTGCTCCACGATTTCCCCGTTCTCCATCACCACGATGCGGTCGCACGAGCGCACCGTGGATAACCGGTGCGCGACGAAAACCGCCGTGCGCCCCTGCGCGACTTCCTGCAGCGACTGCAGGATGCCAATCTCCGTCGCGGTGTCCAGCGCGGAGGTGGCCTCGTCCGCGAGCAGAAGCCTCGGCGCGCGCAGGAACGCGCGCGCGATGGCCACGCGCTGCTTTTCCCCACCCGACAGCTTCACGCCGCGTTCGCCGACCATCGTGTCTAGCCCCTCCGGCATCAGCTCGAGCGTCTGGTCCAGTCGCGCCGCCGACGCGGCTTCGAGCACCTCCGCCTCCGTCGCGCCCACGCGCCCGTACCGCAAGTTGTGCCTGAGCGTGTCGTTGAACAGCACGGTGTCCTGCGGGACGATCGCCGTGGCGGCGCGCAGCGACGCGAGCTTCGCGTCGCGCACGTCCACGCCGTCGATCAGAACGGAGCCCTCCGTCGCGTCGTACGCGCGCAGAAGCAGACGCAACAACGTGCTTTTGCCCGACCCGCTCGGACCGACGATGCCCACGGACTGACCGGGCTCGATGTCAAGCGAGACGCCCTTCACAACCTCGCGGCTCGCGTCGTATCCGAAGCGCACGTCGCGCAAAGACACGCGCGCGCCCGTAAGACTGTGCACTTCCGGCGAAGCGCCCGTAAGACTGCGCGCGTCCGACGCGGAAGACGACGCGCGGGCCGACGTCGGCAGCTCCCGGTCGCCGTCCTTCACCGCGGAGACGGTGCTCATCACCTCGAACATCGCCTCCATGTCCACCAGGCTCTGGCGGAGCTCGCGGTAGAAGAACCCGAGGAACTGCAGCGGCGCCCACAGCTGTAACAGAAGCCCGTTCGCCATCACCAGGTCACCGACGCGCTCGGTGACCGGGCCGACCGCCGCCAAACCCCCCCGTCCCACTCCGAGCGCGGCGGTCACCAGCACCGCCGTCATGCCGCAGGCGAGAATCACGGCTTGCCCCGCGTTGAGCGCGCTCGAGGCGCGCTCCGACCCGAGCGCAGCCTCGTGGTAGGCGCGCAGGAGCCCGTCGTACTGCTTCGACTCCATGCGCACGTTCCCGAACACGGAGACGGTCTCGTAGTTGAGCAGCGCGTCCACCGCCTTGCCGGTGGTCTCCCCGTCCATCGCGTTGGCGATTTTGCGCAGGTCCGCGCTGTACCCAGTCATGCGCACGGTCCACGCCACGTACGCCACGAACGTCGCGAGCACGATCGCCACCACGTGCCAGCTGAACGCCTTCCACAGCAGCGCGCACACCAGGGTCAGCTCGAGCGCGGTCGGCGCGAATGTGAACACCACCGCGCGGAACACCATCGTGACCGACCGAGTGCCGCGGTCGATGATTCTTTGCAACGCGCCGGTGCGGCGGTTCAGGTGGAAGGACAGATCCAGGTTGAGCACGTGGTTGAACACCTGCAGCGCGACCCTGCGGCCCGCCGCCTGCGCCACCGGCGTGAACGCCACCGACCGGAGCTCCGTCGCCACGCCGCTGGTGGCCTTGAACGCGCCGGAGTACACGATGGCCATCGCAGCCGCGGCGAGCGCGGCGGAAACGCCGGCGGCGTCCGCCTGGGAGGAGAACACGGCGGCGGCGGTGAGGTGGTCCACCGCGGTTTTGAACAGGATGGGCACCGCCAAACCCGTGCTCTTCTGCACGAGCATGAAGCACACCGCGAACGCCAGCCGCAGCGCCGTGCCGGGCTGCGCGACGGAGATCTTGTACAGGTAGGGCATCACATCCCCGAGACGCGCGCTGGGGGGTGGCGGGATGTCCTGGTCGTTACGCGACGCCTGCGCCTCGGTCTTCTCGTCGGAGAAGTACGACGTGGGGAGGTTGGTCGCGGGCGCGGGGACCGCCAGACCGCCGCCCGGGGGAACCGCGCGAGGCACGACACAGAGACGCCCCGTTCGTTTCGAGCCGTCAGTGTTCGTTCGCGTCGCGCGAACACTGACGGAACGAAGGCTCGGGGAGGCTCCGACGAATCGTCCTCGCATCGAAGGGGACGTGGCGTTCGCGGGCCAGCCGCGCGTCGCGCGCGTGACCGTCGCGCCCCGCGCCCATCGCGCCGAGGAGGTCATCGCGGGGAACGCCATCGTAGCCATCGCGCGCGCTCGTGTCGCGGCGGTGGTGCGTGTGGAGTCTGTGACGCGCCGAGGCTCGACTCCGCGCGCGCGCGTTTCGACGTGGGCCGACGAGATAGACCGTCGATGAACACCACGCTCGCAGCCGCGGGATCGCCCACGTCACGCTTGATCCATCCGGTTCCAGAAGAATCCGATCGAGTCAAAGGATCGCTGCGCTTTTTCCTTTCGTTCGCGCGAGTTTTTTGGATATTCCGTTTCGTGAACAGAATTGGCCCCCCGGCCGAGGGTATCCACTCCCGTCGCGCGTCTCCCGGCGAGACGCGTCGGATCTTCGGACGGCGACCTTCGCGTGATCCGCGCCTCGTCGGCGCGCGTCTCGCGCGTTCAGGTCGCGCGACCTCAGGCCTCAGAGGCGCGGTCAGTCACGTCGGGCGCGTCCAGCCATTCGTTCCAGCGGAGTTTTCGGGCCACCCGAGAAAAGAGGAGGAATATGTCGGGCGCGCGGTGGGCGCTCCGCCCCCTGGCGAGCGCGTCGTTCTCGCTACGGAGCGGCACCACACGCACACCGTTCCGCGCGTCGTCCGCGTGCGCCGGGCGCACGAACGCCGCGTGCGCGCACACGCCCGCCGTCGCGTCCGCGGCGCGACACGCGAGACCGCCCTCCCGACGCGTCTGCTCGTCTTCGCAGGTCCCGGCGATGACTCGACACCTCGCGCGCGCGCGCGGCGCGTGCTTCTCCTCCGGCGGCGCCGCGCTCGGCGGGCTGAGCGACGGGGAGTCGCCCGCGGCCATCGCGGGCACCACGCCCCGCCGCGCGCGCCACGTCACCCACGTCAGCTCCCTGTCCGACCCCCTCCCCGAGGACGTCCCGTCCTGGACGGGGCAGGCGCTGGACGCGGACGTCGCCTCGACCGGGGAGACGATGATGACAAAAAAGAAAACATCGCGGAAACGAACCGAGCCTTCGCCTTCGCCAAAGCCTTCGCCCTCGACGTACGCCGTGCCGGTGGCGTCGCGCATCTTCTGCAACCGCTCGCTGAACATGAGCGCCATCGCCGCGGTGGGGTTCGACATGGACTACACCCTCGCGATGTACAAGCCGGAGACGTTTGAGAAACTCGCCTACGCCGAGACGAAGAAGAAGCTCGTCGACGTGTACGGCTACCCATCGGAAGTTTTGGAGCTCGAGTACGACCACGCGTACATGGTCCGCGGCTTAGTGGTGGACAAAACGCGCGGCAACGTGCTGAAGATGGACAGGCACAAGTACGTCAAGGTGGCGAGGCACGGGTTCGAGCCGCTCTCCACGGAGAGCCGCATCGAGACCTACTGCGCAACCTCGGCGAAAGCCGACCAGTTTTCGGGCCCGGAGTACGCGAACGTCGACACGCTCTTCGCGCTGGGGGAGACGTATTTGTTTTGCCAGCTCGTCGAGCTGAAAGAGCGGTACGTGCGTGAAGGCGTGTTGAACGAACGGACGGACTCATCATCGGACGGTGACGGGAGCCCATCCGCCTTTGACGCCGACGACGAAACGACCGACGACGAAACGAAAGCGCGAAAGCGCGTTTTGGCGTCCAAGCCCTTCGCGAAGATGTACGACGAGATCCGCGCGTCCGTGGATCTGTGCCACCGGGACGGCACCTTAAAGCGCGCCGTGGCGGAGGACCCCGGTTTGTACATCCACGCGGACAAAGAGCTCGTACCGATGTTGCGCGCTCTGCGCGCGTCCGGGAAGAAGGTGTTTCTGTTGACCAACTCGCTGTGGGACTTCACGAACGTGGTGATGAACTTCTTGGTCGCCGATCGGGTCGGGGAGGAGAAAACCGTCGAGTGGACCGAGCTGTTCGACGCGGTGATCACCGGCGCGTGCAAGCCTGGATTTTTCGAGAACGAGCGAGCGGCGGTGTTCGAGGTGGACGTCGAGACGAGCGGTTTGCGGAACACGGACGACGGCGCGCCCATGGCGCCAATCGGCGCGTCCGAGGCGGAGGACGCGCCCTTCGCCGGACTCGCGAGTTTTTCGAAAAACACCTCCGGTAAGAAAGAATCCCCGGAGCGAGCCGCGCGCGCGTACCAAGGCGGCTCGTACCGGCACCTGCACGCGATGCTCGGCGTGAGCAGCGGCAACCAGATTCTGTACGTCGGGGACCACATCTACGGGGACGTGATGCGTTCCAAGAAAACCCTGGGCTGGCGCACCATGCTGGTGGTCCCCGAGCTCGCGCACGAGCTGCGGTGCCTGGAGGAGGCGGAGGCGCGCGGCGCCGGCGAAGCCATTCGCGCGCTTCGCCGCGAACGCGACGCGCTCAGCGACGCCGCGCAGCTCCGGATGTGGCGCGCGTTCGTCACGCGCGACGCCTCCATCGAGAGCGGCGCGGGGTGGAGCAGCGGTACGGCGTTGAACTCCGAGCCGATGGACGCGACGTCCGCGTTGCGTCCATCGGCGGACGGAACTGAAACTGCGGTGTTTTCCGAAGGCGCGCGCGCGGCGGCGGCGGACCCCGAGCTCTCGTCGCTCGCCTCGCGCGCCGCCGAGGCCAAGGCGCGGCACCGCGAGAAGACGCGCGAGCTGCACGCCGCGTTCCACCCGGTGTGGGGCCAGCTCATGAAGGCGGGGTCGCAGAACTCGCGGTTCGCGCACCAGCTGGAGCGGTACGCGTGCCTGTACACCAGCCACGCGCGGAACCTCGTGGCGTACTCGCCGCAGAAAACCCACCGCGGGCAGAGCGACTTCATGCCGCACGACGACCTCGACGGCGAGCACTACTGATGACGGTGTTTTTTTACTTTTTTAAGTGAAGTGAAACCGACGGTTCGAATCCGGCGTGGTCGGAGCGCTCGACGCGTGCGTACGCATCACGTAGCACCTGTACCGTAAAAGTAGTAGCGAAAGG
>Ga0206682_10005401_pt1 | contig 10079 bp, 2 predicted proteins | sample M240m12015metaG_FD_155444 | JGI IMG/M metagenome (GOLD analysis project Ga0206682, IMG submission 155444) | Ammonia-oxidizing marine archaeal communities from Monterey Bay, California, United States - M2 40m 12015 | ecosystem: Environmental > Aquatic > Marine > Intertidal zone | place: USA... | reverse complement strand
AAAATACAAGTTCGTTAGATTACGAACAACAAACATCTTATACGTTCAGTATATCTGCATCGGATGAACACTATGAAGCAGGACAAGATTCTGATTCTATTGTAGGATTACCAATTACTATTAATGTAACTGATAACTTAACTCCAACTGTTAATAACCAAACTCTTTCATCTATAAATGAAAATAGTTCAAATGGTGCAACTGTTGGTTCAATCTCAGCAGCAGATAACGAAGGTAACACAATAACATTTGTAAACTTTGAATTACATCAACTACAATTAGATGGTTCAATAGTTTCAAGTGGTTCTTATAGTGGAACATCTCAATTAACAGACCCACATGAGAATCCATTCCAAATGAGTACAAGTGGTATCGTAACAAGAAAAACAGGTGTTTACTTAAACTCTGATTTAGTTAATAGATATGTTTATAGAGCACAAGTAACAGACCCATATAACGGTTCATCGGATGTTGCATTGATAACAATTAATATTACCGATGATACAGCAGCAACACTTACAGATAATTGGTCAGCAGGACCTTATATCAAAGAATCTGAATTAAGTGGTACAACTATAAAAACAACAGATTATGGTTCTACTTCAGCAGATTATGGTTCAAATCAAAGTGGTACTTGGAGTTCATCCAACTCAGCAATATCAATTAATTCAAATGGTACTTTATCATTGAATATAAACTTAAGTGGTTCAGCAACTCAAAGTGGAGATACAATAGATTCAACAATTACATTTACAAATACTTTCGGTACAACAACTACTGATAGTTTAACTTTGGATGTTGTTGGAAATGAGGCACCAACTGCTACATTTACAAATCAAACATCTGTATTTGATTCTAACCAAGCAACAAGTGGAACAAATTTAGTTTCAGTTTCAATTTCTGATACAGAATCAGATTCACCATACCAATTAACAATCGGTGGAACTCATGCTGCTAAATTAAACGCAATACCTCAAAACGTTGCTTCTTCATCTTGGGAATTACAAGCAAGTGAAGATTTAATTGGTGGAACTTATACATACGATGTAACTATAACTGATTCATACTCAGAAACAACAACTTACAGTAGTAGAACAGTTACTATTGCACAAGGAGATACTGGTACTTTAGGTGGAGATACTACTTCTTATATAATTGAATCAGCAGAAAGTGGAGATGTATTAAGAGATGCAACTGGTTATAACCAAGGAAACGCTTCACAATTATCAGTTTCTTATACAAACTATGGTTCACCATCGGTACAATCTTATACTTCATCAAACGAAGCATTTGATATCGATACAAGTGGTAACATAACTCTTGGATTGGATTTAAGTGGTTCAGTAACACAAAGTGGTGATACGATAAACTCAGATATTACTTTTGTTGACCAATATGGAAACATTGGTAGTGGTTCTTTAAGTGTTAGTGTATTTGCAAACAATCCAGCATCAGCAACATTTAGTGAAAATAGTTCATTCTTTAACACTAACCAAGCAACTGGTAGTGTTTCATTGGTAGATATAACAGGTATTTCTGATACTGAATCAAATACTCCATATGTAGTAACACTTACTGGTACACACGCAAGTTCATTTAATGTGGTATCACAAAATGTGAATGGAACTTCTTGGGAATTACAACCTTCTTCTGATTTATTAGCAGGAGATTATGATTATAACGTAGTAATAACAGATAACTATTCTGAAGTTACAACGTATAGTAGAAGTTTAACAATATCACAAGGAGATATTGGTACTTTAGGAGGAGATACTACTTCTTATATAATTGAATCAGGTGAAAATGGAGATGCATTTAGAGATGCAAGTGGATTTGGAGCAGGAAACGCTTCACAACTTTCAGTAAGTTACTCACCTAACTATGGTTCTTCAGTAGTTCAATCATTTACTTCATCAAATTCTTCAGTAGCAATTGATGGTAGTGGAAACATTACATTTAATGGAGACCTTAGTGGAACTGGTAGTGGAGAAACAATCACTTCTGATATTACTTTCGATGACCAATATGGAAATGTTGGTAGTGGTTCAGTAACAGTAAACGTATTTGCAAATGGTGCACCAACTGCAGACTTTAGTAATTCTGGTCTGACTGGAAATTATAATGAGAACTTAGCAACAAGTGGTACGGCATTATTAACTTCAACTATAACTGATACAGAAGGAGATACTCCATACTCAATGTCATTGAGTGGAACTGGTGCATGGGCAATTGAAGCAGTACCACAAAACTCTGATTCTTCATCTTACGAAATTCAAGTTACTTATGATACTTCATCATTAGTAGCAGGAACTTACACTTATGATGTAGAAGTAACTGATAGTTTTGGTAAATCTACAACTTACAGTAACAGAACATTTGAAATCGAAGCAGCTGATGATGGTACTTTAGTTTCAACCGATACATACATTATCGAATCAGCAGTAAGTGGTGATTCTATTAGAAGAAATTCAAATGGTAGAAGTGGAACTCAAAGTTCAGTAGCAGTATCTTACTCACCATCATATGGTTCACCAGTAGCAACAAACTTCGCATCATCAAATGCATTGATTGATATTGATTCAAATGGTAGATTATCTGTTGGTAACGATATTAGTGGAAGTGGAAATACAAATGGAAGTATAATCGCAACAACGATTACTTGGAATGACCAATATAGTAATAATGGTTCACAAGTTATATCAATAGATGTAACTCAAAACTTTGCACCAACTGTAAATACAACATCTACTTCTAACTTAAACACAAACCAAGCAACTGGTTCAGAATTAATTTTAAGATTAAATTTAACTGATACTGAGGGTGATACAATAAATGCAAGTGGATTAGCTTGGACTGGATATGATTCAACATATTTCCAACCAAGTAATACTACTGGTCAAATGAATTTATTAGTAAATAATACTTCAGTACCAGCAGCTGAATACGATTATACTGCTTCAATGGAAGATGTACATGGATTTAGTACAAATGTTGTGAGTGGTTCTTATACAATCGCACAAGCAGATAATGGTACACTTGGAGGTGATACTGCAATTTACTCAATAGAATCAGCAGAAAGTGGAGATTCTTATAGAGATGCGACTGGATATAACAATGGAAATACGGCACAAGTAAGTGTATCTTACTCACCATCATATGGTTCACCTTCTGTTCAATCATTTAGTTCATCTAATCCAGCAATTGCGATAGATAATAGTGGTAACTTAACATTAGGTGTAGATATTAGTGGTTCAGTAACTCAAAGTGGAGATACAATAAGTTCAACAATAACATTTACAGACCAATATGGAAATTCTGATACTGATACAGTAACTGCTACAATATTTGATAACCAATCACCAGCAGCAGGATTTACATCAGCATCAAATTATGATACAGATGCATCAGTAAGTGGTTCAACCGCAGGTACATTAATAGTAAGTGATACAGAAAACAACTCACCATTTACATTCACCCTAGCGGGAACTGATGGTGATAAATTTAATGTTGCAGGAAGTTCATCACCATTCACAATTCAACCAACTGGTTCATTAGATGCAGGAACTTATTCAATTAACATTACTGTAACTGATAATTATAGTGAAAGTGTAACTTTAACAAATGAAACAATTATAGTGGATGCAGCAGAAGTATTATCAAACATATACGTTTATACTTTGCCAATTGATGGTACTTATTCAAACGTAAATGGTATAACAGCAAATGGTAGTGGAACACCACCATCACCAACAATATCAACAACGTATGGATTCTTTACGGCATTCGTAGATTCAGATACGTTAGGAGATTCAACAATTACGGTATCTTATGGTACTAACTATACTGCAACAAGAAGAGTAATTGTAAGTGGTTCAAATGTAGATACTGCACTTGATAGTGTAGCACTCGGTATAAATACTGAAGAAAGAGTATATGTATTTATCCCAAGTGGTTCAGATACTCTTACTGGAGTACCAACGAGTTTTACAACTGCAAATCCAGGAACATCAACAACGGTGGGTGAATATGTATTTTTTATTAATGATGCTGATTCATATCAAACATCATTCCCAACTGATGTAAGAACTGCAAACATTCATAAGTTAACTTTGGACACTGCAGTGGATGGATATACAGATTGGTTTGTAGTAGGTACAAACGATAGATTTCCAACAGAAGAAAGTGAAATATATGTTAGAATTGTACCATCAAGTGGTTCTGTACCATCATAATATTTATAGTAAGGAGAAAGAAGAAAAATGGCAATTTCGGTTAATGAACAGATAGTATTAAATTCATCCTTTACAGGCTCTAACGCCTTAGCGGATATTCAGTTCATCAAAGGTGCATTCAAAGTATTTGATACCTATGATGATATGACTGATGCCCCTCTTGCATCAATTTCAAATAACCAAATTGTATGGGTAGAATCTCTTGAAGAATTATATCAAGCAACAGTAACTTTGGCAAATCCACCTTTTTCATTTACAGATTCAGTATCATGGAGTACATTTACTGGCTTTGGTTCTGGTGGTGGTGGAGGTAGTGGTGATATTACTGCCGTACTTGCAGGTAATGGTTTAACTGGTGGTGGTCCGAGTGGTACTGTAAGTTTAGCAATTGGTCAAGGTAATGGTATTTTAACTGGTTCAGATTCTATTTCTGTAAATGCATCTGATGGTATAACTGTAAATGAAAATGGAGTATCATTGAACACAGGTTCACTACATTTTAGTGGTGGAGTACAAAAAATTGAAATCAATGGTGGAGATATATAATTTATTCTCAATACATTGATATTTATAATTATAAAAATATTACACTATATAGTGTTTTAAAAGGGCAGATGACCCAAAAAATAAAGGTTAACGAATAATAAAATTAATTAATTTAAAAAGGAAAAAAACAAATGGCACAAATTATAAGACACAAAAAAGGGGTCTTAGAAAGTATTAACGGCGCTACTAAACGTAAAGCGGAATTGTTAATTGCTACGGGTTCATCTGGAATTACATCTACAAACTCAGATGCTATCATATTTGTTGGTACAAGTGGTACTGAAGCTACTGCTGCTAACAAAATTATATATGGTACATCTACTCCTGATTTAACTGGAGCTTCGTATGGTAATCAAATTGATGGTGTCCCTTACTATAACACTTCTGAAAATAAACTTTACTTATTGGCTAAAGCTGGTAACATTGAGATTCAATCAACTGCAAACACTGGTGGAACTGGTATTATATCAGGTTCTAGTCAAATTGCAGAACTTGGAGCAAATATAGTATCATCTTCAACTCAAGTAGCAGCAGACTTACTTTCAGACAACCGAGATATAGATTTAGGAACTGGTACATTCGATGCAGGTCAAATCACATCTGATGGTACTCTTAATGTAACAGGTATCTCTAATCTAGGAGTTATCTCAGGTTCAAATATGGACTTGACTGGTAACGCAAATATTCAAGGAAATATCACATTAGGTGGTAACATTACAATTGGTGATGCATCTACTGATACAATCGCATTCGGTGGTGATGTTTCAACTGATATTATCCCTAACGCAGATGGAACTTTAGATTTAGGTTCTGCAACTGATAAATTTGCAGAAGTACACGCAACTACTCTTTTTGGAGCATTAAACTCAACAAATGGTGTAATTAGTGGTTCTTCTCAATTAGATGGAACAACAATTGGTTCAACTGCTAACTCTTCATTCATTGGAACATTTACTGGTACAGTAAACGCAAACAATGGTGTAATTAGTGGTTCTTCAAACACAGATAGTATTACAATTACTGAAGCTGATGGTAATATTTCAGCTGCTGTTAACGTAGCAGGTATTAAAGGTGGAGTAATTTCTGGTTCTGCACAAGTAATTGATGATATCAATGCAGCAGGAGTAATTTCTGGTTCAGGCCAATTACTTGATACTGCAACTGATTTCGGTACTGGTAGAGTAAGTGGTGATAACTTCGGTGATGCAGATGGAGGTTCAACTTTCACTGGTTCATTCGCTGGAGATGGTTCAGGTCTTTCTGGTCTTGTATCTACTTTAACTTTTGGTAACAATGGTGTAGATTCAGATTCAACTGTTGATTTACAAACACAAGAACTTGATATCGTTGGTACAAGTAATGAAGTTGAAACTTCAGTTTCAGGTCAAACTGTAACTATTGGACTTCCAAGTGATGTAACTATTGGTAATGATTTAGTTGTTACTGGTGATTTAACTGTAAGTGGTACAACTACTACTGTAAACTCAAACGAAGTTAACATTGGTGATAATATAATCGTTCTTAACTCTGATGAAACTGGTACTCCTACACAAGATGGTGGTATTGATATCGAAAGAGGAACTTCAACTAATGCTCGTATAGCATGGGATGAAAGTGAAGATTATTGGGTAGCTGGTTTAGTTGGTTCAGAATCAAAAATTCTTAGAGCTAATGGAGATGGAGTAATCTCTGGTTCAGCACAACTTGCTTCTGAAATTAGTGGTTCGTTCTCAGTAGCACATCTTAACTCTAAAGTAGATGGTATTGTTTCTGGTTCAGGACAAATATTTGGTGATGTAAGTGGAGATATAACAATTTCTGAAGGTGGTGTTGCAGCAATCGAAGCTGGTGTAATTCTAAACGCTGATGTTAATGCATCTGCAGCAATTGCTCACACTAAATTAGATTTTAATGGTTCGGGTATCGTAAGTGGTTCTTCTCAAGTAACTACTGCGGCTGCTGCAAGTGAAATTCTTATCAAGCACGCTTCAAATGGTTCAATCGATGGAGCATCTGTTTATTCATTACCTGCAACTTCAACAATTGCAATTAATGATTCAACACCAACTTCTATTGGAGCTGATGGTGAATTAATCATTAATGGTACAACTTCTGGTTTCTCTGGTGTATTAACACAAGATATTGGAGGAACTACTGTATTTAATCAATACGCAACTTCTGGTGATGGGTTAATGAACTTTATCGCAGGAAGTGGATATGGATTTGAATTTAGAGCTGATAACACAGCTGGTAAATCATGGCAGATTGATTCCGATGGTGATTTCGTTGCACAAGGAAACTTAGATGTTTACGCATATAGAGGTGTATTTACAAATGATATTTCTGGTTCTAACTTGAAATTGACTGGAAATGCAGTAATCGATGGTGATATCACTTTAGGTGGAAGTATTACTTTAGGTGATGCATCTGGTGATTCAATTAACTTTAGTGGTGAACTTGCAACAGATATTATTCCTGATGTGAATAACACGGTTGATTTAGGTTCTTCTTCAAGAGTATTTGCAGAAATTCATGGTACAAGTATATATGGTACTCATATTGGAGCAGTTAACGCAACTAATGGTGTAATCTCTGGTTCAGCTCAATTGAATAATACTGCAACTGATTTCGGTAATGGTAGAGTAAGTGGTGATAACTTCGGTACTTTTACTGGATATTCAACTTTCACTGGTTCATTCGAAGGAGATGGTAGTGGATTAACTGGTCTTTCAACTGATTTAACAATTAGTGATGGATTAGGTAACTCTAACGCTGTTGACCTTATCAATGATACTTTAATTTTTGATAGTGGTTCAGGTGCTACAGGTATTGAAGTAACTGTTTCTACTGATAAAGTTTCTGTAACTGGTGTTGATGCTACTACATCTGCTAAAGGTGTTGCTTCATTTGATTCTGATGATTTCTCAGTAGCAAGTGGTAACGTATCTATCGCAGCTGGTGGTGTAAGAGCAGCAAACTTAAACGCTGATGTTGTTGGTGATGGTATCGAATTAGATGGTACTAACAATGACCTTAACGTACTTTATGGTTCAACTGCAAACACTGCAGTTCAAGGTAACACAACTATTTCTGTTACTGGTACTGCTAACGAGGTTGCAATTACTGGTACAACTGCACAAGCCCTTGGTGGTGGAGCAAGTTATACTATTGGTTTACCTGATGATGTAACAATTGGTAATGACTTAACAGTTACTACTGATGCATCTGTTGGTGGAAACCTCTCTGTAACAGGTAACCTTTCAGTATTAGGAACAACTACAACTGTTGATTCAACTACTGTTTCAATTGGTGATAACATCTTAGAACTTAACATTGGTGGAGCACAAGCTACTGCTGGTTTACAAGTTACTGATGCAACTGCACCAAACACAGTAAGTGGTTCATTGTTGTGGGATGGTACTAATGACTATTGGATGGGTGGAGCACTCGGTTCAGAAAAAGAGTTTGCAAGATTAAATGCATCTCCAACTTCTAACAGAGTTCTTAAAGCCGATTCTAATGGATTATTAGTTGATTCTACAATTACTGATGATGGAACTGATGTATCTATAACAGGTGATTTAACAATCGCAGGTTTAAGTGCAGGTTCTGATGGAGCATTTTTGTATGTTGATTCTTCGGATAAAGTACAAAAAGTTGATGTTTCAACAGCAGGAGACGTAATTCAATGGGATGGTTCATCGTTCGTTGCAAGTAATGCACTCGATGGAGGTACATTCTAAGAATATACTGATATTTAAAATAAAAACCCTTACAGAAATGTAGGGGTTTTTTTATATCTTTATTTATTTTTATATTTATATGAGTGTTGGTACGTTCTAAAAAATCAATTATTTGATTCATCAATATTTATATGTAATAAATTAGGAAAACTTAAATGGCAGCAATATTACAACTAAGAAGAGGTGCACTAACTGATTTCAGTACTTATGGTACTAATTTATCAGAACCCTTTTACGATACTGGTAGAGATACCTTTCATCTTGGAACTAGTGAAGGAACTGGTTCTACGGCTGATTGGATTACTCTAGTAAAACTTTCTCAAGCAAATAGAGATTATACTAAACTAGAACCAAATACAGGTTCCCTATGGATTGTAGGAGATATAACTGGTTCGGATTTTGGAAGTGGTGTACATACAACTTCAAGTATGTATCTAAGTGGAAATATAACCGCATCACATGCGTGGTTTAAAAACAATGTTAGAATCGATGGTCACCTTATTATGGGTGATAACCAACCCGATGATGTTGTAACAGTAAGGTCAGATTTTAGTGGTAACCTAATACCAGATAACGACCAATTCGGACAAGTATCATCTGCTGCTACTGATGGATTGTACGATTTAGGACAAGATACTAAACGATGGAGAAACATTTACTTACAAAGAGATGGTAGTGATGCAGGATTCTTATCCGGTTCACATATCGATTTGACTGGAAATATTAAAGTAGATGGAGAAGGTAGATTTGGAACTTTACGAGTTGATGATTTAACTGATAATAGAATTTTATTAGCAGGTGTAGGTGGTGAAGTTGAAGATGATGGTAACCTAACTTATGATGGTAATGATTTTAACTTATCAAATAGTGATTTCCATCAAGTAGGTAGTGGAGCTAGTTTCCAATTCGATGGAGCTGGTATGGAAATTAGTGGTTCTATTTCGAATTATCAATTAAGAGTTGATAATGGAGTTGTATTTACAAATGAATTTGGAACATTAGATAACCAATCTCAATTTACTTGGGATGGTGGTATATTAGATATTACAGGTGGAGTATCTGCATCAGAAGATATTTCAGTTGGTAGAGAGGCTTACTTAGCATCAGCAATAGTAAAAGACCTAACAAATGATAGAATTGTAATTGCTGGAACAAATGGTGAAATAGAAGATGACCAATACTTTAGATTTACTGGTAATAATTTTATCGTAGGAGATTTAGAAAGATTTAAAGTTCAAGTATCAAATGGTAACACTTTCATTAGTGGAGCAGTTCAAATGTTCTCAACACTTGATGTAGATGGACAATCAACTCACGCTTCTCTTAATGTAGAAGATTTAACAGATAACAGAGTAGTAATCGTTGGAGCAGGGGGAGAAATAGAAGATGATGGAAACTTTACATTTAATGGTACAGAACTAAACATAGGAACTGGTAACTTTACAGTTCAACAAGGAAGTGGTAATACACAAATATTAGGAACATTAGATGTAGATTCACAATCAACATTATCATCTCTTAATGTACAAGATTTAACAGATAACAGAATTGTTATAGC
>Ga0206682_10005400_pt1 | contig 10079 bp, 6 predicted proteins | sample M240m12015metaG_FD_155444 | JGI IMG/M metagenome (GOLD analysis project Ga0206682, IMG submission 155444) | Ammonia-oxidizing marine archaeal communities from Monterey Bay, California, United States - M2 40m 12015 | ecosystem: Environmental > Aquatic > Marine > Intertidal zone | place: USA... | reverse complement strand
TGACCCCTTTACTCGCGCAACTTTCAGGGCGCCGAAAGCGTCATGTTCCAGAGACACTGCTAACCCTAGTTTTCAGCCCTAGTTTCTAACCCTAGTTTCTAGCCCTATTTTCAGGGAGGCGAGTGCGGGCGACGCGGTGGGAGACGACGCGGGGGCGACGACGAGCTGTTGTCGTTCTCATACATATTCATCTGTTCTTTATTCTCGCTGTTGTTCCTAGTCGCTATCTTTTTCTTTCTATTATTCCACGACGGTTTCGTACGACGTCGATATTCCGATGAGTTTCACGCGGTGGCCATCACCACTCGTCACCTCGATGCGCACGTCGCACGTGTTCGATCCATCGAACTCGACGCTCTGCGGTCCCGCGTCGAGGCTGACACCATCTATAGTTATTGGAATCGAGTCGGCGTTCGTGAGACTCACTCTGCGTTCCCATTGCGTGCTTACGACTCGCTCCTCACACGAACACCCGTTCGAGCAGGATACGGCGATCGTTCCGTAACCAGACCACGAGTGCAGCGTCGAAACCAAAATGGTGACACCTTTGACTTTACCGAACGGTTTACCGAGTGATTGACGCACGACGATGTACGCGCCTTTCTTCGTCGCGACGTACCCTGGTTTGTGCGCAGTTCGCCCGCTTTCTTCGCGTTCGACGTACGTCCAGTCCGGTGACTCGTCCACTATCGGAGGCCACGCGAAGAAGCCGCTCGATTCGATGTCATCGACGACATCGCCGCCGTGCGTCAGCGTTTCTTTCCCAAACTCGTAACATTTCGAGACAATCTGCGCGGTTTTCGACGACGACAGCATCGGAGGCAACTTTCCGGGCGCCGCATCTTTCGGTGGCGACACCGCGTCGTCTCTGGCAGACCAATACGCGGACGAGACGTATCGACCTTGTTCGTCCGAGTCTCGCGCTTCAACCGACACGAATGTGAAAGGTGCGTACGATGTCAAAGGCTTTCGTCCTCCCTCGTCGGCGTACGCCAAACGCGTCGCGTCGATGGCCATGCGCAAACCATTGACGAAGTAGCTACCAACGATTCGTGTAGCATTCGGTTGCGTCGGGTGTAAGCCGTCGCGCGTCCAATCTAAAAGAGCAAAAGGCGCGCTCTCGTCTTGCGTCGAATCGCGCATGACGTCAAACATGCCTCGTCGCAGGTTGACCACGGGGATGCCGTAGTGCTCGGATAAGCGCTCGTACACATCGAGTACTGGGTGATATCTCGTATAAGCGTCGCGGATCGCACTTTTCATCGCTTCTTTTCGCGGAACGTCCAAGTTGTAGCCCTTGAAAATGAGCGAATCGGGCAACTCTCGGCACAATTGTCGCGTAGCCGCGAAGGAGTCCCCCGACGACACTTTCGCAAAGCGTGGCGAGCACCAGTTCTGAGCGTGCACAATCATGAACGCTGGCATGTTTCTCTTCTCCTCGGATCCCTCTATTATTTGCTTTCGCTGCGTCAACTGGTGCATGATTGTCTCGAGTTCGTGCGTCAGACGCGCGAGGTGTACCTCCGCCACAGAGCCTTCATCCATGAGCTCGAGCGTAGCCGAGAACTCAAAAATAAAGAGATCGACGTTTTCTGAGTCGGGAAGCCATTTATCCAGACAGCTCGCAAAGGAGTGAATCCCACCACCCGGACGCGCGATGTTGATCCACTCGTGCGAAACGTTCGGGTTGTTGTACAGCGGTTCGACCTTCGACAGGTCTACCGGATACGTTTCCTCGAGCCAATCGATGGCGGGTCGCAACCATTCTCGAGCTTCACTCGGCGGCGCGTACATCCCAGCGCCGCAACATACGTCTCGCTTCCCGACCACTTCGCACATATGGCGAAGCGGGCGCGCGGTTGACGTGCAACCGCCGTGGACGCCCATTACGCTCGAGCCCAGCGCGACGATGCTCAGTCGTTCCCGCGCGTCGAGTTTACGGACCAGTTCACGCCAGCCCTCAGATACTGTGGAAATTGAGGTGGCATCGAATAACGCCTTGTCGACTCGCCGCGTCCAACTGCCCGACCGCCGGCGGTCGTCGACCGCCGGCGCCAACACCGCCGTCTCCGAACGCGCGCGCTTCTCGTACCGCGCCGGCGATGTCGCAGTAGTCGACGTGCGCGTGCGCGTTTTCACCGCGCTCGCGCTCGCGAGTGCTCCGCGCGAAAGCACGCTCAGCGCGACGAAAACGACCACCGCGGTCGCGTCCACCACGCGCGCGCGAGAAAACGAGGCGCGCGACGACGACCTCCCCGTGCATCCGCTCGCATCGTCGCGCTTTGTCTCCGCCATCGTCGCGTCGCCTCGGAAGCGACGCGACACCTCGTCGCGCGACACCTCGTCGCCATGCACCGCACAGTGCGGACGAACGCCTCGGACATCGCGATCATTCGCCGACGCGCGTCGCCGTCGCCGTCCCGCGCGCGCGCCTCGAGAGCGAGCGATCGCCGACGATTGATACGCCATGATCGAGCAGCTGCGCCGCGCGGTCGAGGCGAAGCCCGCGCTCGAGCCTTTTGCCAGCGGCAGACGAACGATCGACGCGAGTGGAACGGCGAACGTCGCGTCGTCGTCGTACGCGGCGAATAACATTCGAGCGTGGTTGAGCGGGGATGCATCGACGCCTTCGACGACGAGCGCGAACGCGACGAAGGAGGACGACGACGCGTTCGACGCCGTCGCGTACGCTAGAGAGGCGTTCAGTCGCTCGCGACGAGGCGGCGCGGGGAGCGGTGGAGACGCTCTGGATGACGTCGCGTTACTCGCCGATGGCGCACGGACGATGGAGGCTTTGATCAGGGACGAAGTGATCGGGAAGCGTGAGACGTTGGAGGAGGCGTTGCGCGGCGTCGAAGAGGCGGAGGCGACGATGAAGACGATTCGCGAGGGCGCGAATGAAATCGCGGACGCGATGCGTCGCGTGGCGCGCGAAATCGGAGAACCGCATGAATCCGTGGAGGCGTCGACACGGACGCTCGAGCGCGTGATGGCGACGGGGGAGACTTTGCGGGGCGTCGTCAAGGTGTTGAAGCTGACGAGTAAATTGCGCGAGTGTTACGGCGGCGGCGACGACGAAACCAGATCGAGAGACGCGAGCGAGTTGAGTAAAGCAGCCAAGCTTCTGGGAGAGGTTAAGCTCACGTTGAAGAGCGCCGGTCGCGATTTCGACGGTGTTGACGTCGTGGATGAGCAAATGGTATTTATTCAAGACTGCTCCGTAGCCGTCAGTCGCGAGGCGAACGAGGCGCTGGATCGAGGCATGGAGACCGCATCACAAGCTGACGTCGGCGCGGCATTGCAGGTGCACTACAACTTGAATGAGCTTAGCGCCGTCGTGGATGCGCGCGTGGCGAGTTACACGAACGCCGCCGTCGACGCCGTCAAGGACGCCGTCGACGCGGAGAGCGTAGGCAAGACGGCGACCGGCGCGAGCGGCGACGGCGCTCGACGCGGCAGTCGAGGTCTCGTGGCGCCACCGAGTGGAGCCGAGCACGCGTGGGAAGATGCTCTGTGGCGTCGCGTCGACGTCGCCATGGAAACCGTGCAGGAAAATGCCATGGCGGTGTGGCATCTGCAACGCGTGTTGGCGAAGAAGCGAGATCCCCTCACTCAGACGCTGTTTCTCGATGAAGTTGTCGGTAAAACTGCGTCGACGCAAGCGCTTTGCGATCGTTTTTGGGCCGTGTTTGCCAAGGGCGTGAGCGAACACCTGTCTCGCACGCACGCCGCCGGGGGATTTGTATCGCGCGCCTTGCAAAAGGGGTTCCCAAGTCTCATCGGCGCTCTCGAAGACGCCGTCGCCAAGTGCGCTCGAGACGCGGACGCGGCAAAGGGGGCACCAGGATGTACGCGTAAAGACGGCACGACACGCGCACTGGTTTTGCGTGCGTGCGAACCGATCGCCGCGGCGTTCTTCGCGCACTCTTCCTCGCGTCTGAGCGACGCCGCAAACTATTGTTTCGCGGATGGGCGCGTGATAGACGAGGCGAGCGCCGATCGATTTCTTTCTCGCATTCGCGCTGAAATCGATGTCGTCGCAGAATACGATAATTTGCTCAACAACGCGTGTGGAAACGCGAGTTCTGCTTTGAAAACATTGGCTGACCGGGCAAAGCGGTCGATCGGTCGATCGATCGAGGCTTCGAGTCTAACCGAAGAGGCCACGCCGACGCAACGCGCGAACGCGCAAATCGCCGAGCAACTCGCGCGAGCGCACGGATTGATGAGCAAAGTGTTGCCATCCTTCGCGCCGACGCCGAAGCGAGCGTTGGAGGTTGGACTCGAACACATCGAGTCTGCGGTGCGCGAAGCCACCAGACCGCTCTTCGACGCCGTCGGCGATTGGTGCGACGCGAGATTTACTCAAATGCACAACACCGACTATAGCTCGACTGCGTCGGACGGGTCTGCGAAGCACATCATAGCGGTCACCTCTACACTCGGACACGTGGCTGATTCGCACCCAGGTCTTTTCACCGCCGCTCGCGGACCGTTGTTTGCGGCTCGCGTCGCGCTCGGCGATCGAATCCTGCACTCTTTCGTCGTGCACGCTTCGCTCATTCGCGATTTCGATCAGGGCGGGAAAATGCGTCTCGTCAAGGAATGCGGAGAGATCGAACTCGCAGTGGTGAAGACCCTGCGTCTGGCTGGGGCGGAAACGGAATCCATGGAGTTCAAATCCATCAAGGCGTTTAAATCGCTCGTTCTTTTGCCGACGGAGAACATCGAAGCGTCTCCGTTGGTTCGAGATGTGTCGCGGCGAGCGCTGCTACATCACTTGTACAGTCGCGCGCCTGCCGAGTTAACGACGCCCGCTAATCGTGCATCCCTCAGTCAAACGCAATACGCATCGTGGTTACTTAAAAAAGCGAGCGACGCCGAGGTGTGGCGCGGTGTCAAGGGCACTCTCGACGTCTTCACGGACGTCAACAGCGCAAATGCATCACACGTCGCCGTAGCGCTCATGCGGAAAATTGGTGAGAGCTTTGGTAAATAAAGTAGCAGTCTCGGCGTAGATTGAGAGCATCGTTTGCGTTGTAGAGATTGTAGATATTATTAGACGGCGAACGGTGATCCAATGCGCGAGCTCAGTCAACTCGATGTGGAAGACCTCGGGCGTCCTCAGAGCGAGGCGATCATGCGCGCGAACGACTTGGACACGGCAAACAGCGATGATACGGCGAACGGCGATGACGACAATGCGCGTCGTCGCGTCGCAAAACGTCGCGCACGGCACGATCGCGCGATCGCGAACGCCTTTGGCTCGGAAAAAGCGATTCGTATTCTGCTAAAATTATCTGTGCCAACGCACGCGCGCGAGGGCGCACGCGTTGACGCCGCCGCCGCCGACGACGACGATGATGATTCGCGCGAACGCGCGTTGCGCCCGTCGCGCGACGCTGCGGAAGCCCTGCGCGCCGACGGCGATGCCTTCGGCTGCATCGAGCGCGAGACGACGCGGACGCTTCGCGCGGAGAGCGGAAATCGATTGCGGACGATGGCGGCGCATTCACGCGAACGCGAGGAAGCGCGCCGAGAAGTCGTTCGTGAGACACGGTATTCGTTTCGGTGCGACATGCTCGATGATGCTGAGACGAGCGGGGTTTTGAACGACGAACTCGTTGAGGCGTGGAACTCGCTTTTGCGAGAAAATCATATTTCAAAAGACGACGAGACGGGAGATGGCTTCGGCGCACGCGACGACGACGACGAGGACGGCGATCGCGTTGATTGCATGGATCTCGACGCGCGGTTCCGCGCGCACGTTGATGCATGTAAAACCGCGCTCGAGCCGAAGGAATCGCTCGCAGCTCGGTTGAAGGCGCATTTAGTTGCCGAAGTCGACGCGCGATTCGACGATGCGATACACAAGCACAGACTCGAAATCGGCAAAGCTCGACGACTGGCTGCAGAAGAAAGACTCACGCGCGAAACTGCTGTCGAAGAAGTCATTTCAAACACGAAAACGACCTTTGGCGAGACCTCGACGCGTCGAGACGCTTTGCGCTCGGAAGCTCTCGCCGCGACCGATCGCTCAGCGGCGGCTGAAGACGCGGATTTATCTGCGCGATCTCGGCGCGAAGCGGACGCGCGCCGCGCATCTTTGATAGAAATCAAACTTCGGAACGCGAGTGAGGTGTCAGAACTTCGCGCTTGCTTAGAGCAGCGCGTGAGTGAGGCCTTCTCCCGTCTCCAGTATGCCATCGCTCGAGCGCCTCTTCGAGCCGAACGGCTGCGAGACGCGATGAAACGGCGACGGGGTGACGAGGCGCGAAGGCGAGCGAGGGAACGCTTGGCGTCCAGAGCGATGAAAGACACGCGCTTCGAGCTACAAGAAATGAAGAGATGCTATACCGAGACGGAGCGAGCCAACGCCGGGCGGGACCGGAAACTACGACTGGCGACGCTGAAGACGACGTCTCGCGTCGGCTCGATCGAGAGTATCGGCGCGAAGTCGGAACGCGGCGATAAGATGAACGCGATACTATCGATGAAACAAACGCGCATCGCGAATCTGCGTCGCGAGCTAGATGCGGCAGAGGAAGATGTGTGGCTTCGAACGTTGGCATGCAATCGACCAGCGTTCGCGAAGGACGTTTCGCTCGATGAAAAATGTCGCGCCTTTGAAGCGCTAGAGCGAGCGCTTCGTTCGGAGACGCGACAGATCGCGGCGTAATCACAGCGCGAGTGTTGTAAGCTTTCATTTCAATCTCATTTTAACCTTATATTACACAAAAGCGCTAGCGCCGCGAGCGATCAAGTGCTAATCAAAATGACTCAAGCGTGGATTATAGTATGGATATGCGAGGGGTTGTGCCAGCGATGGTCGGCACATGTCTTGAAGTCGCGTCAGCAGTTTCAGTAGTACTGGGCATCGCGTGCGATTGCGGCGTCGATTTCCGCGTTGGTGATCGTCAAACCAGTGGCGCTTTCGACGCCGACGGCCGCGGTTTCGAAACCGGCGGAATGCCAGTCCTCGTCCACAGGTCGGAAATTGACAATCTTCTTCTTCTTGACGACGAACTTGATCTGAGCGCCGAGAGAATCCGGCTTGCCGTTGGCGTTCTTAAACAACGCCCACGCGCAGAAAAAGTCATATTCGCGCTCGCCGTTGCCGTACCGCGCAGTTTTGATGCCCGACCCTTGATCGCCGTCGGACAAGATGATGTGGCAGCACTTCGATTTGGGCGCCATCTCAGCCGCCTTTCGACCGCACACACCCTTATTGGCGAAATCCATCGCCATCTCGATGCATTCTTCGATTTCGCCCGCCGGCCAGTTGGTGAATTCCTGAGCCTTGCGAACGGGTCCCTTGCCGCTCGCCTGCGCGGCGTCGAGTGTCATAGTCCAGGTCGCGCTCATGCCCGGCGCGTTGGGATCGGTGAGATGTTGCCCGCACATTCCCAAGACAGCGTCGTTATCATCGCTACCACCGCCGATGGAGTCGAACATGGGCGCGCCGTCTTCGTCCTTGTAAATAACGCCGCGCGGACGGATGCGAACGGTGAAGCTGTGCGCGCCGGCGCCGATCTTGCCCATCAGCTGGGCCCATTTGGACATCAAGCTGTGCACATACGTGAGCTTATCGTCGCCCATCAAAGCGTTGTCAACATCGTTAGCCATGAGCGGCAAGTACACGTACCCGTCGTCGTCGCCCCAACGCTCATCCTTGACGATGGTGGCCCACGGCTTGGAACCATCGGATGGGCCTTTCTTCAAGAAGTCCTTCATCCAAAGTTCACCTTCAAACGTGTTCTTCACCGCCGCATCGATCGCCTTGTCGCGCGACAAGTTCGCGTCGCTGCCGTAGCACACGTGCCCGTCGGCGTACGCCTTGCCGTCGATTTCGACGTACAAATCCACCGCGTGCAATCGGGGTAAAATCGCTCGCGCGCTGCCGCCGTTGACTTTCACGCACGCCACCGGCATCGATATCGCGGCGCCTTGGCAGTACCACAGTTGCAGCTCACCGTCGCTCACGTCGATCGTGGCCCCGTTCAAGGGCTTGGCGTCTTTAGATATTTTGCACTCAGCCTTGTCGACGTACATGAAGCAATTGTGCGTCCCTCCCGGCGCGAGTCCGAACGCCTTGGCGAGCGTGTGCGATCCGCCGCGCAGTTGAACGAGCTTACCGAACGGTTTCCCGGCACCGTTGCTGTCGAACGTCGCCGCGTTCGTCAAGAACGACAGCGATTCTTCGCTCGACATCGCGTACGGTCCCGTGGGCGGTAACGCCGCGAGGTTCACGCCCGCGGCCTCGAGAACGCTCATGCAGGGCCCCATATCGCTTAAAGTTTAGGTATTCGTCGCGGTATCGGCGTCGGTTCGCCCCGTCTTCGCGCGTGCGAGCGCGATGCGCGTCGATCAATGCGTGCGGATCGTGAATCGCCCGCCGATGGCGATTCGACCGAATGTCCGAATGTCCGAATGTCCGAATGTCCGCGTCGGCCGTTTCGACCGTCCGCGTCGCGCGCGCCCGGTCGAGGGCGGCGTCACGCGCGGACGCGCGATCGCTCGTTCGAGATGCGAGCGCGAACGTCGTTCGAATCGTCGTCTCCGGCGTCGTCTCCGGCGTCGTTCGCGCGCGGGTCGCGCGCGTCGCGCGCGATGCGTCGCGCGTCGTCATCGCGCGCGTCGTCGTCGTCGTCGTCGTCGTCGCTGTTCGAACTCGTCGACGCGTCGCGACGAGGCGTCGGTGTGGCGCCGAACGATGACGCGCGACGAGACATCGAGCGCGCGATCGATGCGTTGGCGTCGACGACGCGCGCGAAAGGCGACGACGCGCGCTCGAACAACGCCAAGTCGTACGCCAGGTGGGAGCTCGCGTACACGACGGAGAAGGAAACGCTGTGGTTGCTAGGGCTGAAGACGCGCTCGAAGACGCGAGCGTTTCAGACGCTTCGCGAAGACGCGAAGACGCTGTCGAATGAAGTCGTGTTCAACGACGGGGAGGTGGTGTTTAAAGTCGACGCCGTCGTCGAAGAGTCGTCTCGCGCGACGATGAAGTTTCGATTCACGGCGGCTTCGTTGACGTTCAGGGACAAGTTTTCGATTCCCATTCCCCCGGTCGGCAGTGGATGGTTCGAAAACGTGTACGTGGACGACGAGCGGCGCGTGTCGAGGGATTCGCGCGGCGACACGCTGATTTGCGTAAAAGTAAAGTAAAGTAAATCAGCGCGTCGCCAAAGTAGAAGTAGCGTAGGCGAGTTGTACGCCGTGGAGCGCCCGCACTTCGTGGCCACGACGATGGGCGACGTCGGCGACGGCGACGGCGACGCCAATTTATTCCAGCACCTCAAATCACACGTCGTCCGCGTCGCCGAGCGCGTCGCTCGCTCGCACGACAAGTCGTTGACGCCCAAAACCGCCCACGCGTTGAGCGAGCTGTCGTACGAGTTGACGAAGTCCATCGCGCGCGACGTCAGGGCGTACGCCAATCACGCCGACCGCGACGTCGTGGGCGTCAAGGATTGCGATTTGCGCGCGCGGAGGCTCCGTCAACTCGTCGAACGACGGCGTCGAGCGATGGACGAGGACGGCGACGAGTGATTGTGATTTTTCAAAAGTCCCGCCGCGCGCACTCGAACGAGCGCGGGATCGGCGCGCGCACAGTCGGTCGCGCGCGCGCTGACGACTGAGCCGGACGGTCGTGGACGAGCGACAAAAGGTGGCGACGACGGGCGATGACGGCGGCGACGGCGATGTCGAGCGCGATCGCGAGGGGCGCGGCGCGAGGGACGCCGCGGAAGATGGATAAGAGGACGACTCGGTCCGCGACGGTTCGACGACACCGAAGCGCGGTGCGACTCGAAGCGACGTCCGAGGCGGCGACTGCGGAGACGAACGCGCCGGCGGCGGCGGCGGGGGAGTCGTTCGATTGGTTCAGCGCGTGGTATCCCCTTCGTCCGGTGAGCTTTTTGGATGCCAACGAACCGAACGAGCTGCGCGTGCTCGGTAAAAAGCTCGTCGTCTACCTCGACCCGACGTGCAAGGAGTGGCGAGTGTTGGAGGATAGCTGTCCGCACAGACGTGCGCCTTTGAGCCTGGGATACGTTCAAAAAGACGGCACGCTGGCG
>Ga0206682_10005399_pt1 | contig 10080 bp, 10 predicted proteins | sample M240m12015metaG_FD_155444 | JGI IMG/M metagenome (GOLD analysis project Ga0206682, IMG submission 155444) | Ammonia-oxidizing marine archaeal communities from Monterey Bay, California, United States - M2 40m 12015 | ecosystem: Environmental > Aquatic > Marine > Intertidal zone | place: USA... | reverse complement strand
ATGCTTGTGTCATATTCAAAGAAATTTCTTAATTTGGGATGTGAAATTCATTTCAAAAATATGGTCTAAAAAATCAGCAGATCATCTTCTTTTTTTAAAACTTAAAAACCTTTTAGGTTACAGCCTAAAAAACAAAAATTTGTATCGGGCAGCGTTCACGCACCGTTCGATGAATATTAGAAACGAACATGGCGTTCCCTTAAACTTTGAACGCCTCGAATATCTGGGAGATTCTGTCTTAAGTACCATTGTTTCACGTTATTTATTCGAAAAATTGCCAGAAGCAAATGAAGGAAAGTTAACTCGGATGAAATCTAAAATTGTCAGCAGAGAAAAACTCAACTTTATTGGAAAAGAAATGTTGCTTCTCAATCTCTTGATTTGTTCTGGGAGTAAAGAAAAATTTGGTAATGATATTCATGGTAATATTTTGGAGGCATTAATCGGTGCAATCTTCATAGACAAAGGTTATGAAGGATGTAAAAAAACATTAATCCGTGTGTTTTTTAAACCATACATTGACTTGGATTCAATAACAAATACAGTGGCTTCATACAAAAGCCTTTTAATTGAGTGGAGTCAGAAAAACAAAAGAAATCTTGTTTTTGAGACCAACTCAGACAACGGTAAAGATCCAAATATTAATTATTGTTGTAAAATATTGCTGGACAATAAAGTGAGAGCTAAATCTCGTGACATTACCAAAAAAAAGGCAGAAGAAAAAGCGGCAAAAAGAGCAGTTCATCTTCTAAAAAAATAACTATTAACGATAAGGTTTTCATAGGAGTTTAACCATCTGTTAACATGGAACTGCATCCCTTTTTATGTAAATGCCTATCTTTGTTTGTTAGATGAGTCATAAAAAATACAATCTCGGAAAATCGATAGAAGAAGAATTTTTTTCGTTGATTGCCATTCACGCTTCAATAGAAGATTTCCAGTTGGCGTATTTCATTAACAAAAATTGTAACACTCGATTTAAAAGAAAGCATAACCTTTTTTCAAGTCATTTAAAAAAAGAAATTAATGCCTTGGTCTGGGAAAATAGCTGGGATGAAGAAACATTTTGGTATTTGTTTTCTAATAAATATGAATCTTCAAAAACAATGACAACAAATAATCCTGGTTTATTATTCGAAAATGAAAATCAAATGGATCTTTACATTATTCCAGAACTAAAACAGGTTGATTACTTCATAAAAATCCCAAACAATAACAACAATAATAATTTATACACAAAAAAAATAAAAGAACTTCCTGAAATACAAACTGCCTACAACATCCATGAAGACTCTTTAAATTCATCAAAAAATTTAATTTTCAACTAAATGCCATTACTTAAAAAAACAAAAATAGTTGCAACCCTTGGACCTGCATCAGAAAGCAAAGAAATAATTAAAAAAATGATGCTTGCTGGGACCAATGTTTTTAGAATTAATTTTTCACATGCTGATCATTCAGATGTTGCTGAGCGAATTCAAATTATCAGAGAAATTAGTCTAGAATTGAATCTGCACATATCTATTCTAGGAGATCTTCAAGGTCCTAAACTAAGAGTTGGAGTAATAGAGGAAGGAGCTGATGTTTATCCCGGTGATTTAGTTGAGTTCAATACTGCAAAACCTTTTGAAGGTAATGCTAAATCAGCCTACATGACCTACAAACATTTTCCAATGGATGTAAATCCTGGAGAACGGATTTTGTTGGATGATGGAAAATTAATCTTTGAAGTAGTTTCCTCTGACAATAAACAAACTGTTACAGCAAAAGTTATTCAAGGGGGAGCTTTCAAATCAAAAAAAGGTGTGAATCTTCCCAACACTAAAGTCTCACTTCCTGCTTTGACTGAAAAAGACATTAAGGATGCAATTTTTGCAATTGAACAACAAGTAGATTGGATTGCGCTTTCGTTTGTTCGTGATAGCGAAGATTTAATTGAGCTTCAAGATTTGATAAAAAAACACTCTGAACATAAAATCCCAATCATAGCAAAGATTGAGAAGCCAGAAGCTATTGAAAACATTGACAAAATAATTGCTTACTGCGATGGTCTGATGGTTGCACGTGGAGATCTTGGAGTAGAGGTACCTGCGGCAGAAGTTCCGCTCATTCAAAAGAAATTGGTCTTAAAAGCTAAAAAAGCGAGAATCCCTGTCATTATTGCTACTCAAATGATGGAGACTATGATTGAGAGTTTAACCCCTACAAGAGCAGAGGTTAACGATGTTGCAAACTCAGTTATGGACGGAGCCGATGCTGTTATGCTTTCTGGAGAAACTTCAGTTGGAGATTATCCCGTCCAAGTTATTGAAGCAATGACCTCTATTCTCAAAAGTGTTGAGGACTCTTCACTAATTCGTGTTCCTCAAAATCCACCCAATATTAGAACCCCTCGATTTATTACCAAATCGGTTTGTTATCATGCAGCAAATATGGCAAATGAAATTAATGCAAAAGCCATTTGTACTTTAACCAATAGTGGATACACAGCTTTTCAGATTTCTGCTTGGAGACCGTCAGCAGCAGTTTTAGTATTCACTTCGAATGAAAGAATTTTATCACAACTTAATCTTCTCTGGGGAGTTAAAGCATTTTATTACGATCGTTTTGAAAGTACAGATAATACCGTTGAAGAAGTCAATAAAATTGCTTTCGAAGAAGGTTTTGTAGAAAAAGGAGATATGATGATAAATCTTGCAGCAATGCCAATTGTTGAAAAAGGAATGGTCAATACACTTCGAGTTTCTTTGATCTAAAAAGGAAGACTAAGTTGTAATTTTTTCCTCTCTTCTGTGAGTTTTGGTTTCTTTTTGATGGTGTTAAGGTTTGAAATTGTAATTCCTATCAGTCTCACTGAATTGTTGATTTTTTCTTGATACAGCAAATTGAGAGCATGCTCTACAATTAAGCTTTTTTCTGAAACATAAAAGGGTAAGGTCTTACTTCGTGTTTGTTGAACAAAGTCAGAATATTTGATTTTCAAAGTAATTGTTTTTCCTGAAAGTTGATGAAGTTGAATCCGCTTATGCAGTTCTTCTGCTATTGTTTTGATTTTTTCTGAAATAAAAAGCTCACTAGTCAGGTTTTCACGAAAAGTTCGCTCAGCTCCGATCGATTTGGGTACACGACTAGGAACCACTGGACTGTTATGAATTCCACGAACAACCTTGTAGTAGTAGCTTCCTGATTTACCAAAGTGTTCTCTTAAAAAGTCTTCAGATTTTAGTTTTAAATCATTTCCTGTAAAAATGCCTAAATGGTACATTCGTTTTGCCGTAACTTTTCCTACCCCGTAAAATTTTCTAATTTCTAAAGATTCTAAAAACGAGGCTACTTCTTCAGGAGCTACTGTTTTTTGACCGTTTGGTTTATTGTAATCGCTTGCAATTTTTGCAACAAATTTGTTTATTGAAATACCTGCCGATGCATTCAAGCCCGTGGTCTCTTGAATTCTATTTCTAATTTCAGTTGCTAGTAAGGTTGCAGAAAGTCCATTCTTTTTATTGACAGTAACATCAAGATAGGCCTCGTCTAATGAAAGTGGTTCAACCAAATTTGTGTAGTCGTAAAAAATTGCTCTAATTTGATTAGAAATTTCTTTGTAGCGATCAAATCTGGGTTTTACAAAAATCAGTTCTGGACAATTACGTTTTGCGATCATTCCACTCATCGCACTCCGAACTCCAAATTTTCTAGCTTCATAACTAGCTGCAGCTACTACGCCTCTTTTCCCGCCGCCCCCAACAGCAATTGGCTTGTTTACTAAGGTTGGATCATCAAGTTGTTCTACCGAAGCATAGTAAGCATCCATATCTACATGTATGATTTTTCGTACTTGAGCTTCGTTATCCATATGCTAAATTACATATCTTTAGGGAGTAATAAAATTATCCTTTTTAGTATGATCGAAATCGAACGTAAATTCCTCGTCAATTCCAATGAGTACAAAAATAAAGCTCACAAATCGGTTAAAATCGTACAAGGATATTTATCTAAAGATCCAGAAAGGACAGTTCGGATAAGAATTAGCGATGATCGAGGATTTATTACCATTAAGGGAATATCTTCTGATGATGGATTGAGTCGTTATGAATGGGAAAAAGAAATCCCTTTAGCAGAAGCAAAGGAACTTATTTCAATTTGTTTGCCTACAATCATTGAGAAATCTCGTTTTGAAGTTTACTACAAAAATATTCTTTTTGAAGTAGATGAATTTGAAGGAGCACATGAGGGTTTGGTTGTAGCAGAAGTTGAACTTGAAAACACCCAAAAGGAAATTGAATTGCCAGATTGGATAGGAAAAGAAGTTACTGGAAATAAAAAGTATTACAATGCTGTTTTATCCAACTCAGAATAAGAAATTAAAAAATCATCAATTCTTACACCATGAATATCAGGGATTCTTACCAAACTCTTTAGGGTACAGTTGGTCCCTTTCTCCATTTTCCAATATTGAATTCGGCTTATTTTGTTGTCCCACGCAAAAACCTCGTAACTTTTGTATCCCGATTTTATTCTGAGGCTTTTAAGCTCTGCACCTATTTTCTCTTTTAGAGCTTCAAATTCTGATGATTGGATCTCGTTCATTGTAATTTTGTGGGGTATTTTTTCACAAATTAAATAATAATGAACCGTAAAATTTACCTCATAAAATATGTTTATTTTAATGTTAATTGATTAACATCACATGAATTATTCTCGTGAATAATACAGTAGTTTTTAGAAAAATACTTTTTAACTAAATTGGATTTTTTTATTCTTTATCATAAATTCCAACGGTAAGTTTTCCGACAGAATTCATATGAGCTCTGTACATTCCAGATGTGTTAAATTCCATAGCTACATTCCCGTAAGCATCCATAACAACTACTCCTCCATCTCCTCCCAAATCTTCTACTTTTTGAAGGACTTGTTTTGATGCCTCTTTTACACTTAAATTTTTGTACTCCACTAAAGCAGCGATATCATGAGCTACAACTGATCTGATAAAAAACTCGCCCCAGCCTGTGGCAGAAACACCACAACTTGAATTATTAGCATAAGTTCCTGCTCCAATAATAGGAGCATCTCCAATTCGTCCCCATTTTTTGTTTGTCATTCCACCAGTTGAAGTACCTGCAGCCAAATTTCCATTAAGATCTAGGGCAACACATCCAACTGTTCCGTATCGTTGATTGTCATAAAAAAGTTGATCAGAAGCATGAAGGGTTGTCTTTTTATTGTTTTCAAGCTGTTTAACTCGTTCCAAAGCTTTTATTCTTCTTTCAGTAATGAAATAGGATTCAGGCACCGTATCTAAGTTTTGTTCTGCTGCAAATTGATCTGCTCCTTCACCAGAAAGCAAAACATGAGGCGAATTATGCATTACTTTAATAGCAGCACTTATTGGGTTTTTTACGTGTTTTACTCCTGCAATTGCACCCGAATTCAAGGTTTTTCCGTCCATAAAAGAGGCATCCAAAGCAATCGTTCCATTTGCTGTTAAAACCGCTCCTTGTCCTGAATTGAAAAGCGGAGAATTTTCCATAACATGGATGGTTTTTTCGACAGCGTCTTGGCTTGTCCCTCCTGCTTTTAAAATTGCATGTCCCTTTTTAATTGCTTCAGTTAGTTTTTCGATGTAAGCTTTCTCCATTTCATCAGACATATTTTCTTTTAAAATAGTACCTGCACCTCCATGAATTACAATCCCAAAAATTGGCTGTTGTTTTTCTTTTTCAGAATGACAACTTACAAATAACAATATTACGGTTATAATGAAAATATTTTTCATAATGGTTTGATTTAAGATCTAATGAGCTTCTAAGATAAAAAATCCTTTTGTTAAAGATTAATAATGTTACTGGTTTTAGAAATAGTTTTACATTTAGCAAATAATTCATAAAAACAAATTCATGAATAAGTCTTTGGAAATATTATTGAGTAAGTTGGGCATATCTAAAAATCAATTGGGCTGTTCTTCGGGAGCTGAATGGTTTGCTAAAGGTGAAATCATTAAAAGTTTTTCGCCTGTTGATGGTCAAAAAATTGGGCAAATACAAACTTCAACTTTCGAAGATTATGAACAAGTCCTTCAGACTGCTGAAGAAGCGTTTGTTTATTTCAGAACAATTCCTGCTCCCAAACGAGGGGAATTGGTTCGTCAGTTTGGAAATGCACTTCGAAACAAAAAAGACCTTCTGGGTCAATTAGTTTCTTGGGAAATGGGGAAATCATTGCAAGAAGGTTTGGGTGAAGTTCAGGAAATGATAGACATCTGTGATTTTGCTGTTGGACTATCCAGACAACTACAAGGGACTACAATGCATTCCGAAAGACCGAACCACAGAATGTATGAGCAATACCATCCTCTAGGGATTGTTGGAATTATTTCTGCCTTCAATTTTCCTGTTGCTGTATGGGCATGGAATACAGCCTTAGCTTGGATTTGTGGAGATGTTACTGTATGGAAACCCAGCGAAAAAACGCCACTCTGTTCTATTGCTTGTCAAAAAATAATTGGAACCATTTTAAAAGAAAATAATATGCCCGAGGGGATTTCGTCGCTTTTAAATGGAGGAGCAGAAGTAGGTCAATGGATGAGCGAAGATAAAAGAATACCCTTACTTTCGGCAACTGGATCTACTACAATGGGAAAAAAAGTAGCTCAAAAAGTAGGAGCACGACTAGGTAAGTGTTTGTTGGAATTGGGTGGAAATAATGCACTTATTGTGAGCCCTCATGCCGATTTAAAAACCACACTCCTGGCAGCTGTTTTTGGAGCTGTTGGAACTGCAGGACAACGATGTACCTCTACTCGAAGATTAATCGTTCATGAATCTGTGATGAAGCAAGTACAAGAAAAAATTGTAAATGCATACAAACAATTGAATATTGGAAATCCTTTAGATTCTAAAAATCACGTTGGCCCTTTGATTGATCAAAATTCTGTAAATAAATACACAAATGCTCTAAAAAACATTTCAGATGAAGGGGCTGAATGGTTGGTTGAAGGAGGTGTTTTATCTGGAGATGATTACCCAAGTGGATGTTATGTAAAACCTGCTATTGCAAAAGTAAATAAAGACAGTGCAATGGCTCAGAAAGAAACATTTGCACCCATCTTGTATCTCATAGAATATTCTGGATCTATCGAAAATGCTATTGCTATTCAGAATGACGTAAACCAAGGGCTTTCCTCTGCAATTATGACTCAAAATTTACAGGAGGCCGAAGTGTTTTTATCACATTGGGGCAGTGACTGCGGAATCGCAAATGTAAATATCGGAACATCTGGAGCAGAAATAGGGGGAGCATTTGGAGGAGAAAAAGATACTGGTGGTGGAAGAGAAAGTGGATCAGATGCATGGAAAGTTTACATGAGACGCCAGACAAACACGATAAATTATTCAGATGAGCTTCCTCTTGCTCAGGGAATAAAATTCGATTTGTAGCTTTAGTTTCATATATTTACATCATAAAACAAAAAGCATATAAGGTTGATTCTTATACAGAAAGAATAATATTGGATATTAGATGTAATAAGTTGATAAATACCTATGTTAGAGGTATAGACAACTTAAATCATACCTTTAAAATAGAAAATATAGGATTTGAGATAATATAACATTTGTTATAGATTGGGTAAAATATTGATAGATAAACTACTTAAATGGTTTATCTATTTTTTTTGGTATATGGCGTTGAAATCCTAATGAAATGAGTTATTACCTATTAATATGAGTTTTTTGTTATATTGCAGATGTTTAAAAATATGATATAATATATAACTAATAATAATATATAATATATCTAATAATATTAATAAAGCAATAAAATACTAATAATCAGTAGGTTGATAGATAAAAGGATGATAAAAAATAAAAAATATTTATATGAGTTTGAATGTTTTGGTTTAGATGATATTGAAGGATTATATGGAAAGTTTAGAAAATATGGAGTAGGTAAGTTTTTAGATTTGGTTTATAGAAAGACTATAAGGAAGATGAGTTTTGAAAGGGATGGAGATTTACTGAATAATGAAGGATTTGTATATGTGAGTAAAAGTGATATTGAAAGATATTTAGGAAATGGTAAGGATAAGGATGGTGAGTATTATTGGTGGAAAATATTAAAGAGTTTAAGTAGTAGAGGAATCATAAAATATAGGAGAGGTGGATTAAATAAGTTTGACTCTAATAAGATGTTGTGGTTTATCAGAATAAGTGATGAGTTATCTAATGGTGTAAAAACTAAAACTGAAATAGAAGATAAAAATCTAATAAAGTGGTTGAATAAAAAGAATGGTGAGAAAGTTGAAAAGTGGTTAGGTGTAAAGACTATTGGAGATAAGAAAAAGGGTGATTGGTTAGTTGGTTATGAGTTGAATGTTTGTATGAGAAGTAGTATTGAAATAGATGATTTAGAAGGTGTTATTGACTATAGAATCAGTAATAAGATTAGTGAGTTAGAAGATAAAAGTAAATGGTTATGGTTAAGTAAAAAGAAGAAGGGAGAAATATTAGATAAGTTGTTAGATGAAAATAAATGGGTTGATGGATTAAAGGTAGAATACAGAAAAAAATATGAAGTGTTATTAGAGGATTTAGAATATCTAAAGAATGGAGAATATTATGAGTTGAGCGATGATTATTTTAAGAGAGATAAGTTTGGTGGTAGGATATATAATGTCTTTAGTAATACTATTAGAGAGTATAGAAAATATATTAAGATTGATGGTGAAGAGTTAGTTGAGATAGATTTGAAGAATAGTATGATTTGTCAGTTATTCTATATGGTTAAACTATTATTAAGGGGTAGTGAGTTTGAAAGAAATACTATTTTAAATAGTGTTTATTGGGAGTTAGATAAACTAAATAAAGGATATAAGAATGATGATGATAGAGATCTAAGATTAGGATTATTGTATTTGAATAGATGGGATTATATTTTGAATGTAGAAAATAATCTAAATAAGGATTATTATAACTTTTTATTGGAAGAGTTTAGATTAAGTAGTAGTGTTAGTATTAGTAGGAATAGTTTTAAAGAGTTATTATTTGTTATACTATTTGGTAGTGAGAAAAAGTTGAGTAGTATGAGATTAGGAGATAATAAGTATAGTGATTTAGAAAGTTTATTGTTAGGTGATAGTAAGTTTTTAATAAGGGATTTGAAGAAAATAAGTTTATTTAGTTGGTATAAGAGTAGAGATTATAAAAAATATAAGAATGTCAGTCTAATATTGATGAGATTGGAAAGAAGTTTAATGGATGTTATGTCTAATATTATGATTAGATATGGATTTGATTACATCAGTTTATTTGATGGATTTATGGTTAAGAAAAGTGAAGTTAAGGAAATAGAAAGGATATTGAATGGTAGGTTGGAAAATATAGATAAGGTATTTAGATTGATGGTGAAGTAAATATTTATAATAAAACATAATATGTGGGATAAGAATACTGAAGATTTATTTATTGATTTGTTTAATAGAGATAATGATGACTTATATATGATTGATTTAGATTTGATAGATGAGTTGAATAAAGTAGATTGGAAATATTTATAAATAGATTTTAGAATGAAAATAGATGTAAGTAAGTTAGAAAAGGATAGATTTGTGGATAGTTTGATAAAAAATAACAAAGATAACTTCAATATAAAAAATAATCATATATGTACAATCTTTTAAAAACAGCTCACTCCTATTGGGCTTTTATCGTTTTAATACTTTTAATTTTTGCAATCATAAACGCCTTACTTGGAATCATAAAGAAGAAAACTTTTGACTCTTCAGATTTTAGACGCTCATTATTTGTTCTCATAAGCTCTCATATTCAATTCCTGATTGGATTAATTCTTTATTTTGTTTCTCCATGGTTTGGGAAATGGGCTGCACTAGGTATGGGATTGATGAAAGATCCTCAAGCGCGTTTATACCTTGTAGAACATCCTTTTACAAATCTTTTGGCAATAATATTGATTACCATGGGCTGGTCAATGCACAAAAGACAATCGCTAGATGCTAAGAAATTTTCAAGAATTGGAATATTCTATTTTCTTGGACTTCTTCTACTGCTATCAAGAATTCCATGGAGT
>Ga0206682_10005395_pt1 | contig 10089 bp, 4 predicted proteins | sample M240m12015metaG_FD_155444 | JGI IMG/M metagenome (GOLD analysis project Ga0206682, IMG submission 155444) | Ammonia-oxidizing marine archaeal communities from Monterey Bay, California, United States - M2 40m 12015 | ecosystem: Environmental > Aquatic > Marine > Intertidal zone | place: USA... | reverse complement strand
CGCGCGCGGGTGGGGAGGAAGCCGTTCACGGTGGAGGTGCTCAAGGAGCTGGGGAAGAAGTGAGAGGGACGATTGCGAACGATGTCGATCGAAGCAAGCGCGCAAGCGCTCGAGGCCTCGAGCTCGGCTGCGCGATTTATACAGCTTCCACAGTAACTACGGAAAGCGCTTTTCACATCTTTGCGTTTTTTTCAAAGCGCGATCGCTCGCCCCCCCCACTTGGAGGCACGCGCTCGCCGGACCCGCTCCGTCGCACCGACCGTCTCGATGCCGACGCCCTGCCTCGCGCTCGGCGCGCTCGCCGCGCCCGCGTTCGCGCGTCCCGCTCGACGCGCGAGCCTCCGGCGCGCGCGCGTCCCCGCGGCCGCCGCCTCGGACGCGGTGGAGCCCGCGACGGACGGGACGCACGAGGCGGCGGCGACTGCCGCTCTCGGCAACTGCGTCACGAAGTCGAACCTGTCCGTCGGCACCAAGTACGAGGGCAAGGTGCGCGACACGTACCTGGTGGACGACAAGATGATCGCCGTGGTCACCGACCGGCAGAGCGCGTTCGACAGGCACCTCGCGCACATCCCGTTCAAGGGCGCGGTGCTGAATCAGACGAGCGCCTGGTGGTTCAAGCAGACCGAGGACGTGGTTCCCAACGCGTGGCTGGCGTCTCCCGACCCGAACGTCACCGTCATGCGCCGCTGCGAGGTGTTCCCCATCGAGTTCGTCGTGCGCGGGTACCTCACTGGGAGCACCAGCACGTCGCTGTGGACGCACTACAAGGACGGCGGCCGCGACTACTGCGGCAACGCGTTGAGCGACGGCATGATCAAAAACCAAAAGCTCCCCGGCAACATCGTGACCCCCACCACGAAGGAGAAGGAACACGACCGGCCGATTTCCCTGGAGGATATCGTGTCCGAGGGCTGGATGAACCAATCGGACCTGGACTACTGCGTAGAGAAAACCTTGGCGGTGTTTCAGAAGGCGCAGACCATGGCGGCGGAGCGGGGGCTCATCTTGGTGGACACCAAATACGAATTCGGCCGCGACGTCGCGGACGGCGCCATTCGCCTCATCGACGAGATCAACACCCCCGACTCGTCTCGGTATTGGCTACGGGACTCGTACGCCGAACGCCACGCGAACGGCCAGGAACCGGAGATGATCGACAAGGAGTTCCTCCGGCTGTGGTTCGCGGACCGCTGCGACCCGTACAACGACGCCGATTTGCCGGCGGCGCCGGACGCGCTGGTGGTGGAGCTCTCGCAGCGCTACATCAAGCTGTACGAGATGATCACCGGGGAGGCGTTCCGCGTGCCCGACCCCGCGGAGGACGTCGACGAGCGCGTCGCCAGGAACGTCCAGAGGGCGCTGGAGGAGCTGAAGTAATGGGGGAGGGTGCACGTAGCGAGATGAGGTCACCTCTAGGAGCTACTAGGCTCAACTCGTCGCGGGAGTGTCGCGGCGTACTCTCACGAGTCGTGTTTTGCGAGTCCAAATCACAACCCGGCAAGTCGGCGCGCGGCGCGTCGATTTTCTCACACCGCCAACGTCTCTGACGACAGCTCTCGTCTTTCGCGTCCGGCGCGTCACAGCGCCTCGCGGCGTTCGGCGTCGGAGTGACCGGGGCCGCGATGGCGGAGGTCGCGAGCGAGCCCGTCGGTACGTCTCCCTCGCGCGCGCCGAACTGACCGCGGTCGCGTCGCTCGTCGTCGTCTCTCCGCGTGGCGCCGCGCGTGTTGACTTTTCAGCCACGACCGAGTGCCGGATCGGGCGCTCGGTCGACGGGGCCCTCGACCCGTCGAAGCGCCTCGACGGCGACGCATCCCGCCCGTTTCCCTTCACGCTCGGCTCCCCCGCGTCAACGCGCGCGCGCGCGTCACTCACGCGCCACCACGCACCCCTCACATCACGCAGGCTTCGCCGGCGACGTCGTGGACGACGGCACGACCTCGCGGCGCGACCTCGCGGACGCTTCCGAGGATGCGCTCCTGGCGCGTGACCCCGAGGCGTTCGCGGGGGCGGACGCGGCGCGTGAGACGAACGACGCGGCGACCGCGGCTGCCGTCGCGGCGGCCGGTGCCGAGCTCGACGCGTTCCTCGCGTCGACCGCGAACCCCTCCGCGAGGGACAGGGACCCCTCGCGCGCCGACGCGGATGCGAATCAAAAGAAAAAGGATTCGTCGGCGCGGCGGGACGAGCGCGCGCGACGCTCGGAGGAGGCGTTCGCGGAGGTCCTGGCGCGCCGGGACCGCGCGAAGGCGGCCATCGGCGAGCTCGCGCGGCGCGTGGAGGACGTGCAGAGGGAGCTGAACGCGCTGGACGAGGAGGAGGACCTCGAGCTCGAAGCGTCTCATCATGAGGGTCTCGCGAGGGAAGAAGAAGAAGAGACGGAGCTTCTAGCGTTTGCTCCGTCGGCGACGCCGCGCGGCGACGACGCGTGGGCGGAGTACGCCGGCGCATCCGAGCCTCTCGCGGAGGTTGAGGTCGAGGAGGTCGAGGAGGTCGGGGAGGTCGAGGAACCGAGCGCGACGGAGCCGAGCGCGATTGGGCGAACGGCAGGTAAGGCTGCCGCGTTGGCGGCTGAGCGCGATCTCGCCGCGGCGCGTCTATCGCGCGAGCGGCGGGAGTTGGCGCGTCTTGTCCCCGAGATGCAGCGCGCGCGGAGGGAGATGCACGAAGCCGAACTTCTCGAGCGCGAAGGCTATGCGGAGGGGACGTTCGACGGACGCGGGCACGACGCCGCGGCGGACCGAAGGGCGCGCGCGCGGGCGAAGACGGCGTCCGCCTCGGCGGATTCGCGCGCGGAGCGTCGCGTTTTCGCGGCGGATTTCGAATCTCCGGAACGGAAGGAGACGCGGCTGGCGCTCCGCCGAGAACGGCGGTCGGCGCACGCGAGGGCGCGCGACGCGCACGCGGAACCCTCGCGTTTGTCGCGGCGCGCGTCGCGCGAGCGCCTCCGCGAGAAGCTGGTCCTGATCCAGACCGCGGTGGCTGACGCGAAGCGGTTCGAAAAGACGAAGCACGAGGACGACGTGCGTCGGCTCCTGGAGCTCAAGCGGTCGACGGACGCGGTGTTCGCGAGCGTGTCCCGCGCCGTCGCGGTGAAGAAGGCGGCGCGGGACAAGAAGGCGCGGCGGCGAGCCGAGGAGGCAGCCGCGCTGCTGGCGCGGGGCGAGAACCCGCACGTGGCGTTCCGCCGGCGGGACAGGCTCGCCGAGGCGACGCGCGAGGCGCGCGAGCGGCGGGACGCGCACGAGTCCCGCATGGCGGAGATCAAAAAGAGACTGGCGCGCGAGGAGCGCGAGCTGGACCGCCGCGAGCGCGCCGCCGAGGAGGTGAAGCGCACGGATGCGTACTTCAAGCGGGGTCTTGGCGCGAAGGCGCAGCAGAGACGCGACGACGCGCGGCTCTCCGGGCGCGCGCCGAAGAGCGCGCGCGACGCCAAGGCGCTGAGGCACCCCGACGCCGCGCCGCTGGAGGCGCTGCTGACGACGCGCGAGATGGCGCTGCGGGAGAAATATCCCCGGGATGGTTTTTATTCCCCGGGAAAAGGTGAGAAGGGTTCCAGTCCCACGAACGGGATTTCCGGGATTTCCGGGATTTCCGGGATCCCGAGTCCGTCCCCGAGTCTGAAGGGAACCGAAAGGCGTGAAAGGCGCCGCGACCTCGTCGGCGTCGGCGACGTACCTCCGCGCGGCGAAGCCGCGTGGTCCGAGCCCCCGAAGGAAGTAGACGCGTCTTCCGACGACGGCGTCGACGCCGCCGCACTGGATGCGGCGGAGGCGGCGGAACGCCGCGCGCGCGCGAAGAAGGTTGCGGACATCGAGAGCGCACGCCTGCTCGCCGTCGCCGCGCGCCGCGCCGCCGACCCCAGTCGGCATTACCGGAAACAAGTCACCTGCGGCCGCGTCTTTGAGGGGGACGCGTTCGCGCCTTCGCCGCGCGTCGTTGCGTTTCACGACTTCGCGGTGGGCAAGAAGTACACGAAAAAAGTCACGCTGACGAACGTGTCGTTCGCGGCGAGCACGTTCCGCGTGATGCCGTTCGAGGACCACGCGCACGCCACGGTGCTGGAGGTTTCATACGAGCACCCGGGGTCGGTGCGCGCCGGGATGAGCGGCGCGATTTTCGTGAAATTCACGCCGACGGCAGCTGTCGCCCTGGACGCGTACCTGCCGCTGTCCACCCCCTCGGGCGTCGCGTTCGTGCCGATCGAGTGCCGCCCGCGGCGCGCGGACGTGCGCGTCGTGCAGCCCGAGCTCGAGTTCGGGGAGGTGGTGGCGGGCGAGCGGGTCGCGCTCGTGGCGGAGCTGCGCAACGAGGGCGCGGCGGCGACGCCCTTCTCGCTGCGCGCCGCCTCCGCCGAGACTGTTTGCCCAGTCGCGAGCGAGACGGACGTCGACGCGAAGGACGAGAAGACAAACGAGAACACAAACGAAAACCCTTCCGTGTCCGTTTTCGAGGCGCGCGTACGCGGCGCCGGGCGCGTGCGCGACGACGGCTCGACGGTGAGCGCCACGGAGGGCGTCGTCCCCGGATACGGCTCGGTGTTTGTGGACGTCGCGTACGCGCCGCGCGAGCCGAAAATCTCGGAGGGGCGGTGTTTCGTCGACATCGGTCCTCGGTGCTCGGTTTTAGACGGAAACCCACACGCGGCGACGCGCGATTCGGATTCGTCACAAAAAGAAAGCCTCGCGCTGTTTTTCCGCGGCGCGGGCGCGCCGCCGCCCGTGCACCTCGGCGGGCGAACCGTCGTGGATTTCAAGACGACGGCGCTCGGGTGCGCGTACCGGGACGTTTTGGAGGTGCGCAACCGCGGGCGCGTCGCGGCGCGCGTCTCCTTGAAACCGCCCGAGTCGCTTCTCGGCGCGCTCGACATCGTGCCGGACGCGTGTTTCGTGCAGCCCGGCTCCGTTTCGCGCTTCTCGCTCAAGTTCAAGCCGGACGAGGCTCTCTTCGCGGCGACGCTCGAACGGAGTCGAGCGAACGGAGTCGACGCGAGCGACGCGAACGACGCGAACGAGGTCACGGTGACCGCGGCGTGCGAGGCGCGCGTGCGCGGTCGCGAGCACCCCGTGCCGTTCGCGTTCAAAGCGACGTTGACGCGCGGGGACGTGTTGTTCGACCCGCCGTCTCTCGACTTCGGGGACGTCCCGCTCGGCGAGCGCGGCGTTTTGAAGCTGCGCGTCACGAACGGCGGGACGGTTCCGCAGAAGTTCGGCGTTTTAGGGCCGGAACGGCGCGAGATGGACGAGACCGAAGGCGACGTCGCGGTGGCGCCTTCGCGGTACGGCGAGATTCTCGGCGGCGAGACGACGACCCTGGAAGTCGGGTTCGCGCCGCGCGTCGTGGGCGAGCGCGTCTTCGCGCTGACTCTGAAAAGCCTGCTGGGCGCGCGCGAGTTTCGAGTCCCGTGCGTGGGTTGGGGCGTACGACCGGCTTTGGCGTTCGAGAACGGCGGGAACGTCCTGACGTTGCCGCCGACGGCGCCGCGCGAAGCGTCGAGCGGATCACTGTTCCTTCGCAACAAAAGCGAGACTTTCGAGCGGACGTTTGAGATTTGCGTCCCCGAACCGGCGAGAGCGCGGGGGTTACGCGCGGCGCCGCACGTCGCGACGCTCGCGCCGGGGGAGCGGAAACGCGTGCGTTTCGAGTTTTGCCCCCCGGAGGAACCGAGCCGTCGTGTCGTGAAGGAACCCGTGACCGATCGCATCGGTGACACGACGGACGGAAAGGAAACGAGCGTCTCCGCGACGGACGCGAGCCCGACGAAGCCGGGCGGAAGCCCCGAGAAGCCGCCCGCGACGGACGGAGGCGTCGACGACGCGCGCGCGACGTCGTCGGAAGAAGAAGACCTTTCGGAAGCGCTCCCGGAATCGTTCCGCCTCACGATGTTCGTGAAGACGGCGAGGAAAGATCGTTCCGCGTTCGCGAGCGGCATGAAGAGCGACGCGGGCGCCGACGCGCGAGACGCGGAACCAGTCACCGTGACTGGTGAAGACGCGGAAACGGTCACCGCGCAGCACATCGAGGTGCGCACGGCGACGCGCGCGCCGGCGATCCGCGTGGTGAACCTCCCCGAGTACGGGGACGCGACGGAGGAGGACGCGGCGACGACGACGGGTACGGGTTCCGGAAACGACGAGCCACTTGAGACGCCACTCGACGCGAAAGCCGCGGAATGTTCCATTAGAAGAAAAAGCTCGTCCGACCGCCGGGGCGAGCGCGCGTTTCTCATGGACTTCGGCGCCGTCGCGGTGGGCGCCGGGACGACGCGGCACGTCGAGTTGCGCAACGCATCCGGCGAGACCGTGACCGCGTCCCCCACGCAGCTGGACCACGAGGGTGTGTTTTCGGCGCTCGCCGCGTTCCGGCCGATCCCGCCGAACGCTGTCGCGCGCCTCCCCATCGAGTTCAGGCCGCGGCGCGAGGCGGCGCACGAGGACGTCTTCGTGCTCCGCACGCCCGTCGGGAACGCTCGCGTCGTGCTTCGCGGCGAGGGCGTCGACCTGCGCGCGGAGGTGGCGGCGAAGCCGCCGCCGGGATGGCCGGCGTCTGGAAACGACGAGACCGGGGAGAACGGGGACGAGAACGGGGACGAGAACGCCGAGACCGCGAGAGAGAAGATACCACGTATCGTGGACTGCGGCGATTGCGTTTTCGGCGCGGCGTCTTCGACGAGCGTGACGATTCGGAACCCGACGCGCGCGCCGTTCACTTGGCGCGCGTCCTTCGCGGAGAAATCCGTGGTGGCGCCGGGCGCCGGAGGCACGAACCGCGCGCCGTTCGTCGTGTCCCCCGCGGGGGGCGAGCTGCCCCCCGGCGGCGAGGCGGAGGTGGCGGTGACCTTCTCGCCGCACGGTGGCGCGGCGCCGGGCGCGCCGCTCGGCGCCGCCGCGCCGCCCGGGACGCGCGCCCTCCCGCTCTCGGCGTGCCGCGCGATCCTGGAGGTGGCCACGACGAGCGCGGGGGGGGGCGCGGGCTCGGGTTCCGCCGCGTCGAGCGTCGCGGCGCGAACGGTGGTCGGCCGGTGCTGGGCGGATGGCGCGTACGCTTTCGCCGAGGAGACTGGTTTCGTCGAGGACGGCCCCGAGGACGGCCCCGCCGAGGCCTGGCTCGCCGCCGACGGGCGCCCCGCGCTCGCGGACGCGCTGCGGACGCCGGCGAACGCGTACGGGCGAACCGCGGGCGCAGACGCGAGCGCAGACGCGAGCGCAGACGCGGGCGCAGACGCGAGCGCAGACGCGGGCGCAGACGCGAGCGCAGACGCGGGGGACGCTTCGCGACCGTTCGCGGTGGTGGCGACGGCGCGCGAACCCGCTCGGTTCGGCGGCGCGCCCGTGGTGGTGCGCGTCGTCGTCGGGTCCGCGGTCGGCCCGGAGGGTGGCGCGGACGTGACCTACGCCGTCGGCGCGCCGGAACCGACGACGTACCCTTCGGATCCGCCGGCTTCAGACTCTGGGGTTTCGGGTTCGCGCGCGTTTTTTTCGCGAGGGGGATGGGCGTTACACGCGGAGAGCGCCGCGGAGGGGACAGTCGCCTCCGGCGCGCGCGTCGCGGCGACGTTCGCGTTCACGCCCCCCGCGGAGGCGCCGCGGCCGGGTGACCCGGCGTTCTTCGGCGCGCATGAGTGGGTCGAGGCGGAGTGCGCGTTGTCGCTGAAGGGCGGCGAGCCCGCGCAGAGGTCTGAAGGCGGAGGCGAGCGGCGGGTGGCGGTGAAGCTGCGGTGCCGGCTGCTCCCGCCGTCGCCCGAGACGCGCGCGGAGAAGCGGGGAACGGAAGACGGCGCGGGCGACGCGGAAGCGGAGCTCGCGGAAGGCGACGAGTAGGTACACGACGAACGGGTGGTATCGCGTAGGTACGCATTGTGATCGAGCATCACTACTACTGTATCATATGTAGAAAGCACCACACGAAGCGCCTCTTTTTCGCGCGCGCGTCGCGTCGCGCCCGCCCCGCGTTTTTTCGATAGACTACGTACCCGGTAGTCTATCGAAAAACGACAAAAAAAAGCGCGTAGCTCTACGCGTCGCACCGCGTACGTCCACCGCCGATAGCGCCGCTCACTTCTTCCCGTTGTTGCCCTGTCCGATATCCGCGAGGTTAAGCAACAGCGAGTCGGCGTTGAGCATGACACGGTTGTTGCTCTCGGACATGGTCTGCGCGATTTCGCGCGCGGCTTCGATTTTGCGCAGCGTGATGAACGCGGGGTTGTTGGCGATCGCCTCGCCGATGAGCTTCGCGGACTTCGCCTCGCCCTCCGCCCTGATCACCGCGCTTCGCTTGTCCTGCACTGCCTTCTCGACGATGAACTTGGCGCGCTCGGCCTCCTGCTGCGCCACCTGCTTCGCCTCGATCGCCGCCGTGTACTCGCGGCCGAACGTCAGCGCCGTGATCGAGACGTCGTCCATGATCATGTTGAAGTGCGCGGCTCGGCGCACGAGCGTATCCCGCACGGCGAGCGACACCTGCTCGCGCTGCGTCAGGAGCTGGCTCGCGTTGTACTGCGCCACGACGCTCTTCAGCGTCTCGTGGATGATCGAGGGCAACACGCGCTCGTTGAAGTCCGTGCCCAGCGTGCGGTACACCTCCGGTAACTTGCTGGCGTCGGGGCGGGTCAAGACGCGGAGCGAGATGTTCACCATCTGCAAATCTTTGGAGCCGGAGGTGGAGCTCACCTGGTGCGCGCGCGCGCGCACGTCGTACGTGATGGGGCGCTCGAACCAGGGGACCATCAAGTGCGTGCCCTCCGCGTACACCTGGGTGTGGAGACGGAGCACGAGACGGGGCGAGACGCGGCGCGTTTCGGTTTTGGTTTTGGTTTTGGTTTGGTGGTTTGGTTTTGGTTTCGCGAAGAGACGAGAAGCGTTCATCGCGAACGACGCGACGACGGCGAAGCGGCGAGGGGGGCGATCGGCGGTCAGCGTGGGCGCGAGGCGGAGGGCGTTCGGCGGGGCGCGGCGGGAACCGCGAGCGCGCGCGGTCGTCGGTCGAGAACGGCGCGGGTCGCGCGATCGGGCGCGATTCGTCCGCCGGACGAGACGCGCTATCGTCGCCCCCGAACGGCGTCGGCGCCCGCGCGTGAATCGGCCGTCGTTTCCGAGATCCCGGGAAAGACGAAGCCTCGATCACACGTCGCGAAGGACGCAACGCGAAACACGGTGCGCAGTCGCGAGCATACGTGAGCGCCGACGTGGCAGACGCCACATCAGGCGCTCGCTCGCTCGGTCTCGCGATCCGTTGTCGGCAGAGGCCGTCGACGTACCTTGTCTTTGACACCCATGACGCGATTATACACGATGGCCCTGTGCCCGCCCTCGACGTTGAACAGCGAGTTGTACAGGCCGTACGTGGCGCCGCCGCCGAACACCACGGTCTGCACCACGCCCGCGATGACCCCCGCGGACGGGAGCTTGACGTTCCTGACGTTCTGCATCGCGCCGGAGTGCCGTAGGCGATCCCCGAAGCGCGCCGAACAATGATGATGATCTATGCGCGTTCCGGCACACGACGCGTCGACGTCGGCATGACTTCTTGTTTACCATCGGTAGCTACGGTACGTCTTGTATGGGCAATTACCCTGCCGGTGCGTTTTCAATTGTTTCTCCCTGCTGGCGTGAAAAAAGCATGGCGGACGACTGTCGCCATCAACGCGCAGTTGGGCACCGCGCGTCGGAGCCTCCGGGCGGTCGCGGCGCCTATGTGGTGCGGCGACCCCCCCGAAGCGGCCGGCGAGGGCGCGGGCTTCCGCTTCAACTTCGGCGGTGGCGCCGACGACGAGTCGGCGCCCGTGCCGAGCGCGGTCCCCGCCGACGCCGCGACCGCCGCTTCCTCGGAGGCGCTCATCCCCGGCGTGGAGGTGCTCGCGTCGGAGGTCCCAGACCCCGTCCCGGGGTGGGTCCCGGAGACCGTGCTGGTGGGCGGCGTCTCGTTCGTCAAGGGCGCGTCGAGCGGCGCGCGGTACGCCACCGTCACGGACTCCTTGAATGACGCGGACGAGGCGCGCCGCTCGGACCTCGTCAAGGGAAAGTACGAGGGCGGGGCGAAGCTGTGGGAGGGCGCGGTGGACCTGACGCGATTTCTGTTGGAAGACGC
>Ga0206682_10005387_pt1 | contig 10099 bp, 18 predicted proteins | sample M240m12015metaG_FD_155444 | JGI IMG/M metagenome (GOLD analysis project Ga0206682, IMG submission 155444) | Ammonia-oxidizing marine archaeal communities from Monterey Bay, California, United States - M2 40m 12015 | ecosystem: Environmental > Aquatic > Marine > Intertidal zone | place: USA... | reverse complement strand
TACTAATTTACGTGCTTATTTCTTTGAAGAGGACATAGCTACTGTAACTGATTGTGATCCAAATCTCATACGGTTATGGTTACTTGTCAAGTCAATTAAGGATGATATGTTACAGTTAACTCATAATGATGGTCCTGATGCATATATTGAAGAGGAGAAGATTGATGCAGAAGGATATGTTATGACTAATGAATTTGGCACATATAAGTTAGTCAATAGAGAACAATTCTCTCGTGCTAACTTTACCATGGAGAAGAATTGGACATAATGAGTAAATACTTACTAGCTGCATTTTTCTGTGTCGGTGTACTTGCTATTATACAAGTACATGAACCAGAGATAGACTATCAACACAAACATTTATTGGAGAATCATTACAATGACTATGAAGAGTGCAAGTGTGCTTAAAGAAATGAATCAGTTAAAGGAGGCATGGCGCAAGCAAAACATATCCCTCAACACTGAACAGAAGCGCCGCTATGAAGAATTGCTACAGTTGAGGCGCGACCGAGTGCGTCAACTATACAAAGAGGGTCGCGTGTGGGTCAAACCGTCCGCAGCAGTGATCAAAAAGGAGGCAGAGGCAAAGGCAGCAGCAAAAGCAGCAGCAGAAGAACAGGAAGACAGTTAAAGAAGTGTCACAACCCCGGTTGCATTTCCCGCTCAGTGCTGTTATATTATAAGAGTAGTCAAGGGAAACACACCCCATGCGCAAGATCGAATCAGAGATGCAGGCAGCAATTGTTGAGCGTCGTGACTGGTCAAGTGTTAACACTACAGTCACAGTTGATTCGGAAGGCAACACAGATGTTAGATTTCATAACAATCTGATTGCCACAATTTCCAACAATGGTGATTTAAAACTTTCATCATGCGGTTGGAAAACTCACACCACTAAGTCAAGACTCAATGCCATTCTTGATTGTTTCTTTCACAATCTAGGAGTATTCCAAAAAGATTTTGTTTGGTACATTGGCAAAGATGAGTTCCATGATGGTTACCAAATCGTTCGCTAATTAGTTGGGAGTTTATAACTCCCACTTTTTTTATATCATAAAAAAATGAAACTAGAACTAACAGATGCAGAATGGATAGATCTTCTTGATCTAGTAAGAATGCAAGGAGAATATACAAATGAGGAAGAGCAAGAATATTGGATGAATTTATATTTAAGACTACGAACTTATTCAGAGGAAATCTCACAAAACAATGAATAAACAAGAAGCACCATTTGATACACCAGCATATGCAAACTATGTTGCATTGTTAAAAGAAAAGGAGGATGAATGGAATGAGTTTGTACTAAACAAAACCACACAACAAACCAAACAAAATGAGATCAAAAGAGGAGATTAGTCAACGGCAATTATTATGCAAAGATCTTGAAGTTTTATGCACTCAAGATTCAACTATTTTAGAAGAAGTTATTGATGAATATGTTTACCTATTAGATGCACAACGTATAGAAGAATTGCAAGAGTTTGTTAATAAAGAGTTATCTACTGATTACTAACACTCACCCAACACAATCACACCAAACGTAAAATGAACACTCCCGACACAATCCTACATCAGGAAGCATATGATGTAATGGAAACGATTGAAGATTCCGTTGAACATTTGTGCCATGAATATATGCTATCAGGTGAAAAGGTATGGACAATGATTAATGCACTAAGTGAGGCAAAACTAGATCAATTTCCAGATCATGACTAACTATTCATTTTATCTCTTTTTAAGAGTATTAAGAAAAGAATACCCATTCTTGGAAATACTCTCTAGACGAGATTACGAGCGCCCTAAACTTCATGAAACTTCTATTATTCACAGCACTATTCATTAGTATCCCAGCTGCATTCTCTCATACTGATGCGCTTGCGCTTAAGTCTACGACTTGTTATGATATAGGTAATAGTTCGTTTTGTAGAAGTATTAAAGAAGATGGACAATTATCTGTTATAGAATGTTATTGGAAAGGAGATAGAAGATTTTGTAGGATAGACAATGGTGATTTAAAAAGAGTCTATTAAACACTATAAAAGGAGTGGCATTGACATCAGTTTTTGGGTAGTGAATTGATGTGCATATAAGACCACTTGGTAGATACACTGTGATGCACTGATTATTACTGAAACTGTATAATCTGTTACACTAAAACATTAAATAAACGTTTTAAATGCTATTATAAATATACTCCGCTATTGTATATGTCTGTGGAAAACTATCTAATAAGTAAGGTAATACTGTGGAAAACTTATCATTAACCTGTGGAAAACTAGTAAGAATAATGTATAATAATGTGAGAGAGAAGGTGAGAAATAAGTCTATAAATATGTATCTCTAAATGTCTCCGAATCTCTCTGAATATATCTGTGTTAAATGTCTCTCAGATCTCTCACATTCTTTATGTCTTTTAATGTTCATATTCCTTGTGATCTAAGCGAGCATTCTAACACAAGGGACCAGAAAATGTCAAACGCCCCTTCACAATTTTTCACAGGATTGGAGTTTATAAAATGTCACAGAGACTTGACAAATTTATGAGTAAGGACTATACTTATACTATGAAGATAAGGAGGAAAGTATAGAGTATATGAGTACTTGTGACACTTGCAGTACTGCACACTAAGACCAGACAGTGCCGCCAGGTCCGTGTATAATAACAGCATGGACAACCAAACAACCTCCATGACCAGTCTTACACAACTAGACAGCATCGTTGCTGACTTGCAAAATCTTGGCATTCGTGCTAAGATAACAGTGCTACCTTCGACAACACTTAGGCAGCGTAAATCCTCCTTAGGTGTTAAGCGTTCTGCAAGTCGTCGTCGTTCCGGCAACACTCAGATGCAAGATTGTAACAAAATCTATCACTCATCTGGGCACAATTAACCTTCGTTGATTGACAGTCCTGGGCAAGACTTTAAACTGTTCGTATTCACTTTATTCTTTTTATTATGACTCGCGAAATCGCACTAGGACTTCTTGCTCAAGGTAACACTGGCAATGAACTACTTGCTATCCTAGATGTTATTGAAGCAGATGTAAATGAAGGCGATTCTGTTAATCAGGCAGAATGATTTAAGGTCTTAAGTATAAAGGAGAGGCATTAAGTCTCTCCTTTTTTATTATACACGAACGAATGCAATCTGTCAAGTCCATGCGTGAGTTTGGCAGTGTTTTTATGGCGTTATGTGTTGCGGTCGCGGCGGCGTGTTATAAAAAAAGGAACCTTCCTAACCTACAGAGGTGACAAAACGAGAGAGCTATATAAAAAAAGAAAAAAAATTCCCTGGTATTTAAAAAAATTCCCATGAGAAAAAAACATCCTTATTGGTCTTTTTGGAAAGTAGTATTTGCAGGGTGGTTGATAAGGTATCCGAGACAATGTAAAAGAATTGTATTATTACCATTGGGGATATTGATTGTAGTAATATATAAAGCAATAATATGAAATCGATTTATGATAAATGAAAAAACATACCACATATATGCAAAGAAAGAATGTTTATATTGGAACTTAAGTGAGAGTGAGTTTAAAGTAAAATGGAATGAACTTAATAGGATGATAGGATTATTACATACGGATTATGAAGTTACAGATTTAAGTTATGAGGAGTTACGATATAGTGGAGGAGGAGGTGGTGGTGGAAGTAGTGGAGGAGAAAAAAGATATAAAGAACCAGCTGGATTAGATTCTTATTAACATAACACATGGAGTATTATTATGATGATGAATGTAGTAAATGTAATAGCATTAGCAAGTGTTCTTAGTATATGTTATGTGTCATATGTACTAGTGAGGTGGAATCCACACTAGGTATTTTAACATTGACACGCTACATATATCAGTGTATAATTGAATTGAGGTATTTAAAGAATCATGACAAAAGGATTTACTGTAAAGGCCAATGCTCCAAAGGTTAAGAAGAAGGAAGATTGGGACATTGATGCTATTAAGAATAGGATGAAAGGTAAAGCAATTGTTTTTTGCTTACCTGGAAGAGGAGTATCATATGTTTTTCTTAAGAACTTTGTACAGTTATGTTTTGATCTTGTACAGAATCAGATGAGTATTCAGATTAGTCAAGATTACTCTAGTATGGTTAACTTTGCACGTTGTAAGTGTTTAGGTGCGAATGTATTACGTGGACCAGATCAGATTCCATGGGATGGTAAACTTAAGTATGATTATCAGTTATGGATTGACTCGGATATTGTCTTTGATGCGAACAAGTTCTGGCAGTTATGTGATTTATCAGTACCAGCAGAAGCATTAGATGAAGAAACTGGTGAATGGGATGAGGAAGTACTTAACGAACGTAGTATTACAGCAGGATGGTATGCAACAGAAGATGGAGTCACAACATCTGTCGCACACTGGTTAGAGGAAGATGATTTCCGCAAGAATGGTGGAGTAATGAATCATGAAACTGTTGAATCTATTAGTAAGCGTAAGAAACCATTTACTGTTGATTATACTGGATTTGGGTGGGTATTAATTAAGAATGGAGTATTTGAACATCCTGAAATGAAGTATCCATGGTTTGCTCCTAAGATGCAAGAGTTTGAATCAGGTAAAGTAGCAGATATGTGTGGAGAAGATGTTAGTTTCTGTCTTGATGCTATTGAAGCTGGTATGGATATCTGGTGCGATCCTCGGATTAGAGTAGGGCACGAAAAAACTCGCGTTATTTAATATGGATTATGGTGATATGAATATTAATATTCCTATTACTAAAATTGATGATTTTTTAAAGTATCCGGATTATGTAAGAGAATTAGCATTAAACTGTGAGTATAACGAACCAGGATATAGATTATACCCTGGTTCAATATCAAAAAATAGTATATTAAATATTGATAAAGATCTTAATCGATGGATTACTGAAAAGATCTCTTTATTATTTTATGGTTTGAATATTATTAATATCAATTGTGATTTTCATAAGATTTTACCATATAAAGAACATGATCATATAAGAAACAAAGGTCTTATTCATAAAGATATTGATACTAATATATCAGCAGTTGTTTATTTAAATAAAGATTCTTCTATTAATAGTGGAACATCATTTTATAAAACTATAAAAAATCATGATTATTTACAATCTGATGAATACTTAAATGCAATTTGTAATTATCATAATGAAAAAGAGGTTTCAGATCTTGACAATTTATTAAAAGACCACTATAATAAGTTTAAGCAAATTGATTGTATACAAAATAAATATAATCAAATGTCCATCTATCCAGCAGATGTATGGCATGCTCCTACTACTTACGGAAAAGTACCTAGGTATACATTAAGATTTTTTATTAACTATGATATGGAAAAAAGTTAAAGACGATAATACATTATGGATGGAAGTAGCAGAAAACTTATCTGAACTATCTCATAGAGATAAAGTAAAGTATAGAGTTGCTGCTACTTCTGAATCAGTACAAAAAAAACTTGATTATTTAAATAAGGAGATTTAAATGGCACTTTATGGTAACAATAGTGGTGATATAGTAGAACCAACACCAAAGAAGACTAAGCAAGGTGCTGGTAAACATACTAAGTATACATCAACCTCTCGCAACTTTAAGCGTAAGAAGTATAGAGGACAAGGTAGATAATATAAAGAGACTTCCTTCGGGAGGTCTTTTTTTATGCTTATAATTAATAGTAATAATCATTAGAATAACATGGAAAAGAAAATGCTTAGAGAGATTGCTAATGATAAACTTACTCCAAAAAAGAATGATTTTGAAAATAATGGAGAGTTATTTGAGAATGAAGAAGAAATAATCGATGAATGGAAGATTGATGGACCAGTACCTTTAGCTGAATACTAATTACTACTATAAATAAACCCAGAATATATAATCTATAGTTATAGGTACAAATGCCTTTACAAAGTGTAAGTCAAGGTTTTAGAGACATTAGTATGACGTTTGCTAAGCATCCTCTAACTAATGATTTAATCGCATTAAAAAATGCCAATACAATACAAAGATCTTTAAAAAATATTATCTTTACTTTTCCTGGTGAAAAACCTTTTGACCCTGAATTTGGATCTAAAGTATCAAGAATGCTTTTTGAGATTATAACACCACTTACTGCAAATAGAATCAAACGTGAAATAGAATATTCTATCGATAGATATGAACCAAGAGTATCATTAACTAATGTAAAAGTAGTTCCTAATTATGATAATAATGAATTTAATGTACTTATTGCATATGATATAGTTGGAATTAATGTACCCTCACAGCAATTAGATTTTGTATTGCAATCAACGTCTCAATAAATGGCACTAATAAATTTCGCAAATCTGGATTTTGACCAGATAAAAATTACATTAGAGAATTATCTTAAAGATAACTCTACTTTTACCGATTATGACTTTGAAGGGTCTAATTTATCGACTATTCTTGATGTTTTAGCATATAATACTTACATCACTTCATATAATGCCAATATGGTAGCAAATGAAGTGTTTATTGATAGTGCTACATTAAGAGAAAATGTAGTATCATTAGCGCGAAATATTGGTTATACACCAAAATCGCGAAAAGCTGCTCAAGCAACGGTTAGTTTTTACGTTAATACATCAGATATTATACCAAAACCTGCAACACTTACATTAAAAGCAGGTCCAGTTGCAACATCTTCTGGTACTTTTGGTAATACATCTTATGTTTTCTCGATTAAAGATGATATTACAGTACCTGTTGTTGATAATGAAGCAAATTTTGACTTAGTTACACTTTATGAAGGAAGTCTTATTGAAGAATCTTACACTTATAACTCAAGAAATCCTAATCAAAGATTCTTAATCAATAATATTGGTTGTGATAGTGAATTAATTAATGTAACTGTAGGAATAAATGACTATACAGAGAAGCAAAAATATGCTTTTCAGAATAGTTTATTTTCTATTAATAAAAACTCTAGAGTTTTCTTCTTACAAGAAATTGAAGATGAAAGATATGAAGTTATTTTTGGTGATGGAGTATTTGGGAAGAAACTTTCTGAAGGTAATGTAATTGATATTACTTACATTAAAACAAATGGAGATTCTGCAAACGGAATATCACAATTTAGTTTTACTGGAAGAATAACTTATACGAGGAATAGTTCTGAGTATGTTGTAGAATCCGGCATATCGATGCTTTCAACAGATATAAGTGCATCTGGTGGAGAAACGATTGAAAGTGTTTCGTCTATTAAGAAGTATGCACCACGAATTTATGCTTCTCAAAATAGAGCAGTTAGTGCAAATGATTATGAAACATTAATTCCAGCAAGAATTTATGAAGAAACTGAATCAATTTCTGTATTTGGGGGTGAAGAACTAGTTCCACCACAGTATGGAAAGGTTTTTATTAGTATTAAACCAAGAACTGGTGAATTTTTACCTAATTTGATCAAAGAAAACATTAAGAGAGACCTTAAAAAGTATTCTGTTGCTGGAATTGTTCCAGAAATTCTTGATCTTAAGTATCTCTACCTTGAGGTATCTTCAAATGTTTACTATAATACAAACTTAGCACCTTCAGCGTCTAATGTATCATCAATTATTCAAAATAATGTTACAAAATACGCCGAATCAAGTGAGTTAAATAAGTATGGTGCAAGATTTAAATATAGTAAATTCTTGAACACGATTGACAATAGTCATTCTTCTGTTATGTCAAATATCACAACAGTTGTAATGAGGAGAGATATCAGACCTGCTTTAAATGCAATTGCTGAATATCAAATTGGATTTGGTAATCAATTCCATATTAATAATATGAGTGGTTACAATATAAAATCTTCAGCATTTAAAATTAATGGTATTCAAGGTGATGTTTATCTTTCTGACGTTCCTAATACTAATCGGACATCAGGATCATTATTCTTATTTACTATTTCAAGCCCATCATCAACAGATGCAACTATAGTTAGAAAAAATGTTGGTAGTATTAATTATATTACTGGCATTATAACAATTAATCCTATTAATATTATTTCATCAGCAAAAACAAAAGATGGACAATCTATTATTGAAGTTTCTGCTGCACCACATTCAAATGATGTGATTGGATTGCAAGATTTATATTTGCAATTGGATATTGGTAATAGTGTATTTGATATGGTAATTGATCAAATATCATCTGGATTGGATCCATCAGCATCAAATTATATTGTTTCTTCCAGTTACAGTAACGGATATCTAGTAAGACCATAAAATGACACAAAGCAGAGTTCCATTTAACATTATTGTCAAGAATCAGTTGCCACAATTTGTGGAAACTGAATTTCCTCTTATTGGTGATTTTTTAGAGATTTATTATCGTTCTCAAGAATTTCAAGGCGCTTCTATTGATTTAATACAAAATATTGATCAATATGTTAAGTTGGATAATAGTGCCAATACTACAGATTCTACTTTATTATTAGGTGCTATTGATGAATGGGATAGAACTATCAATGTTTCCAATACACTTGGATTTCCTAATGAATATGGACTTATTAAAATTGATGATGAAATTATAACGTATAAAGCAAAAACAAATGTTTCTTTTACTGGATGTACTCGTGGGTTTAGTGGAATTTCTGATGATGAAAATGGAGATTTAGTATTTACAGAAACTTTAGGTAAGACACATAGTATAAATTCAACTGTAGAAAATTTAAATGCTCTCTTTTTAAAAGAATTTTTAAATAAAACAAAATATCAACTTCTTCCTGGACTTGAAAATAGAACTCTTTATGCAGATTTAAATAAAAATCTTTTTATTAAACAATCTAAAGATTTTTATAGTTCAAGAGGAACAAATCAATCTTTTAAAATACTTTTTAGAGCTTTATATGGTGTAGATGTAGATTTAATTAAACCAAGTGAAAATCTTATTTCACCTTCTGAACCACTCTATAAGATTACTAATGATATGGTTGTTGAACCCATATCTGGTGATGTACAATCAATCGAAGGATATACTTTACTTCAACATTCCTACGAAGGTTTAATCGATAAAGCATATTCTCCAATTACTAATGTTGAAAAAATACTTGTTGGTTCAGCATCGACAGATTATTATAAATTGAGTGCTGATGCATCTTTTAGTTCAAATACTAGTAATTTTGGTGGAGCAGAATATGGATCATTCACTCCTCACCCCAAAACAAAATGTATAGGAAAATATGGTGCAGGTGATGCAACTATTGATGTAGATTCAACTGTAGGATTTCCAAATTCTGGTGAATTGTATATTAATTATAGTGATAGATCAGCAGGGATTGTTTCCTATACATCATCCTCATATAATCAATTTTATGGATGTACAGGAATAACACAGAATATTTTAGATAATACTACTGTTGGCATTAATACATTTGCAACCGCTACTCTTGTTGATGATACAGTAGTTAAGATGAGAATATCATCTGTTTTGAGTGATATTAAGTATGATCAACCAAATTATTATTACGAAAAAGATGATACTATTGAAATAAAAACTTTAGGAATTACTACTGCCGACGCATCATCCAATTCTTGGATTTTTAATGCTGCAACTTCTTATAAAATATCGTCAATATCTTTAATTAATATAGCTGCTTCTAGATATAGAGTTACTTTTGAGAATGATCATATTTTTAGAATTGGTGATACGTTTACACTTACTTCATCTACTGGAAATGAACAGTTTGGAAAAGTTTATAGTATAAACACATCAAAAAATATTACAATAGGTGATCAAGGAACAATTGATACATCACTTAAATATACTATTAAGAAGACTATATTAAAAGTAAATTCAACCAATTTTCCTACTGCTAATGTAATATCGGCAAATGTAACTTCTGCATATAAAGATGGTAATGATACATTAGTAGCAGCATCATCTATTCCTTATTATAAAGATCAGCAATTAAATGTTAAAAAGAACCTGATTAAATTTGAAGGAACATTTAGTGGAGATACTTTTCAAGTTCTTCCAACAGGTGACCATGGTTTTTATACTGGAGATATTATATACTATACTCCACAAACTGTCACACAAACAGTAGAAGATGCTGATGGATTTGAAATAGAAGAAACGGTAACTTTAACCGGTATTGGTG
>Ga0206682_10005384_pt1 | contig 10105 bp, 10 predicted proteins | sample M240m12015metaG_FD_155444 | JGI IMG/M metagenome (GOLD analysis project Ga0206682, IMG submission 155444) | Ammonia-oxidizing marine archaeal communities from Monterey Bay, California, United States - M2 40m 12015 | ecosystem: Environmental > Aquatic > Marine > Intertidal zone | place: USA... | reverse complement strand
AAGCTGTATAATGTAGCTGGAGAATGGTCTATTGGACCTACCCCTTCTGTGGTTTCTATTGGTAAATATTTAGATGATAACTTCTCATTTATAGTTACGGGATCATCTAACAAAATCTCCAAGTGGAACCCTAACTTGCACTCTGCAGGAATCAATTTTGAGACATCTGGTGAGGAAGCAACAACAGTTGAAGAATTAATGTACTACGGCTTAGACGGAATGGTTAAATATAGTTTTTCAGAACTATTAAATTCAACTAAATTTGAGCCTTTCGTTGGTTTTGGAGGTGGTTACACTTGGATGGAACAGCCTGAAAACACCGGAGACTCTTACGAGTCCTCTACAGATCTAGCGGGTCTTGCTACAATGAATCTTACAGTTGGACTTTCTTATTGGATCAACGATCTTGTTGGAATTACAGCTCAGTCTGGTTTAAAAAATTCTTTTGATGAAGTAGTATTAGTAGATCACTTTCAACATTCTGTAGGACTTACTATCAAGTTTGGAGGAAAAGATTCTGACGGAGATGGTGTGTATGACAAGTTTGATATATGTCCAGACGTAGCCGGTTTAGCTGAATTTAATGGTTGTCCAGATTCTGACTCTGATGGAATTCAAGATTCTGAAGATACCTGTCCAAACCAAGCTGGTTCTGCAGAATACAATGGTTGCCCTGACTCTGATGGAGATGGGATTTCTGACAACAACGATACTTGTCCAAATGAAGCCGGAACTAAAGCTTTATCAGGATGTCCTGATGCAGATGCAGATGGTGTTGCTAATGCTCAAGATGGTTGTCCAAACGAAGCTGGCCCAGTTGCAAACAATGGTTGTCCATGGAAAGATGGAGATAGTGACGGGGTTTTAGATAAAGATGATAACTGTCCAAACGAAGCTGGAACTGTTGCAAATAATGGTTGTCCAGAAGTTGTTCTCCCGTCCGAAGAAGAACAGGCTCAGTTAATAAGCTACTCTAGAACTATTAACTTTGCATTAGGAAAGTCAACTTTTCGAAAAAGTGCAATTTCAACTTTGCAAGCAATTAATGCTATTCTAACAGCTTATCCTAAAGCAAATTTTGTAGTTGAAGGACACACAGATAGTATTGGAAGTGAAGCTTTCAATCAAAAACTTTCTGAAGAAAGAGCGTCTAAAGTTGTGGGATACCTTACAAACAATGGTGTTGATTCTGAAAGATTAAAGTCAGTTGGTTTTGGTGAAACAACTCCAATTAAATCTAATACGACTGCCGCAGGAAGAGCGACTAACAGACGTGTTGAAGTTAAGCTGGATAAATAGGTATTACCAACTTCAAAATAAAAATTAAAAAACGCTTCGCTATCGCGAAGCGTTTTTTTATTTTTATACAATGACAAGTTTTATTTGTGACGTTTTAAAAGATCTTGAGATAAACTCATTAGACATTTCTAAACTCCGCATTATTCTTCCCAACAAACGTTCTGGGTTATTTTTAAAAAAAGAGTGGGCCTCCATAAGTAAAAGAACAGGTTTTTTACCAGAGATTCTCTCTATCGAACAATTTACTGAAGAACTGTCTCAATTAAGATTACTTAGTAACGCCGAGCTTGTTTTTGAGTTTTATAGTGTTTATTTAGACCTAACCCCGTTAGACGAAAGGGATTCTTTTGACAACTTTTGTAAGTGGGCTCCAACTGTCCTACAAGACTTTAATGAAATAGACCGCTATTTAATTCCTTCAGAAGAGATATTTAAGTATCTCACAGCCATTCAGGAAATAAATCACTGGTCGCTCGACAAAAATTCCACCCCACTCATTAAGGGGTATCTTTCTTTTTGGAAAAAAGTCGATTCTTATTACTTAAAATTCACTACTCATTTGTTGAAAAATAAATTTGGCTATCAGGGCTTAATTTACCGCCAAGCTGTAGAAAAGCTTGAGCGGTATGATCTGCAGAATTTATGTAAGTCTCATGTTTTTATAGGTTTTAATGCTTTAAACGCTTCTGAGGCTAGAATTATTCAGCACTTATTACAATTGGGAAAGGCATCTATTTACTGGGATATTGACCAAATATTTATTGATACCCCACACCACGATGCGGGTCATTTTGTAAGGCAATATAAAAAAAGCTGGACACACTTTAAATCAGAGCCTTTTAAATTGGTCTCATGTCAGTATTCTAATCCCAAAAACATTTCTGTAGTTGGAACCCCTAAAAATATAGGCCAGGTTAAATATGTAGGATCTCTTTTGAAGAAACTACACTCTAAAGACAAACTCCAAAATACTGCGTTGATATTAGGGAACGAAGATTTGTTAATACCAGTTCTAAACTCAATACCAAGCAATATTAAAGAGATTAATATTACGATGGGTTTGCCTCTAAAACAGACCCCGTTCTCAGCTTTTATTAATCAATGGTTTCAACTTCAAAGAGAAACTTCCTCTCGCTATCATTGTCAGGACATAATAGGAGTATTGTCACATCCGTTTGTTCGACCCCTACTGCAAGTGCAAAATCAAGACGCTGGACAAATGATCATTACAAGCTTAAACAAGTTCAATCTTAGTAGCCTCAACAAGGACCAAATAATTGCAATTGCGCCATCGCATAGAACCATTTTAGAGCTTTTGTTTACCAATTGGAACAACTCCCCCAGCCAGGCAATTAAGGGTGTTTTAGAGCTTATTTATAAACTCAAAGATTATTACAGTCAATCTAAGAGCAAACACTTATTGCCTCTCGAGTATTTATTTCGTTTTTCTGAAATATTTAATCAGTTGCAACAGCTCAATAGTTCCAACAACTACATAAACTCGATCAAGGTCCTACAACACATTTATAAGGACTTATTGAGCAAAGAAACTTTAGATTTTAAAGGTAAGCCCCACCAAGGGCTTCAAATAATGGGAATGCTTGAATCTCGTGTTTTAGATTTTGATACCGTAATTATTGTTTCAGTTAACGAAGGGATACTTCCTGCAGGCAAAACAAATAATTCTTTCATTCCGTTTGATGTTAAGATAGAAAATGGACTTCCAACATACAAAGAAAAGGATGCGATTTATACTTATCATTTTTATCGTCTTCTTCAAAGAGCACAAAATGTACACATCATATACAACACAGAGCCAGACCCCTTAAGTGGCGGGGAGCTCAGCCGTTTTATAATTCAATTGGAACATGAAAAGATACATAACATTCAACATAAAATTGTAATTCCAGAAACACCAAAATTACCTTCAAAGTTACTAAAGATAAAAAAATCCCCAGAAATTATTTCTAAGCTTAAAGATATAGCGTCAAAAGGATTTTCTCCATCTTCATTGAGTCAGTATATTCGCAATCCAATTGATTTTTACAATCAAAAAATTTTAGGAATCAAAGTTGAAAATTCATTAGAAGAAACGGTTGCCGCTAACACGTTTGGAAGTATTATTCATAACACTCTTGAAGATTTTTATAAACCTTTGGTTGGATCCGTGTTGGATATTCGAATGATTAATGATTTAAAAACTAAAATTCAGCCTACAGTTTTACATCATTTCAGAGAACTTTATAAAGATGGGGATATTACCCAAGGCTCCAACCTAATTAGCTTTGAGGTCGCCAAGAGGTATATTTTTAATTTTTTGGAACATGAACAGGCTTGTATTAATAATGGAGACAAAATTAAAATTGAAGCTATAGAATCAAAGATTAAAGCGACTGTTATGATTCCTGAACTTGCGTTCCCAATCCAAATCACCGGAACAATCGACAGGTTAGATTCTTGTAACGGCACCCAAAGAATTATAGACTACAAAACCTCACAAGTCTCTCTGACTGAACTTGAGCTAGTTAATTGGGAAGATATATCATCTGACTACAAAGCATTTAGTAAAAGTTTTCAGATTTTGACCTACGCGTATATGCTTAATCAGCAATCTCCTTTTATAGGACCTGTAGAAGCGGGGATTATTTCTTTTAAAAATTTAAAATCAGGATTTTTAAAGTTTGCCAAAAAAGATAAACATGGAGCATACGCACAGAAAATCACTCAACTATCGCCACAAATAATTGAAAGCTATGAGGTGGAACTTAGAAAATTAATTTTAGAGTTATTTGACTCAAAAGTTGATTTTATAGAAAAAGAGGTTTAGTTGGTAGTTTTCGATTTAAATATTACAATAGAGAGCACAAACAGAAAACCTATTCTTGTTGACTTGATTTTCAATAACTCTGTGGAATCTGCACCCTTGATTATTTTTTGTCATGGCTATAAGGGCTTTAAAGATTGGGGCGCTTGGCCTTTGTTATGTGAATCCCTTGCCAAATCTGGATTTTCAGTGCTCAAATTTAACTTCTCGCACAATGGAGGTACAAGCAACCAACCTATTGATTTTCCAGACCTTGAAGCGTTTGGAAACAATAACTACACAAAAGAACTTGAAGATCTCGAACGTGTTATATCCTGGTCAGAAAAGAACCATGCTAATCACCCAAATATAAACCCATTACAAATCACTCTTTTAGGACATAGCCGTGGCGGGGGGATAGCAACTCTTAAGGCGGCAGAAGATACTCGGGTTAAAAATGTTATCACTTTAGCAGGAGTTTCTGATTTTAAATCAAGATTAGTTTTTTCCTTAAAGGAGTTGGAAAAATGGAAAGAGACTGGGGTGCGATTTGTTGAGAACAGCCGTACTAAACAGCAAATGCCTCACTATTATCAATTCTACAAAGACTTTATAGCAAACGAATCGAGACTTACAATTCAAACTGCAGTTAAAAAGTTAAAAATACCGTTTTTAATTATTCACGGAGACGCAGATACAAGTGTCTCTATTAATGAAGCTTTAGCCCTTCACAAGTGGTCCTTAAGTGGCCAACTCGTTATTATCAAGGGTGCAAATCATGTTTTTGGGAGTAGTCATCCATGGAAATTAAGTAACGCTCCACCTTATTTTCATCAAATTCATAATGAAATCATTAATTTTATTAACAATTAGGATTACTTCTTAAAAAAATTATTATTTATCTGATAAATTCTTTGGAAATAACAAACTAATTTTTGTAATTTAGACTAAACTAAATATATATTATGGGATATTCATTCAAAAATAGCAAAGGAAAGACTTATTTTCTACACACTAAAGATGTAATTCTTAAAGGAGGTAGAGAGCAAACTATTTATTATTTCGCAAAAGATGAGCGTAGTAATACATGTGATCTTCCTGCTGGAAAGAAAATTGTAGAAAACGAAAAAACTGGATTACCTTTTGTAAAAAAGGCTTAAGTTTTTAAGTATTCACAATTAAAAAACCCGCTCATATGAGCGGGTTTTTTTTGTAACAAATTTTTATATTTTCTGATTTTTCTGTAATAAAAGTTAAAGTTCCTTATTCCCAGCAGTATCTATCTCCAATTTCATAAGAGTCATACTCTTCTTGGCTAACATCGATATTCACATCTCCAAAATTATCACCAAGATCTCCAGTGTTATTATCTCCAGGGGGGGTATTAATTGAGCTTGCAAACGCTCCCACTAATGTATATTGATTGTCAGCATAAATTTTATTAATAATTTCACAACAATCTCTTTCCGAATCACATCCGAAGGTCAAAAAGCAAAAAACATAAAGCAATTTTTTCATAGTTATATTAGTTTTAGATCAATTATAATAAGCGTTAATGTCTAGTCACATGGACCTTCACCAAATGCTATAACTCCAGCAGAGTTGAGCGCCACACAAGCATTTGTATAAGTATTTCCGTCACAGCCGCAAACAGGATTATATTCTTCTGTACATATAGCGGTTAAGTCTATTAGTGATGGATCGATACAACTTGGTAGGAAATCATCATTCTCATTAGAATTATCTGAACAACTAATAGCGTTGAGACTCAGAAAGATGAGGCCATATATAATACATTTCATAAAGTTAAAGTTAGCTAACTATTTTACAAAAAACAATAATTGCGTCAAGCACTTTATTGTTAGCCTGTTTAAATTCCTCCACCAGCAGAAACTCGTCGATCAGCTTGATTTAAGTTCATTAAGAAGAAAGCAATAGCCAAGAGGACATAGTTAGGTTTTTCTTTTTCTATAAACTCAAATTTATAGTTTCCTCTCCAACCTTTAACCTGGTAAAAAATTGTTAGGATTGGAAACGTATTGTCTTTATAAAGGGTATGCTTTCTTTGGTTAACATACCATTTACCAGTTTTTTTTGATTTCAAAGTGTATTTAGATAAATCGGAGTTCCCGTCTTTCAAATGAACCTTTCGCCCTTTAAAACTATGAACAATCTCTCCTAAGCTGCGTCCATTTTCTTCGATCAAGAGGTCTGTCCCCCAAAATCTCTTCTTTTTTATATTGAAGGTTTTATTGTTGTAATGAAATTGTAAATTACTGAACGAATACCATTTTAGGTATTCCCCCATTAATTTAGTTATCCCATTTTCAATGATTTGGAAACTTTTTCCATTTGTATTAATTTCCAATTTTAGACGCGATTTTAAATCATTCATAAAAAACGAATTCTAATATAATTGCCCCGATAGTATCTAACGTCAAAATATATGCCGTTGTGAGTTAACAAGTGACAAGCATAAATTATTTTAGTCCACATAACTAAACTTAAATTTCTGAATTTATTTAAAAAGGATTTTCCTTGTAGCTTTATTTAACTTTTTGTTGCGTTTCAAAACTAATATATTTTTTGATAAACTCAAAAAGATAATTTTAGCTTCTAATTTAATTAATTTTTAATCAACATTTATAAATGACACACCCTATTATTTTTGTAGTATTGACAGCAATAATTACCAAGTAATCAATAATCAATAATTTAGTATTAATTTAAGTCTAAATAATTTAATTATTACTAATTTTAAATTCCTAAATTATCCTAAAATGAACGAAGATATTATTTTAGTTATAGGGTCTAATGGGCAGTTAGGGTCTGTATTGACAAGAGAGCTTCAAAAGGTTCATGGGTACGACAATGTCATTGCATCTGATCTTTATGTAGACCCTTGTTTTAGTGGGATATTTGAAATTCTTGATGCAACCCATATAGCAGACATACAAAGTATTGTTAAACAATATTCTGTTACTCAAATTTATCACCTTGCAGCGATCTTGTCAGCCAAAGGGGAAGAAAAACCATTAAGCACCTGGAATTTAAACATTAAAATGATGCTAAATGTTTTTGAAGTAGCGAGATTATCTATTGTAAATAAGGTGTTTTTTCCAAGCTCAATTGCAGTTTTTGGGGATAAAGCCCCTTTAGAACACACTCCTCAGTCAGTATATTTGAATCCAGCTACTGTTTATGGAATTAGCAAAGCTGCAGGTGAAAACTGGGCTCAATACTATCATGCTAACTACGGACTAGATATACGTTCCATCAGGTACCCTGGCGTTATTGGACATCAGTCGATGCCTGGAGGAGGGACTACAGATTACGCTGTTGATATTTACCATAGTGCTGTAAAGCAACAGACCTACACTTGTTTTTTAAGTGCAGAAACCAGATTGCCAATGATATTTATGAATGACGCCATAAGAGCCACGATTGAACTTATGCAGGCCCCTAAAGAAAATATTAAAACAAGAACCGCTTACAACTTAGGAGCGATGAGCTTTGATCCAAGTGAAATTACAGCAGAAATTAAACATTTTTATCCTGATTTTCAAGTTGATTATCAACCTGACTCTAGACAGTTAATTGCTAATAAATGGCCGAAAAGTATTGATGACTCTGAGGCTAGGAATGACTGGGGCTGGAAGCCAGAATATAATTTAAGAATGATGACAACGGAGATGCTAGAGAAGTTAAAAGAAAAATATAACAACATTAAATTAAAATAATAAGCTATGTACGGAGCTATTAAAGAAAACTTACAAAAGGAACTAAAAGAGATTAAAGATGCAGGTTTATATAAGAAAGAGCGGATTATAACGACTTCACAGGATGCGATTATTAAGGTATCTACAGGAGAAGAAGTAATTAATTTTTGTGCAAATAATTATTTAGGTTTGTCTAACAATAAACAAGTTGTTCAAGCAGCCAAAGACACTCTAGACTCTCACGGCTTTGGAATGTCTTCTGTGCGCTTTATTTGTGGGACTCAAGATATTCATAAAGAGCTAGAGCAGACAATAGCGGAGTTTTTTCATTGTGAAGACACTATTTTATATGCCGCCGCTTTTGACGCTAATGGTGGAGTTTTTGAACCTTTGTTAGGAAAAGAAGATGCAATTATTTCTGATGCATTGAATCATGCATCAATCATTGACGGAGTTCGCTTGTGTAAAGCTGCTCGCTATAGATACGCTAATAATGATATGGAGGCGTTAGAAGCTCAACTTATTGAGGCAAATAAACAAAATCATCGTTTTAAAATTATTGTCACTGATGGAGTTTTTTCTATGGACGGGATTGTTGCTCAGCTAGATAAAATTTGTGATTTAGCAGAAACCTACGATGCATTGGTAATGGTAGACGAGTGCCATGCGTCTGGCTTTATAGGAAAAACAGGACGTGGCACCATGGAGCTAAAAGGGGTGTTAGGGCGTATAGATATAATAACAGGGACTCTTGGAAAAGCTCTAGGAGGTGCAATGGGTGGATTTACCACAGGAAAAAAAGAGATTATTGAACTTTTACGCCAAAAATCCAGACCTTATCTTTTTTCAAACTCTCTAGCGCCTACAATTGTTGGAGCTTCGATCAAGGTTTTTGAAATGATCTCAAAAGACACTTCTTTGAGAGATCAATTGGAAAATAATACCAATTATTTTAGAAATGAAATGGAAAATGCTGGTTTTGACCTTGTTGGCGCAGATTCTGCTATAGTACCTGTAATGTTATATGACGCTAAGTTGTCTCAAGAAATGGCTAATGCGCTCCTAGATGAAGGCATTTATGTTATTGGTTTTTTCTTTCCAGTAGTACCTAAAGGGAAGGCACGAATAAGAGTACAATTGTCTGCAGCTCACACAAAGGAACATTTAGATAAAGCAATTGATGCATTTATAAAAGTCGGGAAAAGACTAAAAGTTGTTTAACAACTCAAGAATAAATCATTTATTTGGAAAGCGAGTAAAATTACCCATTCCATCAGAGTCAATTTCATTTGACTCATTGGAGTAATTGTTTTCCTCTCTTTGTTTTTTATTACTGTAAAATATGTTCCATATCAAAAAGTAAACATAAAACAGGAAAATTACAAATCCTATAATAAACATTCCTAACCCCATTATCTTCTTCTTTGTCTAATGGTTAAAGCAAATAATAAAATGGTTCCTGGCCAGTGCGCAGTGTAAAGCGCATCGTCAGTTTTACCCATAACACTCAGGCCTACAGAGTATAATAGGCATATAAATGCTAAAATCACCGGATACCATTTAAATATAAATTCTCTAATCATTTGTTGTTTTATTTAATTTAAAAATAAATTTAATGTTAACAAACTAATTTATTGTTAACATAATTGTAAATTTAATATCAATTACATAAATAAAGCGCTAATAAGGCTTATAAATTCATTTTGTCCTACAAATTAAAACATCTTGATTAATTATAATTCCCTATGCTACCAATTTATATATGCGACAAAAACAGTAGTATATACTAAATAAACTAATGGATAATTTACTTTTACTAACTTTATTTTATATTTATAAAAATTTAATTAATAAAGCATGATAATGAGATATATAGCTATAATTTTAATGTTTATTGCTGGACAATTGTGTGTTAACGCACAGTCGGATAACGAAACGATTACAATATATTTAGTCAGACATTCAGAAAAGGACTTAGCATCAAACAACCAATCAGATCCCCAGCTTACTCAATGTGGCGAACAAAGGTCAGAGGCGCTGAGTAAATTCTTTAAAGATGTAAACCTTGAAAACATATATAGTACGGACTATAGTCGAACTAAGAACACTGCTAGACCAACAGCAGCCTCCAAGGCACTCGATATTATAGATTACAACCCTCAAGATCTTAAAGCTTTTTCAAAGTTACTAATTGAAAAAAATCAAGATGCACTTGTGGTTGGCCATAGCAATACAACGGGTGTATTGGCAGGCCTATTGACAGGAAAAGTTATAGGTGCATTTG
>Ga0206682_10005379_pt1 | contig 10106 bp, 8 predicted proteins | sample M240m12015metaG_FD_155444 | JGI IMG/M metagenome (GOLD analysis project Ga0206682, IMG submission 155444) | Ammonia-oxidizing marine archaeal communities from Monterey Bay, California, United States - M2 40m 12015 | ecosystem: Environmental > Aquatic > Marine > Intertidal zone | place: USA... | reverse complement strand
GGTTAACATGATGCAAAGAAGTGAGGATGAAATGGGGAAGTTTGATAATGCATCTGCGACTTCAATCTCGATGGGGATTACCGCTTTGATCGGTCTAGGCATAGAAGTAGGTTTTTATTTGTTTGTGCTTCTTTTTCGAGTTTCTCCTAGCACTCAAATAATTTCTGATTATTTTTATGAACGTGGTTGGGTTCCCTATGTGTTAACATATCTTGCGTGTTGGTCTTTTGCTATTTTGTTTCTTAAAAGAAAAAAATTAAAAGGACAGCTTAATATCATGCAATTTAAACTTTTGCCTGAGGATATAAGCCGAGATATTCGGGTCGAGAATCTTCCTCATTTTGGTGCACACATCAATCGGTTGGGCTTTGACCCAAGCCAAAGCTTCTTGCTTACAAGGATTCTGAGAGGACTTGAACATTTTAGCGTTCGAAAAAATCATACGGAGACGGCTGATATGTTAAAGTCGCAATCTGAAATTGATGCAACAATGGTAGATTCTAGCTATGTTTTGATTAAGGTTTTTATATGGGCCATTCCCATACTCGGATTCATCGGTACAGTTTTGGGAATTAGTGATGCGGTTTCAAGTTTCGGAGGAGAGATGGGTGCTGCTGCTGACATTGAAGTCATTAAGGAACAGTTAGGCCAAGTAACCGGTGGCTTAAGTGAAGCCTTTGATACCACTCTCGTCTCTTTAATTTTTAGTCTGTGGGTCATGTTCCCAACTAGTGTGATGCAAAAAAATGAGGAGGATTTACTGAACAAAGTTGATGAGTACTGTAATGAGTATTTTTTAAAAAGATTACGTGAGCCTAATTTAGAACATAGTTTGAGCAGCAGTGAAATGGGGCATTCCGGGGCGACGCTTGAGCGTATAGAGAATTTACAGGCTTATTTATTACAACTTCAGGAAAGCCAAAGCGTGGTGGCACAACAAATGACCCAAGTTGCTAGTCAGTTTACCCAAATTATGGAGAATACTTCGATAGAAGAGCAAGCAGACCAACACTAGGAAAATTTAAGACTTATTATGAAGCCCAGCTGATGAAGAAAAAAAAAGCGGATCTACAAATTTCTCTTTTCCCTTTTCTCAGTATTCTTGCATGTGTCATTGGAATTCTGACTTTAATGATTACAGCTATTGTTATTGCACAAATTGATCCAGAATCTGTGAATGATAAAATAGAGACTGCATTAGAGGATGACGAGGAGTTTCAAAAAAAAATTGAGGAACGCAAGAACGAGTTGAATACTCTACGACGTGAGATCGAAGCGATCAAAAAAGATCCATTAAAAAAAGTAGACCCCACGAAAAAAGAGCAACTTAATCAACAAATAGCGAGTATTACGGCTCAGATTGAAAAAGCAAAAAGCGAACAAAAACAAAGTAAGGGGATGGAGGGAGAAGTTGTTAAAATCAAGGCTACTCTTGCCAAAATGTTGACGGATTTGGAGCAAGCAGAAAATGAATGGGAATTAATGAAAGAGCCAGAAAAGTTTGCTACCATGGTCGTAAAACAAAGTGGTTCAGGGGCGGGTGGAGACTTGGAACCAACCTTTATAGAATGTTACGAAGAAGGTATACGGGTGTATGAAGAAAATGGTAAATATTTCAAAGTTCCTGTTGGTCAGATTGCGAGTCATCCCAAACTCAAGACTGTGATACAAAAAGTTGCCAAAGAAGCTCCCTTTCGTACTTGGCGAAGTGCTCAAGGGAGCAAAATAGATGCTCGTTTTGTCAAGCGAGACGGTAGCAAAATTACCCTTAAGGACAAGTCGGGGAAAGAAATTGTACTTACTGCTCTTCAATTGGCAGCGGGTTCCCGAAATATTGTCCGTAAGTATGAGGAAGCACGAGCTGCTAAACGCCCATATCCAGAGGCAAGATATATAATATTTCTTTTACGTACTAAAGGTTTTAACGCATGGAGTCGAACCACTCAGCTTTGTAATGGATTAGGTTGTCGATATGGGCAACTTCCCTTGGACGGGGAAGGTGAGATTGACCTTTCGTTATTTCTTGGTTCGTGAAAAGAAAAAAGAAAGACGCCGGTGGAAGCTTAGATTCTCTGCTTGATACGATTACCACAGTAGTTGGTATTCTGATTATTCTTTTAATTGTTGTACAATTGGGGGCGGATTCAGCTGTAAAACGAATTGTGGAAGAGAAAAAGGAAGAAGATTCAAAAGAACTGATGGAGTTGGCAATGAAGCAGTTTGATGATCAGAAAAGAGCATTATTGAAAGAAAAAGAAGAATTACAACTCAAGCAGGCTGCTCAAAATCAGGATCAAAAGAAATTAATTCAGGAAATCGCACAGCTTGAGAAAAAACTTGCTGCCAAGAAAAAAGAGATACCCGCCACGCCCCCTAAGTTGCAAAATTTACGAAAGCAAAAAAATAAACTTCAAAACGATATGAAGTCTGTGGAAGTTAAAGTTAAAAAAGTCAAAGGTTTGCTTGCTAAAGCACCCAAGTCTTCTGGCCAAACTCTTAGTAAAGAAGTCAGTCTGCCAGATCCAAAACCTGCAATTGCAGGTTCGACGCCTTACCGATTTCTATGTCGTAACGGAAAGGTTTTTCCGTTGGATGATGTCGGGCTTAGGAACAAAGTATCCTCTGTAATAAAAAAAACTGGAATTAAGCCCAACAAAGATAAGGAATACGATGCGAAAAAGTTTTTGACCGCGATTAATGGAGGTAAAGTGGGTGATACTTTTTTCTCAGTAATTGCAAGAGAGGACAAAGATAAAGTTATTCGCTTTACTGTGGAAAGAAAAGATCAATCAGGGGAAAATGAAGCATCTTTGATTAAATCGGGATCCAAATACACTAAGTCTTTATTACCATTAACCCCCCGTAAAAATTATCTTCTTTTTGAAGTTTTTCCAGATAGTTTTGGTGTTTATATGGCTGCCCGAAATATGGCCAATGAAAGAAAGTTTCCAGCTGGGTGGAAGCCCGCTCATCGGGGAACGGATTGGTGGAGTTATGATTGGGGTTATCGCACGATAGGAAGGAAACAATATTTAGCGTCACGACCGAAACCTAAGCCTTCATCAGGAAAGCCAGCTCCACCCAGGAAACCTGCAAATGTTTTGGATTAGATTGCTGAGAATCTGTCTTCCGTCGGGCTTTCATCTTTCTCCCTTCGGAAATGTTCCGGTTGGTTAATTGCAAGATTTTCCAATATTTTAAACACCCAATCAGTTTTATTCAAATTATTGATTTCAGAGGCAATTTCTTTCGTGGTGTATCCAGTTCCAGAATTTTGCCGAAGAAAATTTATCACAGTTTCCCTCACGGTAAGGATCGCTGTGGCGGCTTTTTTCCCAGCTTCGACTCCAGGCTGATGATAAGCGTTTATCCCCACGAGCGATGCATATAGGCCAACTGCTCTTTCAAAAAGTGCGATTAACCCACCCACTGCACATGGGGTGACTTCAAGGATAGTCAGTGTAATGGATTTTCGGTCTTTTTCATAGAGAGCATCCCGAGTACCTAAAAAGAAACCGTGAAGGTAGTCGCCCGAGTCCATACCTTTCTCATCCACTTTAATGGAATCTCCATTCCGATGTTTCAATACTTCAATAAAAGTAGCAAAAAAATTGGGTACACCTTCACGTAATTGTTGAACATAGGCATGTTGATCCGTAGAACCCTTGTTCCCATAAACTGAAATTCCTTGATGAACGATCTTACCGTTTAAATCTTTTTCTTTTCCCAAAGATTCCATGATCAATTGTTGCAAGTATTTGGCAAATAATTCGAGTCGGTCCTTGTATGGCAGAATCACCATATCTTTGGATCCTTTTCCATCTGTCAAATGATGCCAAGCAAGAGCAAGCATGGCGGCAGGATTCTGCCTGTAGTCTGAATTCCTTGTCAGTTGATCCATTTCGCTCGCACCTGTCAAAAGATCATCAATGTTAATACCCTGGAGGGCAGCCGGTAAAAGGCCTACGGCGGCAGTTTCACTTGTTCGACCACCCACCCAATCCCACATAGGTAAAAATTCTAACCACTCGTTTTCTTGTGAATATTTGTGAAGTTTACTTCCTTCGCCTGTTATCGCAATTGCATGCTTCGCAAAATCCAATCCTGATTGAGAAAAAGCATTTTCCGCCTCAAGCATGCCATTCCTTGTTTCTGGAGTGCCACCCGATTTCGAAATTACGAGGACAAGAGTTGATTTAAGAGATAAACCTATTTCCGCAAGAGTCAGGTCGATTCCATCTGGGTCCGTATTATCAAAGAAATGAACTTTAAGTTTGTCTTTTACAGGGTGCCCCAAGGCCTTTCCTACAAATTGTGGACCAAGTGCTGAACCTCCAATGCCGACAACCAAAAGATCAGTAAACGGACCTGAGGGAGATTGAAGTGAGCCATCGTGCACTTTCTTAGAGATTTGTTTGAGTTGGATAAGAGTCTTTTGGATTGTATCAGTTAGCTCTTGACTGGGAGCTAATGTTGGGGTTCTCAACCAATAATGTCCGACCATTCGATTTTCGTCCGGATTGGCAATAGAACCATTTTCAAGCTCCTCCATTTTTTGAAGAGCCTCCGTAATCGGTTGATTCATAGAATCTAGGTAGCTTTCGGGGAAATCGACAAGAGAAAAATCCGCCCAGAACTGAGCACTTTCAAAGGATAGATATAGGTCTTTATTCATAGATGATTAAAATTTATCTGTTATGGCTCCAAGCGATGCTGAGCTGACGAGTTTTGCATATTTTGCAAGAACGCCACGTTTTTCTTTGGGAAGTGGTTTTGTCCACTCATTTTGTCTTTTGGTGATTTCCTCTTCAGGTAAATCAAGGGAAAGTTCATTTTTTTCCGCATCAATCGTAATGGGATCATTGTTTTTTAGTAAGCCAATGGGACCTCCAATAGCCGCTTCTGGGGTTACATGTCCGACCACAAATCCGTGACTTCCTCCGGAAAACCGACCATCCGTAATAAGGGCAACATCTTTCCCTAAGCCTTTACCCATAATAGCTGAAGTAGGAGAAAGCATTTCTCTCATGCCTGGTCCTCCAACTGGGCCCTCATTCCGGATTACAATTACATGACCTGCTTTAACTTCACCTTCTAGGATACCCCTCAAGGATGCTTCCTCAGATTCAAAAACAATAGCTTTTCCGGTGAATTTTAAACCTTCCTTTCCGGTAATCTTAGCAACAGCTCCATTAGGTGCCAGGTTTCCGTATAAAATTCTAAGGTGACTATCTTTTTTGATTGGATCATTGAATGGGCGTACTAGGTCTTGGCCACTGGGGTAGGGGGCGTATGGTGTGGCGTCAGCAACATTCTCAGCGAGGGTTTTTCCGGTTACTGTTATACAATCACCATGAAGGAGACCTTCTTCCAAAAGGGTTTTGAGCAAGGGGCGTAATCCACCAACTCGAACGAAGTGAGACATATTATACTTCCCACTGGGTTTAAGGTCACAAAGTACAGGCACGCGTTTTCCAATTTGAGTGAAATCGTCGAGGTCCAATTTCACATCTGCGGAATGAGCCATTGCAAGTAAATGAAGAACAGCGTTTGTGGAGCCACCTAAAGTGATAACTACAGTAATCGCATTCTCAAATGCCTCTCGGGTCATAATATCTCGGGGCTTAATATCTTTAGCTATTAAATTTACCACAGCAGCACCAGCGTCTTTAGCGTCCAATCTTTTGTCATCAGAAACAGCAAGCTGTGCTGAGCTATCAGGCAAACTCATGCCTAAAGCCTCTATCGCGGATGACATGGTATTTGCGGTGTACATTCCTCCGCAGGAACCGGGGCCAGGGATCGCTTTCTTTTCAATTTCAGTTAACTCTTCCTTGTCGATTTTACCTCCGGCATGCGACCCGACTGCTTCAAAAACTGATACGATATCAAGGTTTTTCTCTTTGTGTAATCCTGGTAATATAGTTCCACCATAAACAAAAATACCTGGGCGGTTAAGTCTCGCCAAAGCCATTACACAGGCAGGCATGTTTTTATCGCAACCGCCAATGGCGACGAGACCATCCATGCCCTCTGCTCCGACAACTGTTTCAATTGAGTCCGCAATCACCTCCCTTGACACTAATGAATATCGCATTCCGGGTGTGCCCATACTTATTCCGTCTGATACAGTAATGGTACCAAATGGTACAGCTTTCCCGCCTGCATGATCAACTCCCTCCACGGAGGCTTTCCCGAGCACATCCAAGTGCGAATTACAGGGAGTTACCATACTCCAAGCCGAACAGACGGCTACTTGGGGTTTCTCGAAGTCTTCATCTTCGAATCCAACCGCTCGAAGCATGGAACGATTGGGTGCGCGATCATTTCCATCAACTACGATGGAAGAAAAGTTGCGGTTGCATGAATTCATTTAAAAATATTATGGTTTGATTTCGTTTGGAATCAAGTTAGTTAAAGACTTGCGAAAACAACTAATATCTTCTTCATTCGCAACAACCTTTTTTGAAAAATAATAAATTAGAGTCTCTAAGAGATGAAATTGACGGGATCGACTCGCAGATAGTCGGTTTATTAAACCAGCGTGTTCAAGCTGCAGCTGAGATTGGTAGTATTAAAAATGAATTGGGAGTAGACCCCTATGATCCTGCTAGAGAAGAGCAAGTTTTTGAAAAATTAGAAAAATTAAATCTTGGTCCTTTACACAAGGAATCACTTCGAATTATTTATCGTGAAGTTATATCTGCCTCGATTGCATTGGAAAAAAAACTGATTATTGGTTATTTGGGTCCTGAAGCTACATACACGCACCAAGCTGCTGTAAATAATTTTGGATGTACTTTAGATTATCATGCATTGCCTGATATACCTGATGTTTTTCAAGCAGTGGAGAAAGGCGAATGTGATTATGGTGTCGTTCCCATCGAAAATTCTACCGAAGGAGCGGTTAATCGCTCACTTGACCTTCTCGTGGAGACCGAGCTCACCATTATTGCGCAAGTTTATTTGAAAGTTGAGCATTCGCTGTTTAGTTTTTCTCCTCTTGATAAGATTACAGAAGTTCAATCAAAAGATCAGGCTCTCGCACAGTGTGGAGAGTGGTTACGAAGAAATTTGCCGAATGCTCAATTAACTCCTGTTACAAGCACTGCTGAAGCGGTTAAGAGTTTAAAAGCCGGGTCTAGAATCGCGGCGATTGCTGGTAAATTGGCAGGTCGTATTTATGGAGTTTCTTCACAAGCTGACAGCATTCAGGATCGAAAAAATAATGTGACAAGATTTTTAGTCGTTGCTCGTAAATCATTACCCAAACGCGAAAAAGTTAATTATCGAACAAGTTTGGTTCTGTCTTTACCTGATCAAGTTGGGGCTCTTAAAGCAGCATTGAAATTATTCTCAGAAAGAGATTTAAATCTGTGTAAAATTGAGTCTCGTCCGAGTAGATTAAAGACATGGGACTATTATTTCTTTATTGATTTTATCGGTCATTGTGAGGATGGAAAGGTAATAGAGGTAATTCGTGAACTGAACAATATTTGTCCACTTGTGAAACCCTTGGGCAGTTATCCCGAGTCTTCTAGCTAGTTTACTAAAAGAATAATACTGATAAATCTTGTTCAGGTTTTGCGTTATGCAAAACTAACTCTTCAATAAATGATCGAAGATCTAAGTAGTCTTTCTCTTTTCTGGAAGTCCAGCGTTTATTTTTGATCATCAACGATTCTTTTAATCCAGAAACGAGTAATAATCCTTTAAAAGTATTTTGAAAGGAATTTACAAATTCTAATATTGATGCCCGAATCCATAGCGGTTCAATTGAAGAAACACGGGCATTCCAATGAGTATAATTTAAATTTCTTTTATTGGGAAAATGAAATCTCACCACTTGTTCAATACAATGCTCAAAAGATTTCACAGGCATTTGACGCATCTCGTCATTTTCTCGTAAGAATGAGAGCGTTCTTTGAAGCTGCAAAGTTTCTTCACGCGTTGAAGCACTCCCAATAACTGAGAATAACGCATTTAGATTTTGTAGTCTTGTATAATCGTCTTTTTTAACCGCCGTTTTTGTCACCCTTTTTGTCACCACCCAAGTTAACTAATTCCTCGACGAATCGAGATATTCCCATAAAATCTTCATAAAAACTAGCGTATCGTAACCATGCCACTCCATCTACCTTTTGTAAGCGTAACATGATTGCATCTGCAATTGCACGACTTGGTACCTCACTATCAAATTCGTTTTCGATCTGACGAAGTGTTTGGGAGAGTAGACCGTTAATCTGTTCTGCATCTATTGGTCGCTTCGCAATAGCACGCCTTAGACCCGTTGCAAGTTTTGTACGATCAAAGCTTTCTCTCCTTCCGTCTCTTTTAACGACTACTAAATCCTCCCTTAGGATTTCTTCAATAGTAGAAAATCGATGACCGCAATTTTGACATTCTCTTCTTCGACGAGTCGACGCAATTTTGCCTGCCCTTGTATCAAGGACTTTTAAATCATCCGAAGAACACTTAGGACAATGCATTAATGATTAACGATTCCACTTTCCACACACACAAGATACTTCTAACAGAGTTCAAGGAAGTTCTTCAAGATCATAATTCCTTTTTCTGTAGCCAATGACTCTGGATGAAATTGTACTCCCAAAATAGACATGCTTTTGTGCTCAATTCCCATGATTTCGTCTTCATTTGTGGTGGCCGTTATATTCAAGCAATCAGGGAGGCTCGATTCTTCTATTAAAAGTGAGTGATAACGCGTGGCGATGAGGGGGTTAGGTAAATTTTTAAATAAATTTTTATTATCGTGCTTAATGGGGGAAGTTTTTCCATGCATTAATCTATTAGCCCGAACTATTTTTCCTCCAAAGGCTTGACCAATACACTGATGGCCCAAGCAAACTCCGAAAATAGGTTTAATTCCCTGAAATTTTTGAATTACAGAAATACTGATACCGGCTCGATCTGGGTCGCATGGACCGGGGGAAATTACGATGCCTTGATATTTTTCTTTTTCAATATCATCAACTGAAATTGCATCATTACGAAAAATATCAACCGTCGAACCTAATTGGCCAAAATACTGTACCAAGTTATAGGTAAAGGAGTCGTAATTATCGATAACTAGTAGATGCATTTTCTTTTTATTTATCCTTTATATCCCTGTTTTCGATTTCTTTCTTTTAACCGAAGTGCGTTTAAGCGAATGAAGCCACCTGCATCTTCGGGTAAATAATCACTTTCATCATCATCCATCGAAGCGATATTCTCATCATAAAGAGAAAAGTCTGATTTTCTTCCAACCGTGATAATATTGCCCTTGTATAGTTTTACCCTAATAGTTCCAGAAACGCACTTCTGACTTTCATCTATTAGTGCTTGTAGGGCCTCTCTTTCAGGTGCAAACCAAAAACCATAATAAATTAATTCGGCGTATCGTGGTATGAGAGAATCTCTCAAATGCATAAGATCTCGATCCATGGTAAGGGTTTCCATTTGCCTGTGGGCATGCAGTAAAATGGTTCCTCCTGGTGTCTCATAGACACCTCTACTTTTCATGCCCACAAAACGATTTTCAACTAAATCTACACGACCAATACCATGTTTGCCGGCTATTTTATTAAGCTCGGTAACTATTTTCGCAGGAGTAGAAGATATACCATTAATCGCTATGCAATTACCTTGTTCAAAGGTTAACTCGAGGTATTGAGCTTCATCAGGGGCTAATTCTGGATCTACACTTAGTTTATACATTTGACGATTTTCAGGAGTTGTGGGGTCAAACCATGGGTCTTCCAATATACCTGCTTCATATGATATATGCCAAAGGTTTCTGTCCATAGAGTAAGGTTTTGACGCACTAGCTTCCACATCAATTTTGTGCGTTTTACAATACTCAATCATTTCTTTTCGCCCCGGGAATTGAGCTCTGAATGATGCGTCTCGCCATGGAGCCAAAATTTTTAAATCAGGTGCTAGGGCAGAAAAAGTGAGTTCAAACCTACATTGGTCATTTCCTTTTCCAGTGGCACCGTGGGCAACTGCGTTCGCATTAAATTCACGGGCAATATCGATGTGTGCTTTTGCAATCAGTGGTCGTGCAATCGATGTCCCCAGAAGATATTGTGATTCATAAATAGCAT
>Ga0206682_10005372_pt1 | contig 10115 bp, 9 predicted proteins | sample M240m12015metaG_FD_155444 | JGI IMG/M metagenome (GOLD analysis project Ga0206682, IMG submission 155444) | Ammonia-oxidizing marine archaeal communities from Monterey Bay, California, United States - M2 40m 12015 | ecosystem: Environmental > Aquatic > Marine > Intertidal zone | place: USA... | reverse complement strand
GTCGATCGTATGAATAGACTGATTCATCAGAGCACCACCACCATCCAACTCCCAGGTTCCACGCCAAGCACCGCTGTCGTAGTATTCCTGGGAGCGCCACCATTTAATTGCGGTGTCACAGAGAACAATTTTACCAAGTCTTCCATCTTCGATTGCTTTTTTGAAGATGAAAGTGGAGTCATTAAAGCGACGAGGGAATACACCGGATAGGGAGACATTATTCTGGTTGCAGACCTTGATCATTTGATCAATTCGGTCGGTGGTAACTTCTAGTGGTTTCTCACAAATAATGTGCTTGCCGGCTTTGGCGGCTAATGTGGCATGCTCAAGATGAGCTCCGCTAACTGAACAAATTGTCACCACTTCCATTTCCGGGTGGTTCAGAAATGCATCCATATCTGAGTAACCCGCACACTGGTACTTTTGGGCGAAGCTTTGAGCTTTTTCATCCTTGCGAGCAAAGGCAGCAACGAGTTCAGCCCCCTCCATGGCCCGTATAGCCTGGGCATGAAAATCGGCAATTACGCCGGCCCCGACAATTCCAATTTTAAAAGATTTTGTGGTCATAAATTTTAATTGCTACAAAAGACTCCTGATCAGAATTCAAGAATTTTTATATTCTTGAAACGGTAAATCTGGCCTTTTTCTCCGTGGTGTTGAATTGCGATAAATCCTTTGGCATCTGTGGGATCCTTCAAATCAGTTGTCTTAATTCCATTGACCCAAATTTGAATGTGATCCCCTTTGCAATGAATCTTGTAGTGATTCCAATCATTTCTTTTAAAAGCTTCCTGCCTGTCGATTTTCCAATTCTTTTTATTATATGGATTTTCAATTGGCTTTTTTGGGTGTATCCATCCTCGTCTTCCTTCATCGTATAAACCACCGGACCATTTTCGGTCAGAACCATCCACTTCTGCCTGATAGCCAAACATCGTTCCATTTTCTCTTTTTTGGGAACGGAAAAGGAATCCAGAATTAGCTTTGCCCGCAGGTAGTTTAATTTCCGCTTCGAGAGTGAAGTCGCTAAATTTTTTGTCATGTGCGAGAAAGAATTTTTTATTGCCCACTAATTCGATTATTCCCTTTACGACCTTGAATTCACCGTGTGGGTAAGGGTTATGCCAACCGGAAAAATCTTTTCCGTTAAACAGATTTACCCATTTGCTGTTTTTACTTTCACTGGACGCCTGAAAGTTGAGAAACAATAATAAAATAAAAAGAAATGTGGTGGATATTATTTTCATTACAAAATATGAGTTTTATTAATTCACAGTTCAGTTGAACGGGATGATCAAAATTGACGTTCGAGTTAACTCGTGTAAAGCCTTTTAGGTTCTAATTCAATTATAACTTATGAAAGTATTGCTAACCACCACATCTTTTCAAGATACGCCCGGTCCCCATCATGACAAACTTAAGGAGGCAGGCTTTGAGCTTGTTTGCGAACGTGGTCCGTTAACAGAGGATCGAATGCTTGACTTGGTTGGGGATATAGATGGCTTTATTTGTGGAGACGACGAGATTACCCGGGCTGTGGTTGACCGGGCATTACCTAAGTTGAAAGTTATTTCCAAGTACGGTATTGGTTTAGATAAAATTGATGTTGATTATGTGACCGAGCAAAAAATTCCCCTTACATTCTGTCCCGGAGTGAACCATACCACGGTGGCGGAACATACTTTTGCTCTGCTTCTTGCTTTGTCCCGTCAATTAATTACGGAAGCGAATCACTGCGCTGCCGGGGAATGGGTGCGTTTGACCGGTAATGAAATTATGGGGAAAACCATCTCGATTATTGGAATGGGACGAATTGGTAAGGAGGTCGCGATTCGTGCCAATGCATTTGGGATGAATGTGGTTGGGTTTGATCTTTATTGGGACGATGACTTTGCTAACCAGTATAAAGTTAAACGCTGTGAAAGTATTGAGGATGCATTGAGTCTTGGCGATGTGGTTAGTCTCCATGTTAATTTGACTGAAGAGACCCGTGATTTAATAAATAAGCAAAGTATTACCCGAATGAAGAACGGTGTGATTATTCTTAACTGTGCACGGGGTGAGATCGTAAATACTAACGATCTAGCTCATGCATTGAATGAAGGAACTGTGGGTGGATATGGAGCCGATGTATTGGATGTGGAACCCCCTCCTTCAGATCATCCTTTGCTACATGCAAAGAACACAGTTATTACACCGCATATCGGATCCCGGACCTATGAGTCTGTGCAAAGGCAGGCCGGAATGGCTGCAGATAATTTAATTCTCGCTCTCCAAGGGGAAGCACCCTGCGCTCAGGCAAATGATGTACCGGTAACTAAACATTGCTGAACTAATTCTTAAAACCAAACCCGCCCGTATCATGAATCAAAACGAAGAAACTTTCTATATTGTGCCCGAAGGTACCCATAACTCTCTAGTAGAACAGGCCTATGCCAAGCGAGGGTTTGATCAAGATGAGTGCTCGGCTGCGGCACGTTTTTCCTCATACGCTACTCATCATGGGATACGCACTCACAACGCATTGAAAGCTTTGCATTTGGATGATTTATTTGGATCAAAGGCAGGGGGGTGTAAACCTTCTGCCACGATCATTAAAAAAGAAAGCCGTTTTGCTGCATCTCAGGTTTGGGACTGTCAATACAAGTTGGGTCAGGCTACGGCTTATGAAGCAATGGATGCTTGTATTGAACTTGCTGATCAATATGGAATTGGCCAGATCTCGGTGGATCATGCATTTCATTATCTTTGGGGGGGTGGATATGTTATGGAAGCGGCAAAGAAGGGATATATTGCATATACTAATTGTACTGCCGCTATTACCGAAGTGGTTCCCTTTATGGGGAGCAACCCGACATTGGGAACAAATCCACATTCCTGGGGCTTTCCCACAACCGAGGCTCTGGGGTTTCCTATTGTGATTGACTGGGCCACTTCGGTCATTGCTATGGGGCGTGTACAGCAACTCAAGAGGGAAGGGAAGACCCTTCCTCCGGGTGCTGCAGTTGACTCAGATGGTAACGAGACTATGGATCCGAATCAGGTTGCCGCCTTGAAACCTTTTGGCGCTCACAAGGGATATGGTTTGTCACTGATCAACGAGTTGGTTGCCGGGTTTATAGGAGCCTCTAAGCCCACTTTGCGTAGTAAACACTTGGATGATGGGGACAAACATACTCCCAATTTTTATTTTCAGGTTATTCATCCTGAAGCATTGAGCAGTGGGGCCTTCGCTCATGGGCGGAATCAGTCTGAAAACATAAAAGTCGTACTCGATGATATTTTAGGAGAAGGAAATGAGAATTGCATTCTACCCGGACAAATTGAAGCCAAGTTTGCCAAATTATCCGAACAGGCAGGTGGGCTTCTTTTTTCTGAAAAAGAAATTGAGGAGTTTAACCATATTGCTGAAGAATGTGGAGCCGAGCCTTGGCAGATGAGTGACTTTCAAACCAGTGAATAAATTTCAAAAATTAATATTATGAGCCTAGAAATAAAACCAAAATCTGATTGCCGGTATGATCTCCTGTCCCTTGGAGAAGTCATGCTTCGTCTCGATCCGGGCGAAGGTCGAATAAGGACCGCCCGGAATTTTTCAGCATGGGAAGGGGGAGGGGAGTACAATGTTGCCCGTGGGTTACGCCGTTGCTTCGGAATGGATACGGGAGTAGTAACCGCTTTTGCCGATAACGAGATTGGTCGATTGATCGAGGATTTTATCTTACAGGGTGGCGTGGATACTTCATTGGTAAAATGGATTCCCTATGATGGATTAGGGCGAGATGTAAGAAACGGTCTTAATTTTACTGAGCGCGGATTTGGAATACGGGGAGCGGTTGGAGTTCCTGATCGAGGACTTACTGCAGCTTCTCAGTTAAGGGTCGGAGATGTTGACTGGGACGAAATTTTTGGGAACCAAGGCGTTCGATGGTTTCATACCGGGGGAATATTTGCCGCCCTTTCCGAGTCCACTGCAGAAGTGACAGCCGAAGCCGTACAGTCCGCACAAAAATATGGCACTGTGGTTTCCTACGATTTGAATTACCGTCCATCCCTTTGGAAATCAATCGGTGGGATTCAGAAAGCACAGGAAGTGAACCGAGCAATTGCCCGAAATGTGGATGTGATGATCGGAAACGAGGAAGATTTTACCGCTTGTCTTGGATTTGAAGTGGAAGGGGTGGACGAAGCGATTTCTAGTATTGAAGTGGATAGCTTTAAGAAAATGATCACACAAGTTGTTGAAGAATTTCCTAATTTTAAGGCAACCGCGACCACTCTTAGGACAGTTAAGACTGCTACCCTGAATGACTGGGGTGCCATTTGCTGGCAGGGAGGGAGTTTTTATGAGGCTATTCATCGCCCTGATCTTGAGATTATGGATCGGGTTGGAGGTGGAGACAGCTTTGCATCGGGATTGATTTACGGATTTCTTATGGGGCATGCTGGGGATCAGGCAGTAAATTACGGAGCAGCACATGGTGCATTAGCGATGACTACTCCGGGTGATACTTCCATGGTCACCGTATCGGATGTTGAAAAAGTAATGAGTGGTGGTGGTGCTCGCGTGGTAAGATAATTAAGAAAATAATATTTTATGAAAAACTTATTTGAAGTAACAGGAAAAGTGGTGGTGGTTACCGGTGCAACAGGAATTCTTGCCGGGGGAACAGCAAAGTATCTTCAGGAACAGGGTGCCAAGGTTGTTTATGTGGGACGAAATCAGGAAAAAGTCGATGCCGTGATGGAAGAGGCAAGGAAGATTTCAGATCATTGCCTTGGTGTAACTACGGATGTTTTGGATGAAGATGGATTAAATGCCGGATTCGAAAAAGTAATGAATCAGTTCGGTCGGGTGGATACACTTATCAATGGGGCTGGTGGAAATATGCCTGGTGCTACGATTGGTCCGGATAAGGAAATATTTGATTTGGATATCGAAGATTACAGCCGGGTAATGGATTTAAATTTAAAAGGCTCGGTTTTGCCCACTCTCACTTTCGCAAAGGCATTTAAGGAGCAGGGGAATGGATCGGTGATCAATTTTTCATCCATGTCTTCGGGACAGGCTCTTACCCGGGTTCTTGGATATTCAAATGCAAAAGCAGCCATTGATAATTTTACCAGATGGATGGCAACAGAGATGGCTCTTAAATATGGAGACGGAGTGCGGGTAAATGCAGTGGCCCCCGGCTTTTTTATTTCTAATCAAAATCGGGCACTTTTACTAAAGGAGGACGGCAGTTTTACTGAACGTGGACAACAGGTGATTAATAAAACACCATTCAAGCGATTTGGAGAACAGGAAGAGATTTATGGAACGATTCATTATCTTCTTTCGGATGCCGCCTCTTTCGTTACTGGAACCGTAGCGGCAGTGGATGGTGGCTTTTCTTGTTTCTGTGGGGTTTAGTATTTCGTTTTTTTGATGAAGCCAAAGTATTATTCAACCGCTGAATTAGCAGAGAAAACAGGAACTTCCAGGCAGGTCATATCTGCGATTATAAATGAGAAGTGGAAGGAAAAAAGAATTTCTCAGGCTACTTATGAACGGATTAAGGAGACGATGGATGAACTTGGGTTCGTACCCGATCGAACCGCCACATCTCTCAAAAAGGATAGTCGTAAAAAAGTTGGAATTCTTTGTCATGGTCCTTTGTATTCTCATATATTAACCGCAATTGAAAAATTGAACCATCATTTCCTTGACCAGGAGATTCCCGTGGAAATGCATATCAGTGCAGAAGGCGGATTGGCGGACGGGTTAAGAGATTTAATGGGGCAGCGAGTGGAGAGCCTTATTATTCTGCTCAGTCCAATGACTCGTAATTTTGGTGAAGTCGATTTGAGAAACCCTTCACTTTTAAAGCTTCTTCGGGTTGTACCCAGTATTATTTATAATTTCCCATTTGGAATACATGAAGAATCTCTGGAAAAGGAATTGATTAAAGGAGGCACTCAGTTGATTGGTTTTTTTAAGGATAATGCATACATTCAGTTTTTTAAAAGTCTTCCCCATCCAAAGAAATGCCGTTTACTTGTTGATGATAAGATTTTTTCTCTGTTTAGGGCAGGGACCACAATAAGCAAAGTCTGTGAAGATTTTGACCGCGTGGATACATACCCCAACCCTCAAAATGAAAAACTTGATCAGAATCCTTTTTTAATGGGAGAAAAACTCGCCCATTTATTACTGCCTAAAATTCAGGAGCATAGATATGATTTTATTGTTACTTCGTCCGATCGAATTGCTCAGGGAATGGCTACTATTTTGGACGAAGCTGGATTAAAGATTCCTAATGACATCAATTTATTAGGGTTTGATAAAATAAATTCTCTTCCTTATCTAAAACATTCTTTGCCCACTATTGAAGTGCCTATACAAGCTATGATTGACGCCCTTCTTGGTACACTTGCTAAAATACCTTCCAGTGGGAGTGCTATTAAAGTGGAAGCAAAATTCGTAAATTTCTGATTAGTTTACCTATTAGGTGTATTTCTAAATCGTTATTTTCTTCACCTGTTGGTACATTTTACACAATAGGAAACCTTCTTTATGTTTTCAATGAGCAGAAGGAATTACCCAAGTTTTAGGGTTGTAATTTAATACTTTTTTTTTGTTATAATTAATTATCTAATTTATGAGTACTGTTGATCAATTTGAGAGCGTTTTTAAGGCCGCGGCTAAATCCACTTACCTTCATGAAAATCCCCCGTTGAATAAAGTTTTGCTTGTTTCCGATTTGGAGCAGAGTGAGGCATTGCTTTACCTTAAATTGGTGCAGCAATTTTTTTCATCTATTCTAGCAGGGGAAACGATCGAATGGATAATCTTGTCTAAGCAGGATTTTGACTCAGTCAAAAATTTACTTGGAAAAGTCGAAGAACATAGACCGGATTTAATTATTACTTATCGAAATCTTCGAAGCGAAGCATGGCGTTGGCCATACAGTCTTGGGGAGTACTTGGATGTTTTGACTCAGGTAACTACCAACTCAGTGGTTGTGCTTCCTCACCCAGATCGTGATGATTCTTCGGACTTACTTGCAAGCCCACCTGTTAATATAATGGCGGTATCTGGGCATATGTGTGGCGAAGGAAATTTAGTTAAATACGCATCTGCTTTTACTCCAAAAGGAGGGAAATTAATTCTTAGTCATATTGAAGATAAGAGTACCCTTGAGCGTTTTTTGGATGCAATTGAAAAAATACCTGAAATTGACTCAGATGTAGCCAGGGAGAATGTACTAAATCGATTACTTAAAGATGCGAAGGATTACTCCGAATCTGCATCCGTGGGATTAAACGAAGCCGGATTAGAGATTGAGGTGAATGTGGTTGCACAAGTTGGAAGGCGATTGGAGGATTATCGCAATCTGATCGAAGAAGGGCATGTCGATTTACTTGTAATGCGTGCCAAGGAGGATGATCAAATGGCGATGCATGGAATGGCTCATCCCTTGGCAGTTGAATTACGATCCGTCCCTATTTTGTTACTATGATTACATTTCCAGAAGTTTTAGCTGTTTCCAATCATTCCGTCAGTTCCGGTGTAACTTACATATTTTTTGGCTTGTTGGTCTGTATGGTTTTGTGCCTGGCTTTGGAGGAGAAGATACATGCAAAGAAATCGGTTATTGTGGGATTATTTTCGATTGTTGCTCTTTTTCTTGGAGCCTGGTTTCACCTTCTTCCATTTGAAGATGTTGGTAATCTTGTTATCGGGGGGCACAAGATTTCCCTGCCTGTTTATATTCCGGGCGTTGATTGGGAAGTAATTGCTATCATTCTTGGATCTTCTCTTTTTGTCGATGTTACTAGTAAGTCCGGCCTGTTTACATGGGTGGCTGTTAAATTGACAAAGCTTTCGACAGGTGATCCCCTTCGCCTCCTTATTTTGTATGGAGTTATGACGGTAGTGTTTTCTGCAGTGCTTAATAATGTGACCGCAATGATTATCGTGGGTTCTCTGACCGGGGTTTCTCTCAAAAAATTAAATCAGTCAGAAAAACTTCTTGGTTTTTTACTGGTCGAAGGATTGCTGACTAATATTGGAGGGTTGCTTACGCTGATTTCTTCTGTGCCCAATATTATTGTGGGAAAAACAGCAGGTATTGAGTTTGTTGACTTTTTTATTAAGGCAGCCCCCTATGTTGTAGTAGCAACTTTTGTAACTTTATGGATGGGTGCAAAGCTTTTTAAAATTCAATCTCTTAAGACTGAGGATGAGCGTACTTCTGCAAAAACACTAATTGCAGGATTTGATGAAAATGAGGGAATTGAATCGCCTGGTTTTTTTCGTTTTGGGGCATTGATGACATTTGTGTTTATTGGAACAGTTGCGATGACATCACAATTACCCGTGGTGAAGGATTTGGGTTTGGGTTTTGTCGCCTTGGCTTTTGCCGGGATAATGTTGGTCCGTTTCAAATCGGTTGCTGATCGTTTTTACAAGGCGATTGACTGGGATCTACTCTTTTTCTTTGTTTGCCTATTCGCTGTGATTAATGTCATGGAACATGCATTAGTGCTTAATTTAATTGGTGATTGGCTAAAGCCTATCCTTGGATTGGGCGATTCTGCCGGTCCGGCTGCCTTACTTGTCGCCTCAGCCGCGGCCAGTTCGGTCACGGATAATATTCCCCTGGCTGCAATGTTGGCTAAAATACTCGGAGGAATACCTGAAATGGCTTCCAATCCAGACAGTCCTTATTGGTGGGCGGTAATATTTGGTTCAAACTTGGGTGGCAATATCACCCCAATCGGGTCAGCATCCACTTTGGTTTCGGTAACCATTATTCATAAATACGGATTGAAACTATCTTTTGCCGGCTTTGTTAAAGTTGCTCTTCCATATGCGATTATTCAGTTGGCACTTGGGGTTGTTTATTTACTGCTGACCAGTTGAGCATTTTTTAATTGCTCAGTTTGAATCTTCGTAAATTAAAAACTCTTTAGTTTTTCACCTTGCTTGAAAATTGGGCAATCATAACGGCACCAAAGATGAAAATTGCCCCTGTAGCTAATTTTAAAAGTGCTCCATCTTCAATGCTTTTGATCTCTCCAAAGAGAAATAAAGAGCAAATCGTCGCTAAGGGAACAACTGCATTGTTAAAAGCAGCCAGAGTTCCGGGATTGGAAAGGGTTGCACCTTTGTTCCATAAAAAAAATCCTAGTCCTGACGCTACAAATCCGAGGTAAAAAATTGACTTCCATTGTTCAGGATTAATTTCTAGTGAGCTCCAATTTGTAAAAATAAGACTGAAACAAGTTGTACATAATACACCTCCAATAGAGAGAAGAGAAAAGATTTCTCGGTCTTTGATTTGTGTGTTTTTTTGTTTCCAGTCTCTGTATGCCACCTGTCCAAAAGCAAAAGCTATTCCGGCAGCCTGCATTAGAAAAAAGCCGATCCATATATCACCGCTTGGTATACTTTTAATTTTAATACACCCTGCTCCGAGTACCGATAATAAAGCTACAAATAAATAATACTTGGAAAACTTTCTTTTACGAAGGTCATGTATGAGGACAACATAAACGGGAGTTAAAATAGAAAATATAGCCACAATATGAGAGGGTATATACTGAAAAGCCTGCATGTAAAAGCTATACATTAATCCAAATTGAATAGCTCCATAGAGTAGCAAACGAATACAGTTATTCGTACCTATTAATTTTAGGTGTAGGAAAGGAAGGAAAAGAACAGAAGCACAACCAAGGCGAATAGTGGCTACGATGTACGGATCAACTCCAGTTAAAGAATTTCCAATTAGGCCAAAAGAAAATGCCCAAATAAGTGAAACCATTCCGAGGTAGATCATAGTCGTTTAAGATTTATTCCATCGGCAAGACATGCCGTTAACCCCTTAATTGTAATTCTTGAAATGCTTTACCAGGTATATGTGGCTCCGAGTGAAAACTGGTCTCCTCGACCCTGGGTACCAGGAATATCCTGAAAGTCTTCGTCCCAGGGTTTATCGAAGGCTATAAAAATTTCTAAGTCATTGATTTGAGAGGGGTAGTAACTGGCAGCAAAGTAAGAATTTATTGTGCTATCAGGTCCGGTCCTAATTTGGTTTTCTCTTTGTTGTCTCCATTCGTTATCTATTCGA
>Ga0206682_10005368_pt1 | contig 10119 bp, 11 predicted proteins | sample M240m12015metaG_FD_155444 | JGI IMG/M metagenome (GOLD analysis project Ga0206682, IMG submission 155444) | Ammonia-oxidizing marine archaeal communities from Monterey Bay, California, United States - M2 40m 12015 | ecosystem: Environmental > Aquatic > Marine > Intertidal zone | place: USA... | reverse complement strand
GCGTTTATCTGACCAGTGGTTCTTAAAAATGGAGGAACTTGCAAAACCGGCAATCAAAGCGGTACTTGAGTCTGATGATGTTACTTTGGTTCCGTCCAAATTCAAGAATACCTATCGACATTGGATGGAAAATATTCGGGATTGGAACATCTCCCGACAATTATGGTGGGGTCAACAAATACCAGCTTATTATTACAGCAATAATCCAGATGATTTTGTAGTGGCTACTTCAATTGAGGAAGCATTAGAAATGGCTCAGTTAAAATCAGGGAATAAAAATTTAAAAGCCACTGACCTTCGTCAAGATAATGATGTCTTGGATACTTGGTTTTCCTCTTGGTTGTGGCCAATTTCTGTTTTTGATGGAATCCGAAATCCCGATAATGAAGAGATAAACTATTATTATCCAACCCAAGATCTGGTAACGGGACCAGACATATTGTTTTTCTGGGTTGCCCGTATGATAATTTCGGGTTATGAATACCGCAAAGAACAACCTTTTTCGAAAGTTTATTTGACAGGACTTGTTCGAGACAAACAAGGCAGAAAAATGTCTAAACAATTGGGTAATTCTCCTGATGCCCTCAAGCTCATAGAGGATTTTGGTGCTGATGCAGTTCGTGTTGGATTATTGTTTAGTTCAGCAGCTGGAAATGATTTGTTGTTCTACGAAAGCTTATGTCAACAAGGAAAAAGTTTTGCGAATAAAATTTGGAATGCATATCGTCTAATTGATGGTTGGGAGGTTGATGAAAACAGAAACCAATCTACAGTAAATCAAGAAGCACTTCAATGGTATGGTCATAGATTTCAACAAACTTTAGAAACTATCAACGATCATTTTGATAAATACCGTTTGTCAGATGCTTTGATGACTTCTTACAGACTTATTTGGGACGATTTCTGTTCTTGGTTGTTGGAAGCAATAAAACCAGCCTATGGAGATCCAATTGATGGGAAAACTCTTGGTGAAACTCGCACTTTGTTTGAACAGAATTTAAAGCTTTTACACCCATTCATGCCCTTTCTTACAGAAGAAATTTGGCATGATATGGCTGATCGATCTCAAAAAGAAGCATTGATTATCAGTAAATGGCCAGAGTTCAAATCGTTTGATTTAGAAATTATCAATCGTTTTGATAAAGCAAAGTCAGTGATTGGTGGAATACGAAATTTTAGAAAAGAAAAACAAATCGGATTTAAGGAAACACTGGTACTTCAAGTAATTGGTTCAACAGAGGAAATTCCTTTTGAATCTCTAGTTCAAAAAATGGGACAGCTTGCTCGTATTGATTACCTAGAATCATCATCTGACAAAACAGGAGGTGCTTTTCGTGCAAATGGTTTAGAATTTTTTATTCCTCTTGAAGGTAAAGTTGATATTGAAAAAGAGCGACAAAAACTGGATGAAGAACTTAAATACCTCAACGGTTTTTTGATTTCTGTTCAAAAGAAATTGGCTAACGAACGTTTTGTTTCTAACGCACCGGAACAAGTACTTGCCAATGAGCGAAAAAAGGAAGCAGATGCTTTAGAAAAAATAGAAGTATTGCAGAAAAGCTTGGCTGCTTTGTAAAGAGTAAATTATTTTTTAGCGATACAATCGATACCGCCTTTTACAATTTGATTCAACTCTACATTTACCTTGGTGTCAATAGGAAGGTACAAATCTACTCGCGAACCAAATTTGATGAATCCAGCATCGGTTCCTTGAATTACTTCTTGACCCTCTTTTGCATAATTCACAATTCTTCGGGCTAGTGCACCTGCAATTTGACGGTAAAGGACAGCTCCAAAAGATTTGTTTTCAACAACAACTGTTGTTCGTTCATTTTCTTCAGAAGCTTTTGGATGCCATGCAACAAGATATTTCCCTGGATGATATTTGCTGAACATAACTTTTCCACTCATACAATACCGTGTTACGTGAACATTTATAGGTGACATAAATATTGACACCATCAAGCGTTGGTCTTTAAAGTATTCTTTTTCATAAACCTCTTCAATCACAACTACTTTCCCATCAACTGGGGCGATTATGTGATCTGGGTTTATGATTGTATTTCGTTTTGGATTTCTAAAAAACTGTAAAACCAGTATCAATATACCAAGAGCAAGTATTTGGAGAGCTATTTTTAACCAAAAAATTGGAATAAAGTAATCTGCACCAAGTGCAATTCCTGCTGTAAAAATAAATGTAAAAACAATGATTAAATGTCCTTCTTTATGAAACATCTTAGATGAATTTTAAAAGTAAATAATAATAAGGTGCAACAAAGATAACACTATCCATGCGATCATAAAACCCTCCGTGTCCTGGAATTAGACTTCCACTATCTTTAACCTTGGCAATTCTTTTGAAATAAGATTGAATAAAATCACCTAGAGTAGCTAATACAGGAACCATAATAGCAAATACAACCCATAGCTTATTTTCAAAAAGGTTTAACTCTTTTTCAATGAAATATGTAAATAAAAAGGTAGCAATCATGCCTCCAAAGAATCCTTCCCATGATTTTTTCGGGGATATGCTTGGGAGTAATTTATGTTTTCCAAATTTTGAACCAAAAAGATATGCGAATGAATTGTTTGCCCAAATTGATAAGTAAAGTAATGCAAGGAGCCATGGGGAATAAATTAGTTCTTCATAGGCCGATCGACAAATGAAATAGGAAGAAAACACTAAATATCCAATACTAAGAATAAGTTTTATTGGATAGCTGTAATTTATTTTTTTTGAAGAAAAGAGAACTATGATAAGAATTGTATTAAGAATCAATGCAGTGTAGAGCATCATATCCTCTGTCTGTTTTGTTATGAATCCAAATATGGCATACCCCATTGAAAGTGCTAAGGCAAAAAAGGGAATAATGCTTTTGAATTGAATTAATCGTTGGAATTCCCACAAAGCTAGTCCAGAAAAAATAAAAATAACTGCTGTCAATGCATAGGGAGAAGAGAATATTGCTCCTATCAACGATGTTGCATAAAGGGATCCAGAGATAGCACGAATTTTAATGTCTTTCATTTAGGAGTCTTCTTGAACAAGTAAATATAAGTTTTTTGTGCTACTTCCATAAGAAAGAAAGTTTTCTTCCTTGCTTGGATCAAAGGCATTAAGTGTAGTAATATTTGAGGGGAGATCTTCTTTGTATCGGGTGTTTATCAATGTCATCGCTTCACTAACGTCTTCAACAAATTGAGCTGAACTTGCTAGAATAATTAAATTTTCGGGAAGTTCATTTAACTTCAAGTCTTTTATTTGATGGCTACAAATCAATATAGCGCCTTTATTTGCAATTAAATATTCGCAACCTAAAACTAGTGTAGCAGCAATTTTGTTTTCAAAAGATTCTTGATTTGGATTGAGTTTAAAAAAATTATTTAGACTTTTTGAATCACTTTTTAAATCTAAATTTCCCCATCCATTTTCGGCTAATATTTTGTGGAAGTATTTTAAAGTATCATTTCTATTTTCACTGAAAATAAATTTACCGCCTTTCTCCGTAAATTTTTTGGCGAATTCTATTTCTTTAGGGTCTTTTTTGGGCGACAAGTAGGGGCTGTCTTCTTTAATTGTTTCTTTTTTTTTGTTTCCAAAAATGTTTTTAAAGAAATTCACAAAAAAAATTATTCAGTTGATGTTTTTTTCTCATCCTCACTTTCTTCTTGATCAAAAGGTCTTTTTCCAAGAATACTCAAAAGGTCATCTTTGAACAAAACTTCTTTCTCTAGAAGACGTTCTGCCAATATTGTTAGCTTTTCGATATTGTCGGCAACAAGTTTACAAGCTCTTTCATATTGACTTTCAATCAATATGGATATCTCTTTATCAATTTTTTGGGCTGTGTCTTCAGAATAGGGTTTGGAAAAGCTGTAATCCGATTGGCCACTGGAGTCATAGTAGGTAAGGTTGCCAATTTCATCGTTGAGGCCGTAGATGGTTACCATTGCCTTTGCTTGACGGGTTACTTTTTCTAAATCGCTAAGAGCTCCTGTAGAAATTTTGTCAAAAACCATTTTTTCTGCCGCACGTCCTCCAAGGGTTGCACACATTTCATCAAGCATTTGCTCAGTTCTCACAATCATACGCTCTTCTGGAAGGTACCATGCAGCTCCTAAAGATTGCCCTCGAGGCACAATAGTAACCTTTACCAAAGGTGCAGCATGTTCAAGTAACCAGCTTACCATAGCATGACCTGCTTCGTGAAATGCAATAGTTTTTTTCTCCGCTGGAGTAATGATTTTATTTTTCTTTTCTAGACCTCCTACAATTCGATCAACTGCATCTAAAAAGTCTTGTTTCCCAACGGACTTCTTGTTTTTTCGAGCTGCAATTAATGCAGCTTCGTTACAAACATTTGCAATATCAGCTCCAGAGAAACCAGGAGTTTGTTTGGACAAGAAATCGACGTCTAATGTTTTGGTTGTTTTGAGAGGTGCAATATGTACAGAAAAAATCTGTTTACGCTCTCTGACATCTGGAAGATCAACATAGATTTGTCGATCAAAACGACCAGCTCGCATTAATGCTTTGTCTAACACATCAGCGCGGTTTGTTGCAGCTAAAACGATAACATTGGTGTTGGTTCCAAAACCATCCATCTCAGTTAATAATTGATTCAACGTATTTTCACGTTCATCATTAGAACCTGTCATATTACTTTTACCACGTGCTCTACCAATGGCGTCAATTTCATCAATAAAAATAATGGCAGGTGATTTTTCTTTTGCTTGTTTAAAAAGATCCCTAACTCGAGATGCACCTACTCCCACAAACATTTCTACAAAATCAGATCCTGATAAAGAAAAGAATGGGACTTTGGCCTCTCCCGCTACAGCTTTAGCTAGTAGGGTTTTACCAGTACCAGGTTGTCCCACAAGAAGTGCTCCTTTGGGAATTTTACCGCCAAGTTTAGTATATTTTGTAGGATTTTTGAGAAAATCAACGATTTCTTGAACCTCTTCTTTGGCTCCTTCGAGTCCAGCAACATCTTTAAAGGTTGTTTTGATGTCCGCTTTCTCATCAAAAAGCTTTGCTTTGGATTTTCCAATATTAAAAATTTGACTTCCACCAGCACCGCCTCCAGCACCTGACATTCTTCTCATCAAGAAAATCCATATTCCTATGATTACTATTATGGGTAGGAAGCTTAGTAAAACATCAAGCCACTTATTTTCAACGGTTGTAAAATCGTATTTAAAAACAACACCATTTGATTCTGCTTTTTCTAATTTTCGTTGAAACAATTCTAGGTTCCCTACTTCAAATTGATAGTGAGGACCTTTGATATTCTCTTGACCTAAAAAATTTTTAGTTTTAACAGCAGTGTGAATGGATTTCTCTAATGCGGATTGTGTTAGTGAAACTTTCGCGAGATTTTTGTTGTAAACAACAACATTCATCACATCCCCATCGTTCAGGAAACGTTCAAATTCAGATATGTTTGTCTTCTTTAGTGATTGTGAGCTGCTATCACCAAACATGCTCAGCCCTAAGAGTAGAATTATTACAATACCATAGATCCAGTACGTATTGAATTTTGGTTTATTTGGTTGCTTTTCTTTAGTCATAATTTTTTTATTGATTTGAAGCGATTAACGTAGTTTTTGCATCACCCCAGAGTTCTTCAATATTGTAATATTCTCTAATGTGTTTTTGAAATACATGGACAACAACGTCTACATAGTCCATCAAGACCCATTCTCCATTGTCTTGTCCCTCTGTATGATAAGGCTTTTCGTGTAATGCTTTGCTTACCGTTTTGTGAACTGATCCAACAATTGCAGACACATGTGTATTTGATGTTCCTGTACAAACAATGAAATAATCACAAACTGTATTTTCTATGTTTCTCAAATCAAGTAGATTGACTTCTACACCTTTAACTTTGTCTATTCCTAGAAGTATTTGCGTGATAAGATTATCAGCACCATTAGAAGCTTTCGTCATTAAGTTTTTTTCTTTAACACAAATTTATTATAATATAGGGAGAAGCAAGTAATTTAAAGATGAATTTCAATTTAATCAAAATTGATGCCACGGATTCAACGAATTCTTGGTTGAAAGAACGTTATTCCACAAATAAGTGTTCTGATGGTGATGTTGTTTGGTCAAAAGCTCAGAACATTGGTAGGGGCCAAGGTAATTCTGTTTGGGTGTCAGAAAAAGGTAAAAATCTAACAATCAGCATCTACAAGGAGTTTAATGACTTAGCAATACATAATCCATTTTTATTGAGCGCTATTGTTTCTTTGGCATTAGCGGTTACTTTAAATTTATTTAGAATCCCTAAAGTATGCGTAAAATGGCCAAACGACATTATGTCAGGTGACAAAAAGGTATGTGGAATTTTGATTGAAAATATGTTTAAAACATCTACACTTCACGCAAGCATAATAGGAGTGGGACTCAATGTAAATCAAAATCATTTTGAAAACCTTTTCCAAGCTAGCTCAATGTCGAAAATTTCGGGAATGTTGTATGACTTAGATGAGGTTATGAATTGTTTTCTTGATCAATTAAATCAAAAATTTAAACTTTTAAATCAACCTCAAGAGCAAATAATAAAAATTTATGAAACCTCACTTTATCGAAGAAATAAACCCAGCACTTTTGAATCAAAAGGTTTTTTGTTTTCTGGAGTTATCAGGGGAGTAACCCCTCAGGGATTGTTGAAAGTTGAACAAGAGGATCATAGAATTTGTTTTTATAATTTGAAACAAATTAAACTGAAAAATTAAGGGCTCCAGTTTGAAGGGTCTTTCCTCCAATTGACAAGGGTGTCTTGTTCACTTTTTTCTATTGTTTTATTTTCTTTAGCATGTTCAATCAGGTGATCATAGTCACTTAAAGTGTGAAGTTGAACCCCAGCTTTTTCAAAATTTCGATCGGCAACATTAAATCCATATGAAAACAAAGCAATCATTCCCAAAACCTCAATGCCTTCTGCTTTAATTGCAGCTACTGCATTCAAACTACTCATACCTGTACTTATCAGATCTTCAATAATTACAACAGCTTGTCCTTCTTGTACAATCCCTTCGATTTGATTTTGGCGACCGTGTTTTTTGGGCTCAGGACGAACATATACAAAGGGCAAGTCTAGTTTTTGGGCAACAAGTGCCCCAACACCAATTGCACCCGTGGCAACTCCTGCAATGGTAACATCAGTACCGTACAAAGACTTAACTTGCTCAGCCATAGTGTCCACCAGGAAATCTCTAACCTTCGGGTATGATAACGCTAAGCGATTGTCACAATAGATTGGAGATTTCCATCCACTTGCCCAGGTAAATGGATTTTTTGGTTCCAATTTTATTGCATTAATTTGTAGTAAATGAGCAGCTGTATTGTAGGCTATTTGTTTGTTGTAAATCATACACAAATGTATAAAGTATTTTTCAATCAAAAACCAATTTTCTTAATAACTGAATTGGTTCCTCAAACCGATGAAACACCTGTTTTTTTTATCAAATTTTCATCAGCTGAGGGTATTGTTAAAGCCCTAAAGTCAAAAAAATTAAAATCTCTGTATTTGTACCATCCGTCTGAGGATAAACTATGGATGCATTTTTTAAAATATTTTCCAGTTGTTGAAGCTGCCGGGGGTCTTGTTCGACATCAAGATCAACGTTTATTGTTTATTTACAGAAACAATAAATGGGACTTACCCAAAGGGAGAATACAAAAAAACGAGTCTGTCAAACTTGCTGCAATAAGAGAGGTAGAGGAGGAGACAGGAGTTGATGGCTTAAAAATCATTAGACCTTTGATTAACACCTTGCATATTTTTAATAGAAATGGAAAGCATAAACTCAAAAAAACGTTTTGGTTTGAAATGAAGACATCCTCACAAAAAGATTTAATTCCTCAAACAAAAGAGGGAATAGAGCAGGCGATTTGGGTAAGTGAGTCAGAAATTTCAGAAAAGTTTGAGAATGCCTATGAGAACATCAAGTTAGTTTATCATAACCTTTAAGGCTGAACTACAGACCTAGGAACAAGGTGTTCATAGGTCCCTTGATTCTGAATTACATCACGAACAACACTGCTGCTGATAAAAGAAGTTTCTGTTGAGGTTAGTAAGAAAACCGTTTCAATTTCCGAAAGACTCCTATTTGTATGAGCTATTGCTTTTTCAAATTCAAAGTCTGCTGGGTTTCTTAGCCCTCTCAAAATAAAGGAAGCATCAATACTTTTACAAAAATCAACTGTCAGTCCCTTGTAGGTTTGAACAGATACGCTACGTTCATTTTCAAAGGTTTTCTCGATAAAACGTTTGCGTTCTTCTAAAGAAAACATGTATTTTTTGTCTGAATTAATTCCGATTGCGATTACGATTTCGTCAAATAAAGGAATTGCTCGCTGAACAATATCAACGTGTCCATTTGTAATAGGATCAAACGAGCCGGGAAAAATTGCTTTCTTCATAATTCTAAAGATATTCTTTTTTTTTCATTGTTTCAGAAATGAGTTCTTCCAGGAAGTCTGTTAACGAAATTCCGCTTGCTTCCAATTGTTGTGGAATCAAACTTTCTTCAGTCATTCCCGGGATTGTATTTATTTCGAGTAGATGGGGGATTCCATTTTCAAAGATAAATTCACTTCGAACTACTCCTTCGAGTCCCATTTGTTTGTAAATTTTTGTAGACAAATCGATCAAAGCTTCTTTCCAAGTTTCAGGAATTTTAGCAGGAGTTATTTCTTGAGATTTACCTTTATATTTTGCTTCGTAGTCAAAAAAGTCATTTTCACTGATGATTTCTGTGATGGGGAGTACATGGATTTTATTCATCCATTTGCACACTCCAACACTAACCTCCCTTCCTTCTAGTGCAGTTTCAATGAGTAATTGTTTATCTTCTTCAAATGATTTTTCAATGGTAGCAGGGAGTTCCTCCGGAGTGTAAACTTTGTAAACTCCAAAACTACTTCCAGCTCTGTTTGCCTTTACAAAACAGGGAAAACCAACCGCTTTTTCGATTTCCTCAATTGTAAAATCATCTCCTTGATCTAAAGTAAAAAAACGAGCAGTGGGTATTTTATTTGAGCGAGCAATTGCCAAGCAATCTCTTTTGTTGTAGGTTAGTGCAGCAACATAGCTAGAGCAGCTTGTTTGTGGTATTTTTAGTAATTCCAACATTCCGGCAAGTTGTCCGTTTTCTCCAGGAGCACCATGAATCATGTTCATAATCGCATCAAAAACTACCGATACTCCTTCTTTTACAAAAGAAAAATCTCCTTTATTAAGTTTGTAAATATTTCCTGAGACATCCGAAACCGACCATTCTTTTTTTGAAATATGTATTTTGTAGACATCAAATGGACTTTTTTGGAGTGCACTGAAAACGGCATCACCACTTTTTTTGGAAATTTTGTGTTCTGAGGTAAACCCTCCCCAAGCAACACCAACTACTGCACTCATTTTTTTAAAATTAAAAAGATTTAAAAACTAAACTTTAAAAGTTACTTAGGTAAAGGTAATTGTTTTCCATCGTTTCAAAACAAGTCGGATTTATTATCTTTACTCCATTATTAAAATTATGATAAATTTCCTGCGTTTCTTTTTGAGTAAACTCTTTTTAAAGCAATTGCTTTGGGCTGGGCTTCTCATTGTGTTGTTTGTAGGACTTTCGTTCTATGGATTAAACAAGTTGACGCAACAGGGAGAAAACATCCAAGTTCCCGATTTAGAAGCACTAGATATTGAAACTATTGCTTCGGTCTTAGACCAACATGAACTGCGTTTTGAAGTTTTGGATTCCACAAAATTTAACCCTTCATACCCAGCTTATGCTGTAATTGAACAGTTTCCTTTAGCTGGTTCTGATGTTAAAAAAGGGAGAAAAATTTACTTAACAATCAATCCGTCGGGTTACAGAAAATTGAGTGTACCTGATGTCATACAAATCACAAAAAGAAACGCCGAAACCAGACTTACTGCCGTAGGTTTTGAGTTGGGTGAGATTACTTACCGCAACAACATAGGAAAGGATATGGTTCTTGAAATTCGTTACCTAGGTAAGTCAATTGTGCCGGGAACTATTTTACCTAAAACATCAAAAATTGATTTAGTATTGGGAAATGGAAAACGATAATTTAGAGCCTGAATTTCA
>Ga0206682_10005366_pt1 | contig 10120 bp, 17 predicted proteins | sample M240m12015metaG_FD_155444 | JGI IMG/M metagenome (GOLD analysis project Ga0206682, IMG submission 155444) | Ammonia-oxidizing marine archaeal communities from Monterey Bay, California, United States - M2 40m 12015 | ecosystem: Environmental > Aquatic > Marine > Intertidal zone | place: USA... | reverse complement strand
TACTACCATAGGTATTAATGGCATTTATACTTTCCTTAATTCTGGCATCGGCTGTATCGACTGACTATCAATGTAGTCGCCGTCAGAATGATATGCTCTTGATGCTATTTCTTTAATAATCGAACCATTGCGATAACGGTATGTAATAATCTCACGACGTACTACGCCGTCGACGTCAGCTTCGAACGCTGATGTAAATGGACCTTCACTCATCTTCTACTCCTTGTTGTAGCAATCTCAGTAGGACCAGTGCTTTGGAATTGCATTCCAGCTGCTGCGCCTCTATAGTCTTTGCTCACTTCGTTAAATCTTAATGTAACTTTTACTTGACGATTAAGACTTGCTGTAAGCATTTGCGAAGGCTTGTACTCTAAAACCTCCGCAACTACTGTGTTGTCATTATCCGTACAAGTAATTTTACAAGTATCTTCGTAATGTTGCATAATAATTCCTAATGTAACGTTTCGTTATCAATATTAGGATCAATACCGAAAAACGCTTTACAAAGCTCTACTATTACTTCTGGTATTTCGTCATCGTCCTGGCCTTCGGGTATCCATATACCTTTTAGCTTACCTTCTTCAGAAATAATTAAACCATAATCACGTTCGTCTAAGGCATCACCAAACTCTAGTTCTTCGTTCATAATAACTCCTAACGTTACGCTTAGTATACAGGAAAATTACGCACTTGTCAAGCCTAATCGTGATACTCTTTGATACAAATAATATCATTAGGATCGCCGTCGAACGTTTCGAGAGCGTCTTGTAGGTTAACTGCTTTGATGTGATATTCTACTTCTGAAGTTTCGATAATAAACATTTTATTTCTCCCAATGTTTTAGTAGTTCTAAATCGTCGCCTTGACCACGTGTCTTGATGTAGCCTTGTTCTATTAAACTGTCAACAACAGCTTCAGCAAGTTCTGTTACTGCTGATTTTTGTCCCATATAATACCCTAGTGCTGTAAACACTATTGCTGTACCTAATAGGAATAGTTCTTCAATACCGATCATCTTTACACCTTATATATCTTGACATAATTAAGTCGTGTTTCGTTTGCGCCAAACAGTGTATTAACCTGTTTCTCTTTTACCTTACCTTTTATTTGTTTCATATCGCCGATAGCATGATCGAACTTGTTCATAAACGATACAAGATTGCCGTCCATTACTGCTGTATAATTATATGACTCCCACATGCTGCTATACCGCTTGTCGAGGATCTTTACAACGCCTTCAACTTTATCGCCGCTATTGCCTAAGTACTGTGAGTTGCGATATTCAATACGGATCTCTTTCTTAAGACCAGTTTCGTGTTGATCACGTTTTACAAATTCTGGAATAAAAGCAATACGGCCTAATGCATTTACAGGAACTGTGTCGTCTGATACACATGCCAGCATGTCTTTTTTAAAATCATCTAAGTCGCCTAAACCAAGCATAATGTAACGCTTGAGCCATTTCTGCGTTTCTGCTACTGCTGCATAATCTTCTTCTGTAGGAGAAAAGCCAGTAAAGTCTGAAGGAAGATAAGTTTTATTTTCTTCAAAGAAAAACTTAACAAGTTCTTTATTAGCAAACTTAGTTTTGTTTTCATCTTCACTGAAACGCTGCGTATGTTTGATATAAGTGCATCCGTTAATACGATATGCAGCATGGGCAACAGCAAGTGCTTTTTGTAATGGTACAGTTTTTAGCGGCAGTCGGTTTGGGTTTTCAGCAGGTATGTAGCTATTGTTAACTACCATCGATGTTAGTGGATTCTTTGTAAACATTGTATGCCTCTTTTTGTGCCTATGCATATACATAGCACATTTTTTAAGACTTGTCAACCGAAAAATTTATTTTTGTTAGTAATTACTGCTTCATCATCGTATGGATGACTATCATCAAAGCGATAGTGATAACGTAGTGCATCGGCACATACAATGTTCTTCTCTACGATGTGTCGCAAGTCTTCACGTCCACATAGCAGACGCTCTTTACATAGTTCAACATTGTCTTCCATTAAGTCTACACCATAGACAGTGCTAAGAGCCTGTTCGAACGTGCTACCATTTTCTACCTTGCGTATTAATGCTTCGCTAATTAATTGTCCATCTCCGCAACTATTGTCTATCACAGTTTTTTTAGGATCGTTAAAAATAGTTTGATCCATAGTATCGAGCATATGTTGAGCAACAACAGTAGGAGTAAACACTTCACCTGTAGCTTTTACTCTTGCACCTTCACGTTCGATACCGCTCATGTAAGAACGATTACGTATATGATCAATTATTTGTTCTAATTCAATCATAATATGCAGGAATAACCTTTTCAATTTCTTTTTGTTCTTGTGTTGTAATTTCTAACAAATCATATACTTCTTTATCAGTATGTTTTTTATAAAAATCGATTAACGGAACACCCCGCATTGCACCGCCGTGCATATCTGTAGAAAATTTATAAATTGCCAATCCAAATCTAATAGAATTTAATTTTAAATTATGATGTATTGCTTCGGCATTTTCTTTTAGTCCGTTTGTAACAATACCAAAGTTACCAAGTGTTAATCTTAAATCATCGTTTTTGTTCGGAATAAAAGTATACCAGTCAACTCCAATAGCCACATTGCCTCGAATTGCCGCAATTTTTACTTTTTCAATTCCGTGTGTTTTAGAGGTAATATTTTCAATTGATCCGTTTTGTGAAACATAATTTTTATATTTCTTTGTGATGTTTTCGTATATAAAAGGATCCATTTCGATCTTGTTAACATTCTCTAGTTTAACATTTTTATAAGTTTTTCCGCTAGTATATTTTACTTCTTTAATTTCTTCAACATCGTTAATTTTAGTTAAAGTTGTAATAGATAAATCATTAGCAGGTGCCGCTGTACCAAAAACTTTTGGACTTACAAAATCAACTTTTGTGTTATATTTTTTAATATTGTCTCGCATTAATTGCGATTTATCGTCAGTTTTTTCTTTTTTATTAAAATATGCAATCCCAGGCTGTAAACAAACAACTTGTCCACCGTCTTTAACAATCTCTACACCTAAGTTAAAGAACTGCTGGTGTAACATAGACTGTCCTTTATAAGGAGGGTTTGTAATATACCCGTCAAATTCCATATCAAACTCCTTTTTTAAACTGTTGTCACACACAATGTTAGGCATATAACCAGTTGCTCTCTGTATATTTACTCTTGCATGATCTACTTGAGATTGATCAAGATCTACTCCATGCACAAGGTTAACGGCTGTTTTAACATCACAACCGTTTTCAATTAAACGTTTGATCTTAGCAAGAAGCATTGATCCTTTACCACATGCAGGATCAATCCAGTGCTTTGTAAAGTCTGTGTGGTCTATTTTATCTACCATTCTAAGGCATACATTAAAGTCTGTAACACTTCCAAGGCCGCCGCTATACATGCATCCAATCATGGATATTACTGCATCAATTTTGCTTAGAACCTCTTTAGATTCTGTTGAAAGGCCAGAATGCATTGATTGACTCTTTTCTTGTTTACAAACTGTGAACTGCATAGCTTTTTGAAACCCTCTATAGATATGCCAACTTCTCTTTCAAACATTTCTGTATCATTAATATACAGTATATCGTTAATATTGTCAACCTTTTTCGTTTCTAACCATAGATAGTTTGGAATACTTTTTACTACGGTAATAGCTTTTTGTTGTAGTTCTCTTTGTTCCTTTACTGTGGTATCAATAGTATTTTGTGTGCTACCTTCGCTAGAATTTGATTTGTTTTTACCAAGTTCTATATTATTATTGTTTACTTCTGCACTACGTTTACTATTTGTATCTTGTTTTACAGGATTCAAAATATCTTTTACATCTTGTGTAATATTGTTAAAATTAACATTAAACCCACTACCAAATTTTTCTAGTGCGTTTGAAGTATGTGCAATAGCATCAAGTACTTCTTCTACATTTTTTTGTACAGGCTTATTTCCTGTATGATCCATAATAGGAGCAAAATCTAAAAACTCTGTAATATTCTGTTGTACACTTTTATTATTAACTGTAGATTGCACAAACGCATAATCATAAATCATTTGCAAGTTACGCTGAGGATTATAATCTACAACATAACACATTTCTTTACCTGCTTTTGCATTACTACTTTGCACACGAAAGATAGTCTGAAAATATTCTTGTGCTGAACTGCCTCCGTCTAGCATAAAGATCATATCCCATTCAGGTACAGTTGTGCCTGTCATAAGGCTTCCGCAAGTTAGTGTAATAGTTTTATCGAAGCGGTTTATATGTTGTTTTACACCACGTAGATCTGCTCCTTTATCTCCACTTACTACTAAAGGTTTGTGTTTTACATAATCTAGTTTATTAAGTAGATTTTCCATAGCAGTACAAGATGCAACACTAGGAAGTTTCCATACCATATGGTCTGAGTTGTATTGACGTATAGGACTTTTGTTCTTATGTCCGTTTGTACCGTATACCTCTTCTAGCCACAACGTAACTGCTGCCTCATCGATAAGTGTTTTTCCATCGTTACTAGCAAACCACTTAGACATAGTAAATCCTTCTACGTCTTCGTAAAAACTACACTGTGATTTTGCTTCGTCACTAATTTGAAAAACCATAAATTGCATTTCAGGCAACCAACGATAAATTTCAGTAGTCCATCCTGCATCTTTTTCTAGCTGGCGTTTGCGCTGTTCATCTGCATAAGTCCAAGAATAAATTTCGTTGTCTAGAAACTTACCACTCATAAGAGCATGTAGTGGTGTGCCACTTACTTCTAGTATACGATCAAAAGAGATAGTTTTTAGTGTATTTTGAGCATTTTCTGTCTGTGTGCCGTAATGTTGCTCGTCAATAATAACCATATCAAAGTGATAATTTTTGATATTTTTCCACTTGTCTTTGCCCATGTTGTTAAGATCTTGAAAACTAGCAAATAGTACTTCTACATCTGCGTTGCCGATTTCAATAGGACTAGTCTTATTAAAATCTTTAGCATATGTATATTCCCAACCGTCAAAATCAACGTGACTGTTTAAGTCTTCAGACCACCCTGCTTCTACTGCTGGCTTGTATGTTAGTACAAGGATTTTAAACTTCTTATTAAAGAACTTAGCAAGAGATTTTACAATTTGGTAAGAAACAAATGTCTTACCAAAACGCATTTTACCATTAATTAAAAACTGGTAACTACCTTCTGTAGTAAAGTGGTTCACAGCCATATCGTGACATTCTTGTTGTTCATTACGCATTATATATGAATTAGGTCGTGCAACTCCGTGACGCCTTTGATTAAGTTGAGACTTAACTTCTGTAACAACATCTTGCACTGTATTTGCAAAGAACCATTCGGACGTGTCTTTAACGTCAACCTCTTGGTCTCCTGCAAACCACATACCTTTGTTTTTCATATTTTTATGAAGGAAGGTTTGTTCTAATGTACGGAGATTTGACAAACTTTCGCTTTTATCGCCTGTTTCGCATAAGTCATTAACATCAAATACTTCTAAAATAATTGCAGGGTCGTCACTAGAGATAGCAGTTGATTGTTCTGCAATACGGATTCTCGCTGCTTCATATGCAGATGATGCTTTACGCCTAGCAGAACCAACTTTAACACGACCCTTTGGTGTTCTTAGCGAAGTAGTGTATGTATAAATTACTGAGTAGTATTGCATTGTGTGCCTCATTATGCCTAACTGTTATATATAGTATATCTTCAGATTACGAGATTGTCAAGTGTTTCCTTTAAAAAAGTTATCTCTGGATCTTTATGCCGCCACGCAAATCCTTGACTAGGGAATAGTCCTAGGCTAGTGTCAATGTTGTATATTTTACTCCATTCACCTTTACCCATATTCTCTGTAGATGTTGCTAGAACAGTTTTATCTGTGTCAACATAGAAGTTCCACCACTCATCGCACTCCATCAAAGGACCTTCAAGCATAGTAGTATATGTTTGAATACGCTCTACTAAATGGCTACGATTAATACCCATGCGACTTACTCGTTTGAAATTGTGTTTAGCAAACACTTTTAGAGCATTTTCAGTAATACCGATCACACGCCACGCATTAGGATTAACAGCAAACAGCTCGCCTAACATACGATAACGCTTATTAGTCGGTGCTCGCATTTTGCGGATTAAAAGGAAGTCGTGATAAAAATCTTCGGGGTTCATAATTGTATGCCTCTTGTCTGTGTGTAATTAGCGTAACGTCGATCTTTATTTCGACAGTGTACCCATCAGTTCGTATCGTTTAAAAGTTTTTATTTCTTTCTCTGCAGATTCATATATAGCGTCAGCTTTACTAAGTAAACTAGGTTTACCTGTTTTTCTATACTCTGACATCAACTTAAAATAGTCAAATGAGTACTGATCGAATCGTTTCTTTAATCTAGCTGTTGTGCCGGGAGATGTTGATTTGTGATACTTGTGCCACTCTGCAATTAGAGTATGCCATTCTTCAAACTGTTGTACTTGCTGATCCATATTGTGCCCACTTTTTATTATCTACTTCATTAATTCTAGCCCACTCGTCAAACAGAGCATCTTCAATTGCATGTGCTTCTATTTCACTAGGACGTTCCCAATAGTCGATACCTACATCACTTGTCTGTGTAAGCTCGCCGTACTCGTATTGTTTTACATGTGTAAGTTCGTGTGCTAGTGTTACTAGCATATTACGCTGACTGAGACTGCGCTTTAATTCAATAAAGTATTCGCCTTCGTCTTCAACTACTGCGCCCAGCGTAGTTTCGTTTGTAAGTCTTTTAAATGCTATCTCTACATCAGGATACATATTAAACTTGCGAAACATAAAGATTGTCATATCTTCCGCAAGTTCACGCTGTCGCTTTGTGCCGCCTTGAATATAAATCATAGTAATTGCTCTCATGTAGTGTGTACTACATAAAGTATAACATCAGTTGTCTACGTGTCAACTATAATCTGTAAGTAATTCGACCTTTTTCCAAATCGTAGGGCGTCATCTCGACTTTTACTTTATCTCCAAGAACTAATCTTATTCTATGTTGCTTTAGCTTTCCTGCTGTGTAACATGTAATACTATGTTCATTTTCTAATACTACCTTGTATGTTTGATTTGGTAGTACTTCGTTTATAGTTCCTTGAAATTCTAAAATATCTTCTTTACCCATCTGATTCCTTTAATGTTATAGTGATTGATCCATCATCGTTTGTACTTATAAGAAGAGTGTCGCCTTCTTTCCAACCCATCTGCTCTAGTACTTCTGGTGGAATGGTCATTCTAACATTATCAGGATCTCCTTCGATGTCTTGAAAAATGTCTTCTGCTTTATACTGTATCATATGTCTATTTAGTTATTTCTATGTTGGAAGTAAAATTATAGTAGATAAATTCATGATTGGGCTTTGTAGCTTTATGGCATGTGCCTGTGAATATTACCCAAGGCTGCTGTGAAATATATTTCCATGCAACTTCTTCTACCGAGTCTCTTGGTACAACTGCACAAAAAAGAGTACGACCTTTTGTTGTTGAAAAGAAGTATTCTCTTAATTCTTTGCCACTAACTGTTGTATCCACTGTACCAACAAACGTCATTTCATCGGCAATATTTTTTCTCTTCTTTGTCTTCTTAGGAATTGTGCCTTGCTTAAATATCTCAGCTGTTTCTACGTCTTCAACATACATAGAAGGCATACGCACTAATAACGGAATAAGCTCTCTATTAATCGCCTTATCGTTGTTAACAATGGTATTAAGCATTTTATGTTGGTTAGTGATAACTTCGTCTTTTAATGTTTTAACAAGTAAAATATTTCTGTAATAATTACGAATAGTCTTTGCTTGCATCATATCATCAGGAATAATCTCTGGAAGGTATCCGTCAATGTCTCTTGGGCTTTTTAAGATACTGCGTAGGATGCTGGGTATATCAGCATCCATTTTATTACGCTGTAGCATGATTATAAGATACAATGGATCGCATTCAAAGTCTTGTGCTGCTTCGTCGGGGTTCCATATGTTAGTATTTTCCCCAATCTCTTCCCAGCGATCCATTGCAATTGCTGCTGCTATTCTGTTAAGATTAGCTGCCATCTTTAATCTGTCTTTCAAATTCACGCAAACGCTTGTACACACTTGCAAGTTCAATAATAGTTGGCCATGCTTTAAGTAGATACTGCATTGAGCCTTCTACTCTGCCAAACGCTCTAATAATCTGCTGCATTACACCTAGTGTTACTGCGCCTGCTACAATAGCTGGAGCAAGGAATACATACGCACTTAGCACGTTAGCTTGTAGATATGCAATACGTCCAATATTAAAATACAAGTAACGTACATACGACTTAAAATGAATACCGCGAACGTCTTCGAACAGTTCTTCTAGTGTCTTTGGTCTTACAGTTTCATCATCTTCTGCAATTACAAGGATCTTACGATACGCTGCTTCTTTCTTTTGTAGATCATACTCAACACCTACAAGACGTAATAACCAACCTAGTCCAATAAGAAATATTGTACCACCAATTGACCAAACAAGCGCACCTGTTACTAATCCATACTGCCAGTCGCCAAAGAAGAAGATTGGAATACCAATGCTCAGTCCTAGTAGGATAGGAACAAATTGTATAAGCACCATAATTGATTCAATAAAACTTGTGCCCAAGCCTTCCATAATGCGGCTAAACTTAATTGTATCTTCTTGTACACGCTGTGCTGCACCTTCAATAGTACGTGCTCTGTCGTATACACTGTGATACCATTCTACCATTGCTGCACGCCAGCGGAATAGGAAGTGTGCTGTAAAGAAACTGATAGCCACAGCAATGAGTACATATACTACTGCTAGGCTTAAAAAGCTACCGAGGCTTGCCCAATACTCTCCTATTGTAATAGCATTTGGTGTTGCCAATGCTTTTTGGATCATGTCATAGAACTGACCGAACCATTCGTTAATCTTTACATCAATCTGTACTTGTACCCAAAGTGATGAAAGAATGATAGCAGAGCCTAACCAGCTCCATAGCCACCATTTCTTTTCTGTATAAAATCTAAACATTTATCTCCAATCTGCGGTAGGAGGTAAACTTGCTAGAATAGCCTCCGTGTCGCCGCCGGTCTTAAGACCAAATCTAGTGCCTCTATCATTAAGTAGATTAAACTCAACGTATCGGCCACGCTTTATTTGCTGTGCTGCTTTGTCAGCATCAGTATATTCTTTTGTATGAAATTTTTCAAATGTTTCCATTGCTGTATTAAAAAAGCTCTTGCCTACTGCTTTATGGAAATCAAAACTCATTTCTTGTGGAGAGAAGTATTCGTAAAAGATTCCTCCAATGCCTCTTGTTTCATTACGATGAGGCAAGAAGAAATACTCGTCGCACTTCTTTCTAAAATCTTCGTAGTATGATTCGTCATGTGCATCACATAGTTCTTTTACTTTGTTGTGATACCATGTCTCATACTCCGCATCAGGTAAGCAAGGAGTAAAGTCAAAGCCACCGCCAAACCATTCCTTGCCTGTAATAATATACCTTGTGTTCATATGCATAGCAGGAACGTGAGGATTCATTGGGTGAAAGATAACGCTAATGCCGCTTGCCCAATACTCTTTATTATTTTCTGTTCCTGGTATTTCTTTTGCGAATTCTTCTTTAAATTCACCACTGACACATGAATACGCAATAACTGCCTTTTCAAATGTATCGCCGTATATTGTTCTGTGACGCTGATGCCAACCCTCACGTTTGTTTTCTTTTTCTACCATCTTAGTAGATTCGTAAGATTCGACACCAGCCGTAATCATATCCTGTAGTTCCATGAACCATTCAGGCGCTGATTCTTTTAAATTCATTTATTACTCCAAACATGGACACTATAACCTTTACCGTTTGTGTCCCCGCCGTCGTTGTCTACAACTTCATTATCATATTCAACTTCAGTTAAAATATCTTCTCCGTTAGGATACTCTGTAGTACGGAACATTAATTTCTTAGGATCAAATGCACCAGTAGTAGTAATTATACCTTCCCAGAAGCATCCCTTCTCAGAACTGTAAAATTGCATTACATAGTCGCCTTCTTCACCTTCAGAAACACCCATGTTTACAATCTCTGTATCATAATCCCATGCTTCGT
>Ga0206682_10005362_pt1 | contig 10125 bp, 3 predicted proteins | sample M240m12015metaG_FD_155444 | JGI IMG/M metagenome (GOLD analysis project Ga0206682, IMG submission 155444) | Ammonia-oxidizing marine archaeal communities from Monterey Bay, California, United States - M2 40m 12015 | ecosystem: Environmental > Aquatic > Marine > Intertidal zone | place: USA... | reverse complement strand
CGCGGCGTCGCGAAACGAAGCGTCGCGCGCGCGGCGAACGTCGATGCGTTTAAACCGCGAGCGGACGCGCGCGAGCGGGGCGAATCGGCGCGAGGCGAAGAGTGCGGCGAAGAGAGACGAAGGGAGACGCGATCGGGGCGCATCGTGCTGAGTCATCCAACTGTCGATTAAATTATTCGCGGCGAGCTACCGCGCGCGTAATTCGTTAATTTTAAGCGTGAGATAGGCGGTGACGTCGTCGGAGGCCGGTGGCATGGACTCGGCGATGTAGACCAAGGTGGCGATCTCGCGCGCGGTGGCGCCGGCGCCGTCTAAGACGGCGTCGAAGACGCGCTCGGCGGCGGCCAAGGATACGGCGCCGGATTTCTTCACCGAGGCGTCCGCGATCGAGAGAGCCTTGTCGTCGTATTTCGCGCCGTCGATGACGCGGTATTGCTTTGAGGCGGATTTTGTGAGACCTGATTCGATCTCTTCGCGTCTGGCGTCGATTCGCGGTTGTAAATACGTCGCCGCGGCGTCGCTGAGGACGTAGGCGTATCGACCGCCGCCGCCGGCGAGCACCAGCGCCAAAGTCTCGAGCTCGATCTTCGTGATTCCGGCGCCGTCGAAGACGCTTTCGTAAATTTTTTCCGCGCCGGCGCGATCGATTTCGCCTCTTTCCGCCATGAAAGTGTCCGCGAGGCACAGAGCGGCGTTGTCGTACCTGACGCCGCCGACGGTGCGATAGAATCCTTGAGGCGCTTTACGCTTTTGCGCGCGCTGTTGCTGCGTCAAAGCGTTCTTTTCCGTCAAACGTGCGTCGCGCAGTCGGGAACGGAGCTCCGCAGCGAGACCCGTGGCGTCGAGACCGCGCGCTGCGCACTCGGCGATGAGTTCGTCGCGCTTCATTTTGCTCAACGCGGTGAGCGAGGACGGTTCGAAGACGATCGCCGGGCGTTCCTCACTCGCGGCGTCAACACCCGGCGAGGAGGTTTCAGTGCTGACGATTACGGGCGTCGGCGTCGATGGTGCCGGCACCTGCGCTCCGCTCGCGCGTTCAGCCGCGGTTTCGGCTTTCGCCGCGCGTTTGGCCAGAGCCTCCGTCTTGGCTTCGGCTTCCTTGATCGCAAGCGTCGCCGATGAAAGCTTGGCTTCGAGCTCTTCCAACTGCGTCGCGAATCGAGACTCGGCTTCCGCTAAATCGCTCGCCGCACGCTCAGCGATCGTCTGCGCCTCGACCGCAAATTCTTCTTGGGCTCGCTCGCGCGCAACATCGGCGTCGTCCTCGGCAGCGGCGAGCCGCGCCTCCATGCGTGCCAAATCTGCTCGCAATTCTCGCTCGACGTCGTCATTCAACGCGCTACTCGATGCCTCAACCTTTGCTCGCGCTTCCGTTAAGTTGCGCGTCAACTCGTCGCGCTCGGCGGCGATTGCCGCGAGCGCCGCCGCAGCCGCTTCCTGTTCGCTTCTGAGCTCGCGCGCCAGTTCGCTCGCGCGATCGTCTGCTTCGGCTAGCTTTCGCTCCAACTCATCGCTCATCGAACGCAGGCGCGTCGCCTCGGAAGCTTCAGTCCTGGTGCGCTCGATTTCATCTCTCAACTCCTCCTGCTCGAGTTCAGCGATTCGAAGTTTCTCTCGCCATGCGTTTTCTGCGCGTCGCGCGTCGTCGCGCGCGGCTTCGAGTTCAGAAGCCTCGACGAGACTCGCCGTCTTCGCTTTGAGGGCTTCAAAGCGCGCGTTGGCTTCGCTCGCACGGCGCTCGGCGTCGGTGAGTTGACCTTTTAAGCTCTCGAATGCCTCCGCCGCAGACGCGGCGGAGAGTTCGCGCGCTGATCCTTCTTCGACGAGGCGCTCTATGTCGCTCACAAGGCCGTCAGATTTGCTCGTTTCCTCGACCAATCGCGCGTCGACTCGGGACTTTTCTGCACGTAAGCGCTTGATTTCGACTTCTAGTGCGGTGAAGCGCTCCTCCACTTGCGCGACGGCTGTTCTCGCCGCCGCTACGTTTTGTTCGCTCTGCGACATGGCGTCGTCGATGGATTTCTTGGACTCGGCGTACGCACGATCGACCTCGGACTTTTCGGCAACTAATTCATCGTACTTTGCTCGAATTTCGGCAATTCGCGCTTCAGATGAATCCACCGCCGTCGCAAGCTTTGCTTCGCTCACGCGTAAAGCCTCCGCAATGCGCTCGCGTTCTTTTTCAGACGCAACGGCGTTTTCTGCCGCCTTTGCTTCCAATTCGGCGAGAGCATTACGCACGTCATTTCGCTCTTCAACCAGGCGGTCGATCTCACCTTGTCGACGCAATGCTTCGTTTGCCGCGGCGGCGTTGATAGCGTCCTTTTCAGCGCTAGAAGCCGATTTCAAACTCGAGATTTCACTCGCATACGTGCGTGCACTCTCGGAAGCGGCTTTCTCCGCCTTGTTGAGCTCGTCGGTTTTAGCTTGCAATTGCCCGCGCAAAGTTTCGCACTCGGCTCGCGATGCATCCAGCGCCGTAGAATCTACCGCATTTGCGAGTTCACGCTCAAACGCACTCTTTTCCTCAGTCAATCTCGCGACGGTTTCTTGTAACTTTGCCATATCGCTTAACCGCGCGTTTTGCTCGCCGTCGAGTCGCGACTGTGCCGCCGCCTTTTCTTCTTGAACTCGCGCGAGCGCTTGACGCAATTCGAGCGCTTGCGATTCCGCGCGAGCTTCGGCACTCTTGAGCGTCTCCAGCGCAGATTCCTTCTCTGCGCGAAGTCGCTCAATCTCGCTCTTCATTTGCTCCTTCTCCGCTCGGCTCGACTCGTTGAGCGAACGCTCCATCTGAGCAACGGAGTCTCGCATCTCTTGCAGTTGTGCTTGCGCTTGTTTAGTTTCCGCGGAAGCGGCGTCAAGGGCTCGCGACATTTCGAGCGTCGCGTACGATTGCTCGTTCGCGCTTCTCGTTTCGAGTTTCGCCTCCACCTTGGCGAGTGCCGCGCGCGCGGTCGCGGCGTCTTCCATCGCTACTTCGGCTTCGCGCTTGGCGTCGTAGAGCTCTCGCGCAGTTTTGTCTTCATCGAGCAAAGTCGCAAATTGCTTCTCCAATCTTGCTGAATTTTCAATAGCCTTCTTCGCGTCAGCTTCGAGATTCTTGATCCGCCGCTCTTCGTTGGCGTATTGATGCTCGAGTTCGCGACGACGTTGATCCGCGGCGAGGGTCACTTTCCTCAATTCGAACGCGGCGTCCCGCTCCACGATTTCGGCGGCGCGTTCAGCCTCGCGAAGCATGCGCGTCAAGTCGGAAACTTGCGTCTTCAATTCGGCGTTTTCCGTCATCAACGCCTTGACACGCCCTTCGAGTGCGCCGGCACGCATATCATCGCGCTCAAGCGCCTTGTTGGCCGTGCGAAGTTCGCTGACTGCGCGCTCGAGTTCGCTGACCTTCGCTTTGAGTTGCTTTACGCGCGCGATGGCTTCGTCCTTGGCGATTTCTTCCGAGCGAACGCGGTCTTTGAGTTTTGCCACCTCATCGACAGTCATCCCAGATACACCTTCGAGCTCGGAGACGCGCGCATCCGTCTTGCGTTCGACTTGAGTGCGTTGGTACGTGTACTCCAACTGCACTTTTTCCAGACGCGAAGTCACCTCGCGGCACTCTTCGCTCAATTCATCGTTCCTCGCGTTGGACGCCTTCAGTTCGTCTTCCAAATTACGCACGCGTTCGCCCAAGTTGCGCGCTTTTTCGTCGCTCTGCGAAGCAGACGTCATGGATTTTGCGACAAGCACTTGCAACTCTTCTTCCATTTCCTTTACCTTGAGCTGCTCCGCTTCGAGTTTTTGCGTGAGAGAGAACTCAACTGCCATTTGCTTCCCGAGCTCTGCTTTGGCGGTTTCCAAGCTCTGAAGCGCTTCGTCGACATCTGTTTCACTGGTGGTGCGCTTGCTCATGAAAACGTTGATATTTTCGATCCAAGCGGCGACGGGCATGCCGACTGAGGTTTCAATAGACGGAATTTCCGGCGATGACTCCGGCTGCGTTGGCTCTTCCTTCGTCTCCGTCGCTTGAGCTTCGATCTTGGCTTGTTCGCGCTCGCGTTCTTCCTGCGCCGCCTTGGCCTTAGCCTCGCGTTCCTCCTGCGCCGCCTTGGCCTTAGCCGCGCGTTCCTCCTGCGCCGCCTTGGCCTTAGCCGCGCGTTCCTCCTGCGCCGCCTTGATCTGGGCCGCGCGTTCCTCCTGCGCCGCCTTAGCCTTGGCCTTGGCCTCGCGTTGTTGGCGCTCGCGTTCTTCCTGCGCCGCCTTGGCTTTGGCTTCGCGCTCTCTTTGAGAAGCTTGGGCTTTCAAATCGCGCTCGCGCTGTTCGCGTTCACGTTTCTCTACGAGTGCCTTTGCTTTGGCTTCGCGCTCGCGCTGCTGACGCTCGCGCGTCTCCTCTTGCTCGCGTTTGCGCTTCAAGCGGTCGAGCTCCGCCGCCTTGGCTTTCGCCTCGCGCGCTTGCACGGCGCGAATCTCCTCCTGCTCGCGCAAGAAGACGGCATTCTTCATCGCTGCCTTTTCAGTGTCTCGGGCTTTATAATAGACGTCGATCGCCGCGAGCACAGACGCCGGAATCTTGTTGCGAGGCGTCTGTTCTTCCATATCGGCGATAGTCTTGCAAACGGCGGCGTCAAGCTCGTCGCTCGAAGCCGCGAGCTTAGCCGCGAGCTCTGGCGCGCCCGAGATTTGCGAAAAAGCCTCCGCGAAGTCCAAACGAAGCGCTTGTCGACCTTCGGTCGTGGTGAGCAAACGCCTGTACACGGTGCCGTAATACGCCGTGACGACGAAACCGACGAGCTGTTCGAGCGCCGCGAGCGGCGGGTTGGATTCTAAACTCGACAAAACGGCGTCAATGGAAACCGTGGACAACACCGCCGTGACCGCGATCCCGGTCACGGCGCTGTACGCCACGCCCTGACGCAACGCGCGCTCGCGCGTGCGCTCGTACTCTTCCCAACTCGAATTCGCCTCGGCGTCGAATTCGCCATCCTTGTACTTTTTCAAATCCTCCAACAAGCTCGTCGTCTCTTTCGCCGTCTTCGCCGTCAGCGCCTTCACCGTCGCCTCCGCCTCGCTCTCATCTTTCGCCGCGAGCAAACTCGCGATCTTAGAGCTTATAAACGCCGCCTTCTTCGCCGCGTCCGCGAGCTCCGCCGGAATCGCTTCGTCTTCGTTCGCCCGCGCCTCCCGCGTCGATCGATCCAGCACTCGCCTTCCCGCGTCTCGCGCCCTCGACACCACCGCCGACGACGTCACCGACTCTTCCTCTTCGTTTCCCGTCTCTCCCGTCGCTTTCACGATCGCGATTCGCTTCGATTCGCGTCGTCGCCGCGCCTTCGCCGCGCCTCGCGCGCCTCGTCGCGCCCCGCCGTCGATCCTTCCCGTCACCGTCGCCGCGATCGCCATCGCGACGCCCCCGGACGACGCGAGCGGTCACGTCGCGTCGACGCGCGCGCGCGCGGTCGCGCTCGGTGCGCGCGCGCGACGAGCGCCGCGCGCGGGATCGGCAGACGGCGCTGCGAATTCAAACTTCGCGCGTCGATTTCGTCGCGAAACCGCGTCCGCGGCGCGCGAGATTCGCGCGAGGCGCTCGCGTTCGCGCGCGCTCGCGTTCGGCGCGCGCTCGCGTCGCGCGTCGCGCGCGCGTGTGCGGTCGGCGAGGCGCGCGTTCGACGACGGTCGACCGCGCGGGTGGGTAAACAGTGCGGTACATTTCATCGGTCGGTCGGACGCTCGACGGCATCGATCGAGTCGCGCTCACGCGGCGGGCGCGCTCGATCTCGTCGGACGCGAGCCTCGTAAGCGCGGCTGTCGGACGCGCTCGAAGAATTCTCGCCAAAACGGGAGCTCGTACGCGCGACCGACCTCGCGAGCGACGTCCCACGCCGAGACGAGGCCGACGAAGACGCCGTCTCGGTCGGTGACGGCGACGTGGTGCACGCGATTGCGCATCAGCACGGCGCTCACCTCATCGCGCGTCATCCACGGACTCGCCTGAATCACCGCCTTGTTCGCCACCGCGCCGCACGCGCAGTCCATGGGAAGCTTTTCGAGCCACCACTCCAGCGCGTCCGCCTTGGTGACGACGCCGACCGGTTTCCCGGCGTCGAGCACGCACACGCACCCGACGCCGTCGTAGGCCAGCGCGTGCACGACGCTCTCGATCGTATCGTCCGTCGTCGCCGTGATGCACCTGCGCGAGCGAAACGCGCGCGCGCGGTTCAGTCGCGCGTCCTCGCGCGCGCCGTCGCCTCGTCGTCTCGCGCGTCGCCGCGTCGCGCGTCGTCGCCTCGCGCACGCACGCGCGCGCGGGGGTCATGAAATCTCGGCACGTCGGCACCATCGTCGGCGAGTCGCGCGTTCGGTCGGTCGGTCGGTCCGTCGGTCGCGCGTTCGTTCGTTCGGTCGCGCGTCGAGCTTTGCGAACTCCCCCCCCCGTCGGTTCGAGGCGCTTCGATGCGTCATCTAAATATCTAATTATATGGCCCTATACCATTCTTAGTACGGTCTCGTACTCGTATTTAAGTATACATACCATCTGTATACATAGGAGAGCCGTTGCGACGCCCGCGCGGCACACGTCCACGCGCGCCCGCGTCCTCGCGCGGCGCCGGCGCGCGCGCGCGCGGCGCGACCCGATCGTGTTCGCCCCCGCGCGCGCCCGCATGCGCGCTCGCGCGCTCGAACGCGCCGCGGACGAAGGATTCGACGAATAATCTTTAGAATTTCACATTCGCACTCGCGCGCGCGATGTCGCGCGACGCGCTCGGAGAACGCTCGACGCGGACGTTGACGGCGTACGGACGTCCGTCGACGTCGCCGCTGGCGGAGAGCGCGAGAGAACTGGCGAGGACGACGATGGCGGGACGACTTCGGGACGCGGCGACGACGACGCGACGAGGACGGCGAGACGACGAGGGCGAGGACGAGTACGAGAGCGCGACGACGACGAGCGAGACGACGAGCGCGACGGCGAGTTTGATTGGGTCGTCGGTGATCGAATTCGGGCGCGAGCGGGAGGGCGCGAGGAGACTGCGGGGGAGGGATCGGTTCGGAACGGCGGCGCGGCGCGAACGATTCGAAGAGTCGAAGCGAACGGCGAAGACGCGAGGGACGTTTGACGTGGCGGAGAACGCGAGATTGGCGCTCGAGGCGAAGGAGGCGCAGTTGCAGAAGATGGCGGCGCGATTGCGAGCGTTGGAGCGCGAGCGGGAGCGGGAGCGCGGGCGTGAGATGGACGAGGAGCGGGAGACGTTTGCCGACGCGGCGAACGATTTAGAGGGGGAGATGGCGGCGGCGATGGCGAGGTTACGAGGCGACGCTGGCGGCGCGACGACGTCGCGTCAGCAGACGACGAAGTCGTCGCGCGCGCGCGAGGACGCGGGCACGTTTGCGTTCGCCCCGGATGCTTTCGCGAGTCGCGACGGCGACGACCCCGCGACGCCCGAGCTGCCGCGCGGGCGAGGCAAAGCGGAGGAACACGGCGATGACGTCGAGATGACGAAGACGCCGGAGATAAAGCCGATGCACCCACCGCGCGCGCCACCGTCAGAGCGCTCGGACGCCGAGATTTCGGAGTCGAAGACGCCTGAACCGATCAAACCAGGCGTACGCGTGGACGGCGGATACCTCACGCCGAGCGGTCGAGTCGTCGGGAGCGCGTTGAAATCGGGTTCGTCGAAGCCGAAGACGCCGAACGAATCCAAGTCCGTCGTATTCACACCCGGAGAGATCGCGCAGTACTCGGACGCGGGAACGCCGTTCGACGCGGCCGATGTAGAAGAGTTGCGCGCCGAGCTCCGCGAAGTCAGGGCGGCGCTCAAGAGCGCGTTCAGCGTGAGTGAAAAACTCGTCGCGCAGTGCGAAAAGAAGAATAGGGAGATCAAGGAAAAGAATACGAGCGTCATGCTCGCGCGCGAGGAGCTGGAGAACGCGCGCGCAGCGCTCGAGCGAGCGCAAAAAGAAGCGCTAGAGGCGAAGAAGTCCGTCGCCGGCGTCCCGGCGGGCGATCTCGCCGAGGCGTACGAAAAGAGCAAACGTTTGAATAGCGAACTCTTGCGCGTGATGCGCGCGTCGATCGGGGTGAATGTCGAATTAAGTCCGGACGTTGTGTTCGCAATTCTACCCACGCTCGCGAGCTTAGCCGTGCGGGGAGACGTCGCCGAGGCCATGGCGCAGGGCGGCGCCTTGGACGCCCTCGCGGGAGCGTTGGATTTGTTCGCGCACGACCCCGCGGTTTGTCGCAAAGCCATCGCCGCGATTGAATCTATTTGTCGCGCCGGATCTCCCGACGCTAGCGGGGCGACTCAAGACGAAGAGATCATCGCCATTCGCTCGAGATTGACGAACGAAGCCGTGGACGCGTGCGGCGCCGCCGTGGCGCGATGCGCGTACGATCACGTCGCCGACGCGCGATTGAGCGAAGCCATTTGCGCGCTCGCGCACGCGTTCGCCGAGATCGGCGATTATGATCGCGTTCAGTTCTTGATTGGACGTGAATGCGCGCTGGTGCAAGCGATTTGCAAGATCTCTAAGACGCACGAGCACGACGAGCGAACGCAGCGCGCGTCTTCGTTGGCGCTCGCCGCGTTCGCCGCGTGCGACGAGAACACCAAGCGCGTCGTCGAAAGTCTCGGTGGCATCGCGCTCATCAAGCGGTGCGTGCAGGAACTCGGAATAGATGACGCGCAGCGCGCGTTTCCGCACGTCAAGCGATGGATTTCCGGGAAGAAGACGCGCGAGGACAGAGAACGCGGCGCCCGCGGTTTCGACTCGGACGACGGCGAAGCCGACGTCGACGTCACGGGAAATCTATGATGAATCTTAGTGTTGGCTATTTATAATCTAATTTCTACTAGCAGCGATCGAACGAGCGTTTCGCCCGACTCGGCCGCGCCCGCGCTAACTCGACGCGTCGTCCGAACGTTTCTCTCGCGCGCCGATGAACGCCGACATTTCCACCGCCGCCGTTCGAGTCGGCGACGCGTACGCGTCGTCGTCGTCGTCGTCGTCGTCGTCCATCGTCGCGCGCGTGAGCACGACGAACCCATCGCCCGCGGCTCGAGCCCCGCCCTCGTCGTCGCCCTCGTCGTCGTCGCTCGCGAAATCGACGTCATCCGCGAGATCTCCCAACCCCGTCTGCGCGTCCTCCGCGCCGACCCCCCGCGCTCGCGCCGAAAGCCGCGCGCACCCGAACGCCGTCGCCAACTCCACCGCCATCTCCCCTCGCGCCGGGTGCGCCAACACGAACACGATCGCGTGCACCGCCCCCTGCGACGTCTTACACGCGACGTGCGCGCACGCGAGCCACAGCGCCGGCTTCGCTCGCCCCGCCAGCGTCGACGCCCGCAGCGCCGTCCCCGGCACGTTCGTCACCACCTGCGCGATCGGGTACCACGCCAACCGTCGCACGTACGTCCGCAATCGCGCGTGCGCTCGCCGCGCCGTCGCGTCGTCGCGCCCCAACGTCGCCTCGAGCGCCGCCGCGCTCGCCATCCCGCGACGAATCGCGCGCCAGCAGCGCGCGTTGTAACAAAACGCCGCCCAAATCGGGACGTAATAAAAAACCAACCGCACCGTCATCGCGCGCCTCCCCTCCGATTTCACGTGACACCGCCCCAGCCTCGAATCGCCGTACGCGTTCGCGAGCCACGGCGCGAGCGCCGACGCCGCGCACGCCGTCCACGCGAATCCGTCCTCGCGTCGCGCGTCGCCCCTCGCGCGTCCCGCGCGCAGGCTCTCCATCAGCGCCCGCGACACGAGCGCCGCCCACACCGCGCCGGCGACGCCGAACGTCTGTATCAACGCGCCCTGCAAAGCGCAGATCGCGCCGCCGCGCGCGCCGCGATCGCCGAGCGCGCACGCCGTCGAAAACATCAAATCGCTCAGCGCCAATCGTTTCACGTACGCGTACGTCTTGCCGCGGACCGTTCGAGGCGCGACGGCGCCCGCGAGGAGCACGAACGACGCGCCCGCGATCGACGCCGCGGACGCCGCGCGGTTCGTCGCGCGCACGATCGCGCGTTCGCTCGGCGTCCACGACATTGTGGATTGAAAACGCGCGATCCGATGATTCGCGTCGCGATCGCGCGGCGTTCGGTTCGACGCGCGTCTCGATCGTCTCGGAACGAATGCGCGATC
>Ga0206682_10005361_pt1 | contig 10126 bp, 5 predicted proteins | sample M240m12015metaG_FD_155444 | JGI IMG/M metagenome (GOLD analysis project Ga0206682, IMG submission 155444) | Ammonia-oxidizing marine archaeal communities from Monterey Bay, California, United States - M2 40m 12015 | ecosystem: Environmental > Aquatic > Marine > Intertidal zone | place: USA... | reverse complement strand
TTATCTTTTGATAAAGCATACAACACATTTTCCATTACAGATTGATCATAGTCTAATACCTCAGTGGGTGTCTCAGCAATCATTACTGTATCTTCAAGAAAGCTACCTAGCTGGCTTAAAGATCCTAAGTTAGTTTCGCCACTTTTGTCTCTTTTATAAGAACGGGTATCTTGAATTAACTCTTCATAGGCATCAACGTCTTTTTGCTGTTCCTTAGGAAGTGTTAATAATTGATTATCTTTTTCTTTACCCTTAGGCATTTGAATTATATCGTATAGTTTGTCTGATACGGTCTTATCTAACATACTAGACAGAATGTCAATTCTTTCTTTCTCCTCGTCAGAAGGGTTAAAAAGAGTATTTAAGTTTTTTAATTCTGCCTCTAATTCAGGTCTATCTAATCCTTGGTATTCTTTAGTGTCTAAAAATTTTGATTTTTCTTTAAACTCTTCAAACTCTACTTTTTCAACAGGCTGTCCGTTTATTAAATAGTCTTCATTTTGTAAAACCAAAGAACCATCTTCCGATGTTAATTCCGTATCTTGTGCTGGTGTTTCTGATACCACATCCGCACCCTCTGCGGCATCTGTTGGAAAAACCTTGTTTTCATCTTCACCGGTTGCAAACCCATCAGTTTCCCAATCATCGGTTGTTTTATCATCACTAGGGGGACCTTCGGATAACAATTCAACATCGTTACCAGGGCCTAGTGCTTTTATATATGCCTGAGCTTGCGCTTCGTTTTCAAAAGTTTCTTTTCTTCCGTTTATTAAGTATGTAACCATAATTTAATTTTATTATTCTACTGCTTTAACTATTGCGTCAGCTAAATCGCTAAGTTGTGTATATGTACCTTCTGCGTATTTATGTTGGTTTCTAAGAAATGACATTACGTCAGATTTTTTTGCTAAATTATACGTTGATAGCTGTACTTCTACAGGAGCTTCACCTATTAAAGTTTTCTTCCCATCAGCATCTATAGAGAATTGATCCACTTTATCGTTTGGATCTACTTTACTAATAGTAACGTTCTTACCATTGATTGTAGTTTTCAAATCCCACTTCGTCTTGTCCTGCTCTACAATTCCGTTTTTAAGATTTAGTATTTCAAGATAGTTATCTTTGTTAACCAGTTTTGTTTTCTTTATAAGATCTTTTTTCTCCGTTGCTAAAGTCCATTCTTTCGTTCCACCACTTGCAGGGTTATCGAATTCAATTGGTCTCTCTTCTTTTACAAACTCGTTCTTATCATTAAGCGTCAAACCGGTTGAGGCAGCTGTAGCTAAATCAACTCTTTGTTGTACCTTAAGGTTTATGGCTGTAAAAGCTTCTGTTAATTTTTCTGCGTCTCCACTGTAAATCATCTCTTCGTACTTGCTTACATCGTCATCTGAGAATCCCATTTTGTTTTTTAAACCCGCTAAAAATGCCGTTTTGTCCACTCCAGATAAAGCTCTTAGTTCTGACTGAACAGTTTTACCTGCTTGGCTAGCAGTAGCTCTTATTTCTCCTAACACCTGAGGTGTTGCAGTGTCAGAGTCAAACGCTCTTTTCTTAAGATCGGCATTGAGATCAGCAATCATTTTATCGCTATTTTTAAAAACTTCAGGTGTATTAACACCAAATTTAAACGTAGCTATATCTTTATTATCAAAAGTATGAGAAGCAGATCCATTTGAAAGAGTAGATGTATTATTTTCACCAGGCGTTAATTTCCAAGGGTTCGTAGACCCTTCGCTTTTTAAGTCTTTAGACCATTGATAAAAAGCTTTGCCTTTATCACTAGTAAAGTTTATATCACCCTCCCAATCCATGGCAGCTGATTTAGCAGCTCCTATATCACCTATGGCTTGTAACATGTTTTGTCTTTTCTCCTTTTCTCTATATATAGCTGTAGAATAATTTTTTCTTTCCTCTATAGTTAAGCCGTCTGCTTCTGATTCTGACAGCAGCCTGCTTTCCTCTTCCATTGATCTTTCATAATCGTTTTGGTAGTTAGTCTTTGTTTCGGTATTAGCGGCAACGAATGCTTTTTTATCTTCTAGACTTTGCTCCTGAAAATCATTAAATCGAGCTAATTCAGCCGCATCCTCTTTAGCTTTTCTTTCCTCTATTCTTTTATTCTCCTCTTCAATTTCCTTTTTTCGAGCGATCATAGCTCCGCCTATTTCAGCTGCAGCGTTTGCTATAGCTGCGCCCATTCCTTCGCCGGCTACGGGTGTCTTTATTACTCCTGGATTTCTATAACTCATTTTGTTTTTTTACTATTGATTTAACTGTATGCTTGTGCTAATACCTGAACCTACACCACTTATCATGGAATTCATAGCAGCGTTTTCTGCACCTTGAGCAGTCGCTATATCTTGTCTAGCTTGTGTCTCTTGCCCAGATAACCTATCTAAAGAAGCAGCATCTCTAGCTTCTTGTGTTTGGAATTGGAATTGCTTACCTCTAGCTTGTTGCTCTTGGGATCTAGCAGTCGCATTAAGTTGAGCTCCTTGCACTCTAGCTTGCTCGTTCATTTCCATTTGTTGCAACTTCATTTCACCTTGAGCTCTTAGCTGTTCATTTTTAGCTTCTTGAGCTTCTAACGTAGCAGCAACTTTTTGTTTACTTTTCGCAGCAGCATTAGCTAATGCAGTTGCTCCACCAGCACTCGCTCCTGTAGCTTGTAACGTATCTAATGTAGCGGCTAAAGCCATATCTGTTTGTTCCGCTTGGAACTCAGCTGATTTTGTAGCTACACCCATATTAGCAAAAGGGTTACTTAAGTTTCCACTTAAATCCTTTACCATGCCTGCTAAGTTTTTGGCATCAGCGTAAGGGTTCAAAGGATCTTGTCGGTTTTCCTCGAAAGCTTTTATTTCTGCGTTTTTAAGTGCTTGTGCATCTCTAGCGTCTTTGCCTGCTCTTTTAGCTTTTCCATTGCTTATAGCACCTCCCACTAAAGAGGCTCCAGCCATTATTACTCCTGCCCATGCCATATATTATTCTATTTTAAGTTGTTCTTTATATTCTAAATATTGCTGAGGAGTATCAACAACGTTAATCTCCTCTAACAATTCTAAGTCTTCTATATTATCTTCGTTTTTATGCACACACGTCCATATAGTCTCAGTTATCGCATAACCTATTCTTTGTGTTCCAGGTTCAGAAACAACCATCATAGGAGCTTGTAACAGCTCCACGCCACCTTCTTCTGTTACAACTATAATACTACCTTTAGTTAAAAAGTTATGATGTCGATGTTTATGTATTTTACCAACAACTACAGTGCTAGGAGGTATAGTCATTTCCCTGCAGTAAATGCCATCGGTAAATGAATGTCTCATATCCACCGCATTCATATTTTCAGGTAGTGTACCTCCACTTTCTACAAGAAAATCAGTTAGCTCCTGCATACCTTGTTTAATTGTTTTACTGGATGTATCTAAGATATTATTATTCATAATAATATAATTACATGGTTTTTCAAAAAGCTACGCTATGAGGAGGGAACAAACGTAGTAGACACAGCGAATAGCTCAACTCCCGCTTTATTTGTGTTATCTACATTAATTACTGTTTCTCCATAAAACCCTTTAACACCCGATGACGATGTTCCAAATACTACCTCACCCGCTAACACTGGTGAATCATTCATTAATGTGGCATAGTATTTATCTTCTTTAACTTTAAAGTTATTAGCCATCATATTGTTTTCCATCTGTTCAAGCGTAGTAGCAAAGAAAGGCTCACCTATTGCAAAAGCAGAATCTGTATTAGTAATAAACGATTCCATAGTCCAACCGCTACTACCTTCGTAATTAATGGTAAGGAAGTTCTTAACTAATGATGGTCCTCCGTTAAATGTTAATGTAACAGAAGAGTTATAGCTTTCCCCGTAGTATCTACCTCTTTCATTACTACTTGTTTCTAATGTATGGTGTTGCCATATTTTACCTTCATGAGTAGAATAAAAGTTATTGTTCAAACTAAACATAGAGTTAGGTTTAAACGTGTATCTACTAACCCAACCTTTAGAAGATTCGTCAAATGACAATGTAGTATACTTATCTTCCTGAGGTCCAGCTACAGCTCTTCCACCAGGGGAGTCTGCTGTATTAGGTAGATCTAAACTTAATACATAGTGCTTATTGTGAGAATCCCAACCGCCTCGTATTGAACTGGCTATAGATAATCTATCTCTAAAGTAATCTGTCATACCAAAGTTAGATATTGGCGTTATACCGTCTCTAGACAATCTACATACGACGCTTTGATCTCTGTCAGTAAAGTATTTTCTATACCCGTGAACTGCAAAAGATTCAGGATCCGTACTGATACCGTACTCTCCAGCAAATGCAACATTCTGACCAATTACTTTATTAGTAGCAGTTACTTGAGGATTACCTTCAGCTGTATATATCGCGTCTTTATCAATAAGCGACTTACTAACTTTGTTTTCTTGGAATATAATAAGGTTAGTGTCTTCAGCATATAGCTTCTGTATAGAGCCATTAGATGGGTCTATAGTCCTTGTTATATCTTCGCCAACACTAAATTGATTAGTAGCATTAAACCCTGTACGAGAATTGAATATACCCGAATGTATTAAACCGCTAAACTTATGAGATTGTCTTGTGTCATCTTCAACTATATATGCTTTAGCCCCAAAATCTACGGTTTTATTGTTAAACCCTCCACGTATTCTAGACTCCTCAATAAGCCAATCCTCATCCGTGTCAAAATCATAAGCAGCAGGTATTTTATCAAAATTTACTATTTTACCAAAACTTATTGGCCCTCTACCTACCTCGTTCCAATTAACTGGACCATTCTTTACTGTAAAGTTAGAGTCATCTATCCTTTCTACAATATAGTCCCGGTAGGTTATTCTGTCTCCACCGCCTGTAGGGTTATACTCTAAGGTAATCTGCTGACCTACATTCATTTCCTTTGCGTTAGGAGACTCTACTAATGTAAATGTTTTAGTAGCCTCGTCGTAACCGCTATCTGCGATATTTCCAACGAAGCCTTTATTTACATCTGCTATAGATTTTATCTTCTTTAATACAAAAGAGTTAAAATATTTTAATTCTATTATTGCTGCCATGTTTTTTTTTATGTTTAACCGTAGACTCTCATGAATCTATTTACTCCATAGTTAGAATAATTATTTTGTGGTGATAAAGCACTGTAATCATCCCTCTTACTAGTTTGTATCGTGTTAGCTTGTCCTGCGATATTAGGCTTTAACCTAAGACCCGATGGGTTATCAAATCCACCTGTAAACTTTAACTTGTAGCTTCTAGCAGGATTATAAGGATCTTCTTTATAAGGATCCCAAGGTTGTACACTATACCATCTCCAGTTTCTCCACACTCCTCCAGGTGTTCCCCCCGTAGTAGGGTCTACACCTGCTCCGTCAGGTTGAGCATCTCCTTCCCATGTAAAGTTTATATAAGGGTTAGTTGTCAAAGGCGGTACGTATGCTATTGTTTTAGCAGGATCAGTATAAAATGTTTCTACTAATTCACCGAAAGGAGTATCAGCATACAAGAACCTTGTTAAAGCGTCATCTTCTTCACTATGCGTTCTATTGTTGCTTTCATTCCCTGGAGCCGTAACATTATATCTAAAGGCTGTTACAGGATCCGTGCCTCCTTGCTGAATAGCTATGTTTTTGCTATACGCAATTCTTCCATCGTCACCATTAACCCCGTTTATATAGCCTTGCGGCGCAGGTCTTGTTATACATGTAGGGTAATGTGCATCAGTGTAATTACAGTATGCTTTTAAAGTATCAGGCACATCATACATGCCTCCTTGATTAGGCGCGCCTCCCTTAAACATATCGTCCAGTAATATTAAGTACTCGTTACCTACCTCGGGGTTAGGCATGTCTTCTATATTAAACGCTCTGACGTACTGACAATACACTTCAGATGGCTGATTATAACTGTTGTTTGGAATAGTCCTTCTGTTATCGTAGTTTTTAAAAGATCCAGTAGGGAAATCCGACTTCCATTGTGAAAAAGATCCGTTCTGAACAACTTGATCTTGAATTCTAGCACCCTGTTTAAAACCTTGTTCAGCATCCCCGGGGGTGTTGTTTACATCGACATTGTTACCTTTGACTTTTGTCCAAGTTGTAGCTCCTTTCTTTCTATAGAAAAATCTAATACCGGCTACATTGTCATCAGCGAAAGAATTTGTAGGACCTTTCAGCCATGTATTAACTTCAAATTGCAATGTACCTGATGTGTGCACGCCGGATCCTGCAGGATTTAATCTTACTAAATTAGGCAATTCATCTGTACCTCCCCCTGCATTCGGGAAGTCAGATTCTGTTATCGTAAAACCGTTTCCGTCAGCGTTAACTAAATCATCAGCAGTTAAAGGACTATTTGTTAAATAGAACGCTCCTCTAGTTATGCCTCCGATACCACTCCCGGTGTTACGCAAAGTAGTGGGTGGTCGAGCTACTAGCCCATCGTCTGGCCCTATGTGACAAGGAGCGGTTAGCAACCCTGGGTTTACCGCTACAGGCCTAATAAGTATGTTAATATCCTGTTGTGCACTTAAGGAACTGTAATTCCCCTGACCATTTCCATTACCTAAAGCATCTTTTATGAATATTCTTATATTGTAACTACCCAAAGGAGTAGAATAAGCTTCTGTTGTTATTTTTCCTGTATAAGGCTCCATTTCCCACTCAGGCCAACCTATTACAGGCTCATTACCTAAAAATTCAAAACCATATATTACTTGCTCTTGATCTAGATTTGCAGTTGCAGAACCATTCTCTCCGCTTGTTATAGCGTTAAGTATAACTGTATCAGAAGGGGTTTTTTCTACGTTACTTAATGGTAACATAGAAGGTCCTATGTTTTGCAAAGCTCCATCACCAAACTGCACGCCACCTAAAAATAGCTCTGATACTATATCTTCTGAAGTTACTCTAAAAAAGAATTTGTAAACATCTTTCTCAAAACTTTCGTTAGAAAAATATATTCCATCTCCGTTGTATATTAATTTGTAGCCACCTTCATCGGGGCCACCAACTGGAGCAGCCTCCAAAAGAAACATAGTATCTGACATTACTTCGTTATAGCCGTTTTCTACACGTAGTAATTCGACAGTTGGAGGTGTTAAAAATGGATTACCCTGTACATCAAGCGGGAAAAAGTACCCGTTTGTAACAGGATCGCCTTTTTGATATGTTTCATCAAATTCCCAAACAAACCCTTCAAAGCCGGCGGCTCCTGTGTTAAAAGATGCCACAGCTTGATTTAAATCTACTATAAGACCAGAAGATGCTGTTTCCCAGAATATATCAAGTTCTGATACTACAGGCTCTGTTTCATATATAGCTAGGAAAGGTTTCATGTTAGCAGGATCTACAGGAGAACTTTCTCCGTGTATATTTGGCCAGCCAATTGACTTTTCAATTGTAGATATCTTCGCTATTAACGGATCTGAATCTATTCCATAAAATACATCAACCCCGTCGTAAGCTTCTCCTTCAGTTGTAGGTCCTTTTGAAAATGACGATGCATCTTGCAAAGAAAGATCCGACCAGGCCATGTTCAAGTCTCTAGCGTTAGCTATCTGAGTAACTGTATGCTTTATTGCATTCTTACCTGTATAATCAGTTCTAGGAAAATACTGTTCGTTAGATGGCTCTCTGCCATCTTCAACACCCTCTGAATCATAAGCAGTAACCATGTTATTAGTAACCCTACCGTATAATACTACGGAAGATCTATAACCTAAATCAGACGGTCCTACCTCTTTTAAATCTCTAGGTACTTTATTAATATTATCATTAAGCAATACCATGTGAGCAGACACATCTATTTCGTTAGGAAATGGATTAGCTACTTCATATTCAAAAGTGTCGGGATCAAATCCTGTTTGTATTTCAGATATTCTTTGTCCTGGATAACCGTTTAGTATTCCTGGGGCGTATACATTGTAATACTCTTGCTCATTCTGTTTAACAACTATTTTATAGCTGTACCAGCCTAAGTCATTTATAGTATATGCAAATTTTAAATCTGGCACACCAGTCGGTAAGCCATCTGTTCTTAAGTAAGTGCTACTAACTTGGCCATCAGTAATTGCTTCGTATTGGTGTTGAGCAGGGTTAATTTCTGTAACCGATTCCACTCTTACGAAATCTACAAACTCTCCTCTTAAATAATCACCAACTTGCGGTATATTATTATTTTGTGGGTAATCATTAGCTTTTAATCTAAAGCCGTAAGTGTTACCGTTTATAGTATTACCTGTGGCAGCAATTGCATAGCCTTCGCCGTTTCCGCTACCTGTAGTAACTTTTTCTGCGTACATTCCAGGTGTTCCCAAAGAAAGACTTCTTGTCGATGTTATTGGTGTGTTAAGCGCAACTTGTATTGCATCTCCAAACCAACCCCACACGCTAGTATCAGTATCGTTCTCGTCATAAGGGTTGTATATAGTTGATCCTGAAAAGAATACATTATTTTCTTCTACCCCTAAATCTACATTAGATAATATAACAGGTGATGTTCTACCGTATTTATCTGATAGTACAAAACCAATCTGGTAGTTTCTATTTCGTTTAACGGTATGATTAGGGTATTCTATAAAGTTGTTGTAGTTACCTACATCGGATTTGTTAGCTATTCTACAGTTGTAGTTTAAAGCTGGTGGCGGAGTGTGTTGATCAAAGTAATTACCATATATAATTCTGTTACCAGAACTTTCTTGAGAAAAAGCTCTTACTGGCACTTTGTCATATACTCTTACTGTTTGTGCTTCTGATAAAGCTCTATAAGGTTTACGTGATTGATAATCGTAAACAAAGTTATTTATATTTCTCGAATCTACTACGATTTCTCCTACATCGATTGCGTCTAGTACCTTTACTACAACTCCATCACTTTCTTTGAAAAGTACTTCTAGTTCTTGTATTTTGTATTGACTACGTAAGTTTTCGCCTTTACATGGCAAAGGTATTTGTAGAGCTACATTCTGAACAAAGTTTTCCATAAAATCTACAACGGTAGATCTGTATGCAGCATCTTCATCTCCTCCTATAAAGTATCCTTTTTGCTTAGGTATATAAGCTATTTGTGTGAAAGGAGCCATTAAAGAATATTCGTTGTCATCGTATTTAAATCTATAACTAAATCGCACAAAGCGATCTTCTAAATAGTCAGGGTCTCCTGGCCAGTCTGGATCACTTCCTTCGTTAGTCATGGTAGACTTTATAAGTGTTATATAAGAACCTATAGTAGGGACACCAGGTAAAGATGGGTATACATCTATTTGAGTAGCCCCACCCGCATTAGTTATAGCTGTTACTTCTATGTATTCATTACCACTAATTTGGTTTTCAACAGAAACTAGTGTAGCCCCAACATAACCTTGGAGCTCATCTGCATGCTCACCGTCCATAACTACATAATCAGTAGCTGATCCAGGGTGGGATTCGAAATCGAATCTTGTATATAAAGATATAGTTTCAAAAGGGGCGTACTTAGCCACAGATATTTGATGTTCTTCTGTGTAATAGTCAGTAGTGTCTACAGCAGCTCTTTCTTCCCCGCTTGATTCTAAATACGCTTGAGCAAGATTTATATTAATCTTTCTAGGCTGATTACGGTTATCCGTCCAAAAAAGTAATTCTTCAATAAGATTGACACCTAATATTCTATTAGTTTTTGAAAAGTTCAAAAAGCTGCCTTGTACTAACAATGTATAAGTACCAGGTACTGCATCGTAGCTATAAATCCGATGTATCGATTCTGTCGGCGCATCCGTAGGGTTTAATACATCTGGTTCCGTATAGTTAGTTAAAAAAATATATACTTTATCGTTAGTCGAATCTTCTAAAAATCCTATTATTTCAACGTTCTCTCCAGTATCTGTAACATCTAATAAAGCATTACCCATAAGATTTTCTATAGAGCCAACGTTGTTACTCTCGGATTTACCAATGCTTATATTTACAGCATCTCTGTATTCTCCGTTAGGTATAATCCTATCGTCTAAGTCTTTATTCATCTTAGCTTTTAGGAAAGTATTTTTTATTTCTTGTGCCATTTAATTCTTATTTAATCCATTTAGACTTACCTCTCATTACCTGTACTATCTC
>Ga0206682_10005359_pt1 | contig 10127 bp, 18 predicted proteins | sample M240m12015metaG_FD_155444 | JGI IMG/M metagenome (GOLD analysis project Ga0206682, IMG submission 155444) | Ammonia-oxidizing marine archaeal communities from Monterey Bay, California, United States - M2 40m 12015 | ecosystem: Environmental > Aquatic > Marine > Intertidal zone | place: USA... | reverse complement strand
TTAGGTTATGTTTTTGTAGAGTATTACGAAGCTCGTCTCCGTACTCTTCAGACTTCTGTAGTTTTTGTTGTAGTTCTAAATTAAGAGCAGCGTTTACTTCTGCTTGTTCTTCTAATAGTGATACACTTGCTTCGCTAGTCTGCACTGCAACTTCTAGTTTAGCGTTGTTCTCGGTTAGTATAGTAATACGTGCTTGAGTTTGTTTATAATACCAACTGCCGGCGCCTGCCATAGCAATCATTAGTATAAACATCACTGCTGCAAGTTTGGCACCCATTCTACCTAACCCAACAACTTTTTTATTGTTTTAGGTCCAACAATGCCATCTGCTACTAACCCATTAGATGATTGCCATGTTTTTATAGAACGCTCGGTTCCTGGACCAAATATTCCGTCTGCTGGCTCAATGCCTAGTTTTTCTTGTACTTCTGCTACTAGTGGGCCACGTGATCCTTTACGCACTGTTTGATTGTAATTTACGTCAGGCTCTTCAAAATCACCACCTAGTACATCAAGTGCATGTGCCCAGTGTTTTTTACGATCTTCTAATCCAATAGTGCCGCCATTGATACGCTTAGTCATTTTAACAATATCCATATTGTCGCAATGCTTGTTTAGATTATTCTCGTCCCAAAACCAACACGCTGAATCTAATGCGCCTTTTTTTGTTCTAACGTAGTCGACTGCTTCTTCCGGTGACATGTCGACGTCTTCTGCGAATTCAGTATAATTATATCTGCCTGTAAGTTGAAGAATGCCACCGCCCCGAAATCTCCAACCGTCGCCGGAGGCACTATCGCCGTTTGCCATTCTATTTGCGTAAATAACGTTTGCAATTTTTTCAGGCTGTCTATGATACGCTTGAGCATCTCTACCTGCTCTCCTAAAATACTTAGGAAAAATCTTATTAAGTGCTGCTGCACTATAATTTAAGTTTTCCGTAAGGACTGAAAAATTTCTCGATTCATGTCCGCACTGTGCAACAAAGCCTGCTACACGTTCAATAGTATTTATATCCCACATAGGTAGAATTTCTAACATTGCACTATACCATTCTTCCCAGTCTTTGTTTCCGTGTAGCATTTCTTGTGCCATCCACGGTTCAAAGTTAAAATCAAAATGTTCTTTACCCATGTTCGTCTCCTGGAAGTAGTTTATGAAATGATACTACATCACGTACATTTTGCCCGGACTTACCTCTACATTGTGGACAATGGCAAACCTGACATAATTCTTCATTAGTTTCGCCGTCAGTTAACGGGCTTGAGCAATGCGGCGTATGGCCGCACTTAGCACATGTTATCTTAATTACAGCCTCAGCTGGATACACATGTTCGACTGATATTCTTCGGTTCCGACGTTGATATAAGGATGTAGGATTGCCAACTGTCATACTTGTACCCTTTTAACAATTAGTAATTTATCTTCATTTTCTAAAGTAATCTTATCGCCAAATTTTGTAATATTATAATCACCGATATATTTAGACAGGAATATAACTTCACTAAACCCGTTTACATCATAAGATTCAGTTATACTTTCTAGCATATCAGCAGTGTCGCCAAATGCAACATATTCAAAGACTACTGGATCTGCATATTTCTTGTGTATAACTAATTTATTGTCACGCATTAATACTGATTCTACAAAACTTTTGTTAAAAAAGTTTGTATAATTATTTAGATTAGATTCGTTTACTTGCTGACTTTCGTAACTAGTTGCATCTAATGGAAGTCTTTCAGCTAAGGATTCTGCCGTTAACGGCGTAGCATCAAAGCTTTTGTAATAACGATACTGTAAGTCTTGTAGTCCAGTAAGATTATGTACTCCGTTTGCAATTTCCATAATATTATCAATTACTTCGTCTTCACGCTCTAACTCTACAAATACTTTATATGTGCCGTCAGTTTGTTCGCCTGTAGTAAAATCACTATCAAGAACATGTAAATAACCCTTTTCTAAGAAGCTAGATAAATCCATTGCTGATTCTTTAGTTTTAGTACTAAAGCTAAGAGTAACAATATCACTATCACTTCCCATTTTAGATTTGTAAGAATCAATTTCTAATATATTGTCTACTAAGTCATGTAGTGCGCCGTTTTGTAAACTCATACCTCAGGCTCCGTACCATCTAATCCCATTGAGTCACCGCCGCCTTCAGCACTTAACGCATCAGCAGGCTCACCTTCAGTAGGAATATTCTTGCCATCTAGTTCTGGAAGTTCTGGATCCATCATACCTGATAACATATCGCCAATAAGATTCTTTGGCATCTGTATTTCAACTAACCAAATACTAACAGTATCTAGTTTTCCTTTTTTAGTGCCAGGGCGCATGTCGCTTGGTTTGCGAATTTTTCTAGGCTGTATTAAACTTGATTCAATATAGTTTACTTTACAGTCATAATCGAGTAATCTTTTTGCTCCCATCGGATCAGGCATTTCATCTTTCTTCCACATGAAAGTACATGTCACCCAATGGCGCTCTATCTTAGGTCCGGAAGCTAACTCTCCCTTATCCCAGTTCTTATATACATATAAGTCTAATTGATCAATAACACGCTCAAAATCTTTAAGGACATTAAACGCTGTATCGCTATCGTAAATAGTCTCTATGTTTTTTAAAATATCTACTACATCTTGCATATAGTTATTTATCAGAATTATTAAGGTGCTTTATCTAATCTGTATGTAAAAATATGATAAATAGTATTGTAGGCAATGTCCTATTTGGGCAGAATCCTACCTTTGACTAAAGGAGAAACTTTATGGGTGCTAAAAAAGCGTCTAAGAAGAACAATAAACACATCGTAAACCATCCAAATATTGTAAATTTGAACACATTTTCAAAGAAAAATGCAACAGTCAATATCGTCCCAAGAAATAAAAATCAAGAAAAATATGTATTAGAAATCTTGAATTCTGAAAGAGATATTGTGCTGGGCATAGGTCCTGCCGGCACAGGTAAGACACTTCTTGCAGTTCAATGTGCAGTAAAATCATTTAAACAAGGAGACGTTGATAAAATAATCGTTACACGACCAGCAGTGTCAGTGGACGAAAATTTAGGTGCATTACCAGGAACACTGGAAGAAAAAATGGCACCTTGGACAAGACCTATATTTGATGTACTAAGAGAGTATTTTGACTCTCGTCAAATAACAGGAATGATAGAGGAAGGTATTATTGAAATATCTCCGTTAGCATATATGCGAGGAAGAACTTTTAAAAATAGTTTTATCATTGCAGACGAAATGCAAAACGCAACACCGAATCAAATGAAGATGTTGCTAACACGTTTAGGCGAAGGCAGCAACATGACTGTCACAGGTGATCTTAATCAAGCAGACAGACTAAAAGATAATGGTCTAATTGATTTTGTGAATCATTTACGTAGCTCAAACGCAACACGTATTAGTACAGTATTTTTTGGCAAGGGCGACATTGAGCGTCACGAGGCTGTAAGAGAAGTACTAGAAATATACGGCGACGACTAAACAGTTGGGAGTGGATTCTTATGTCCACTCCTTAACAAATACATTAAGTATTCATTCTCACTATAAATTAATTCCCATGCATTACCTTTTATAGGAGGTCTACCCATTACATCGTAGTAAACTCTAGAACGCCAGTATTTTTTAAACCAAATACGTTTTTTACTCCAACTACTGCGTACAGGTAGCCAAGCATAATCTTCACGCCATTCTACATGAATTTCAGAATGTTGTGGCATAATAATCTACCCATACTAATCTAAATATTAAAGCTTCATATGGGCATGTAAAACTAAGATAGCCTTTACCATCTTTATGTCCCCATCCCCACTCGTTTTTACAGTTGTATTCTGTCCAGTGTAGTGTTGTTTCTAATACTGCGTCTCGTGGAAGAAATACATCGTACTTGTATTGTACCTTATAGTTAGCGTAGCACATTACACTGCCATTGGGGCCTTAATACTATCCATTGGATTATAATCATTTAATTTAAAATCACTTACCTTTGTGTTTAGTAATTCCGATAAGCTATTAAATTCGGGCATTACTAGCGTCGGACCAGTCTTGTGAACTCTAGTTAGTTGTTCTTGAACTTGATCCATATGATTCATATAGATATGACAATCTCCACCAGTCCATATAAATTCTTTGGCTTTTAGTCCGAGTAGCTGTGCAAACATATGTACAAGCAGACTATAACTTGCAATGTTAAATGGAACACCTAAAAACATATCAGCACTACGTTGATATAACTGACAGCTTAATTGATCGCCATTGACGTAGAATTGGAATAGTGAATGACATGGCGGTAATGCCATAACATGTATTTGATCAGCATTCCATGCACTTACAATGTGACGTCTGCTTGTTGGATTATGCTCTAGTCCGTCTAGTAGTTCTTCAATTTGATCTACGTGGCCCATTTTAGCATCCCATGTACGCCATTGATGTCCGTATACAGGGCCTAAATCTTTTACAGTGTCGCTATTTGTATAACCTAAACTCTTTGCTTGGTTGTCTGCATTTGCAGTCCATATTGTAGTTTTGTCTACAAGTTCTTCCCTTGGCTTGTCATATAATATTTCTGCTAGCCTGCGTTCGTCTGCACTACCTTCTAGCATCCATAATAATTCACTTACAACGCTTTTCCATGCTAATCTCTTTGTAGTAACAGCAGGAAATGTTTCTTCTAAATTGAAACGCATTTGATGTCCAAATACGCCTCTAGTACCTACACCAGTTCTGTCAGAACGATCTTCACCGTTCTCTAGAATGTGTCTCAACGAATCGAGATATTGTTTCATTAGTTTCGTACGTAGCGTTCTAAGTTAAGGCCTTCAACTGCGTCAATTGAACTTTTTGTATAGTTTGATGTAATTGCAGCATGGTCTAGAAACGTATCACAATTGTGCGAACCACTAATGCGACTGATTAGAATTTCTTCTACATCATCTAGTACTGCACTTAATGTTTGCGCACCGCCAATGACAAAGATTTTACGTCCATCGAATCTTTCTTTAATTTCAGGCCATACATCTGCTGGAGAACCTTGATACAAAAATCCACGCGGCACTTCAGTTAACGTACTAGAAATAGTAACCATATCACGTAATCCTAACGGTGCAGGTAAGCTATCCCAAGTTTTTCTACCCATTACGCATACATTGCCTAATGTTGTTTCTTTGAACCATTTTAGATCTAACGGATTCTTCCAAGGCAACCCGCCTTCTTTACCGATGCCCCAATCGTCGTCACATGCAAATATTGCTTTAATCATTGTTTTAATTCCTTAATTCTATCTTCTAATACACTAATAGTAGTGTATATATGTCCTGTAGCACTTGGACGTATCAAAGTCCGAAGATGCTCTATTTCTTCTTCAAGTATACTAATGCGTATTAAATCATTTCTTAATGCTAGGTTGCTCACTTAAAATATCTTTCATTGTGTCACTTGCATATGTTTTAAAGAAACGTGGTCCTATACTATGAACAATAACTGCAAACACAGTAAGTTGTAGCCTAGCTGCAATTTTAAGAGCATGGCGCATATGTTGCCAACCTGTCATATTTACTGACTTTAAATGTAGCTTACATTCTTTGCTTAACATTAGTCACCCTTTCCTGGCTTTTCTGAAAAGTGTTCCATTTTGTTTTCAACACCATGCCAATCATCGGCATCAGCTGGAACATCCTCAGGACGTACTTGTGTAATATTAGGCCATAGTTCAGCCCACTTAGCGTTGAAGTCTTCCCAGTCATCGTTGTCATAGTCTGTGTCTGGCTTGATAGCATCTGCTGGACACTCAGGTTCACACACTCCGCAATCGATGCATTCATTTGGCTTAATAACTAACATATTTTCGCCTTCGTAAAAACAGTCAACTGGACAAACTTCTACGCAGTCCATATGTTTACACTTAATACATGCATCGTTTACTATATATGTCACAGCCTTGCCAACCTAATTAATGTAGCAGCTAAATTGATTTCTGTATCTACAACTAGTGTATGATCAACTAACCCTTGCTTAATAATTAGTACGGCTTCATCTTGCTGTTGATCATTTCCGAACAGTTCTATATTTTCATATAGCCATCTAAAGATCTCTTCCATCTCTTCAGGCCGGACTGTTCCGCATAGTAGTTTACGTGCTTCGCTAATCTTTCCTGCTTTAAATAGGTCAACCATTTTAAGCTTCCATTCAGCGTCAGTTACGTCACTTTGATGCGGCGCAATAAGTTGGCCTTCGGAACTACTCATCTGAACCATATTAATACATTTACGTAAATCAGGATACGTTGCTTTTACAAAAGTATCTAACACATCTAAGTCCGGAGTAACACCTTCGGTAATTAGAATCTGTGCAACTCTTGCAGTAAACTCTGTTTTATCAATTTTTGCAAAATGATAACTCTGACAGCGACTATGCAAAGCTGGAATAATTTTATTAGGATAATTGCAAGTTAATACAAATCTAGATGTATCAGCATACTCTTCCATAACACCACGTAGCGCAGCTTGGGCGCTCGCGCTAAGGTAATCAGCTTCGTCTAGTAATACAATTTTAAACATACCAAATGGAATACGCTGTACAAAGTTGATGATCTTATCTCTAACATCATCAACACTATTTGTACGACTTGCGTTAAGCTCTAATATATCTAAGTCGGGTATTTCAAGTTCGTTAAACAGAAGTTTTGCTAGTGTTGTTTTACCAATACCAGCATTACCACTAAACAGTAGATGGGGAATAGTACCATCTTTAATCCAACCTTGTACTTGCTTGCGCTGTGCATCATCACGAAACACATACTCTTCTACAGTATTTGGTCTATACTTTTCTACCCATAGTTCTTTCATTAATAAACACTCTTAATTTCGTCTGCGATATTATACTTAACTGCTTCTTCTGCACTTAGCCATACGTCTTGAGCCGGCAATAGTATGTCACGAATTACTTTTTCTTTTAGTCCTGTACACTTTTTATAGTGTTCGATCATGCGTTCACTTGATAGTTCAAACTCGCGTACACGAGCAAATAGTTCATGCTCCTTGCCGCCACTTCCCCAGCTATACTGATGCGATAGGATACTTGTGTTAGGTGTTAAGATACGTTTGCCTTTTTTGCCTGCCATAAATGTAAGAACACCACAACTTGCAATAAGTCCTAGTCCTACAGTTTTAATTGGAATTGCCGAACCTTTCATAGTATCGATTAAGGCAAATGCAGCATGTACACTACCACCAGGTGAGTTAATAATAAGTGTAAGTTCTTTTGGACGATCTTTTGAAGGTAATAGATTCTTTTCAATAATCCAATTTACAATTGGTTTAGTTGATTCGTATGTAAATCCATCTGCCATGTAATAGATGCCGGCTTCCCACATCATTTGTCCGGGCTGTACGGGCGGGCCTTGTGGTGGCTTCCCACCTGCTTTTGCGTCTTTAGTCATTGATTAAATCTCTCCATTTTTGTTATATTATTCATTAATTGGCCCTATTATTATATCCGTATTGGTTAACAATTTCTCTACGTCCGGCTTCTCCGATTTGTGCATCAAATATTGTGATTGTTTTCGTTAACATAACAGATGCTAACATTAATACTTCTTCGCGAGAATCGCACATTAGAATTTGTTGCTCAATTGGCTCGAACAACTCTTGCATTCTTTTCACAGTTTCTTTATCGGACAAGACCTAACTCCTTGTAACACAGTTGCACACTCTTTGCTTGAAAGTACGCATCTGCTAATGCATTATGTAGGTCTGCTTGACCTATTGTTTTTCGCGGATCAGTTGGTGCCATTGAAAACAATGTTCTACTGTCACGTACCTGCCAAAACTGCCATGGAATACCTTTGCCACGCTGTCTTAGCATGTCTTCAATAATAGTAATATCAAATCCGTAACCGTGTCCCCACAGTACATCAACACCTACCATCCACTTAGGCAGGCTATCTAAGAACACATCCATATGCTCTCGACCTTCTGCACTAAAAGCTTCCTCTTGTATCTTTGGATCCTGTTTACCCCACCAAGCTATAGTGTCATCACTAGCATCTCGGTCTTGGGTGTCCAAATCTAATTTATAGTAAAACTCGCTATGCGGTTCAGAGTCGCTCTTTGGATCAAACTTTACACCACCTACTGTAAGTACTGCTGCATGAGGAGTAGTATGAAGTGTTTCTAAGTCGATCATTGCATGTATCATTTGTTACCTCTTTCAGATCCCATTCCGCTTAGAATTAATAGAACATATAGGATGGGCCATGCCCATCCTGTTAAGTATCCAGTAACATGCAGAACCATAAGCGCAACACCTGCTGTACCCGATGTACCGATACCTGTTCTATTCTGCGGTAATTTCATTTAGTAAATCCAGCCCATTACTGCCTGATGTACAAAGGACATATCTTCGTTTAGTACGTTATACTCACTATTAGTGAGTTCTGTTCCATCTGGATGTTCTGCATATTCGATATATGCATTGCAAAATTTTGGATAGTCATTATACTCGATGCCGCCTACTTCTAAGTTAATATAGTTACCAAAGTCCATTGTAGTACCTCTTTTGTTAAGTTATACATACAATATAACATGTGAGGCATACTTAGTCAACCATTTTCGCACGAGATCTTTCATAAAAACGCCAAACTTCCCAACCTAGGGCTAACATTATGCCTGTTATAAACCCTCCTCCCATCAGTGTTACAATTAATAACACTGACAGGAGATGTGACATCATAAAGATAACAACAAAATCATACCATTGAAAGTTTTCAAATATAGTATCGTCTAGCATTCTTCTAAAAATGCAATTGTCAGGTCTAATGCTGCTTGCAAATCCCTTTTGTCTACCATTTCTGTTACTGTATGAATATAGCGTGTTCCTACTGCAAGATTTACTGCTCTCGAACCATTGCCTGCTCGTTGTCCTGCTGCTGCATCTTGGCCACCTGCTGCTGATGCTTTACGCTGATAAGGTATTTCTCTTTCATCAGCAATTGACATTAGCTGTTTAGCAGTTGCTTTGTGTGCAATCATACTACCATCACGAATACCTACACATACACCTTTGCCTAGTGTGCTTGTAGTTTGCCTACCTGGTACACCGGGCGTATCACATGCAAGCGTTGTGTCTAAGCCTAGCGTAATGTCAGGAGCAATGCTATGCGATGCAGTTTGTGCTCCACGTAGTCCTACTTCTTCCTGTACAGTAAATACAACATACAAGTCAGCATCACCTTTGTAGTTTCTAAGTGTTTCAATACCTAGCCAACAAGCGATACGATTGTCTAATGCTTTACTTACAAGTCTATTCTCGCCCATTTCTAAGAACGGCTCATCCATTACAACCCAGTCACCTACTTTGACAAAGTCTTTTGTATCTTTGCCACGCCCGATGTCAATCATAAACTCGTCAGGCGCCGGAACGTTCTTTCTATCTTCAGGCTTTGCTAAATGTACTGGTAATCCTGCTGGATTCATTACACCTTTAATATCTCCATCGTCTGTGCATACTAGCACTCTACGTGAGAACAAGTTACGTGCATCAAATCCACCTAATGGCTGTACGTGAATAAATCCTTCGTCGCTAACATAGTTAACAATAAACCCAATCTCATCCATATGGCATAGGAGTTGTACTTTGGTACCAGTTCCTGGTTTATGCACAATTAGATTGCCCATAGGATCTGTATCAAACTCAAACTTATCTATGTCAATGTGCATGATCTCGTGTGTAATAACATGTCTTACACGTTCTTCATTACCTGCGATACCCGGAGTTTCACACAGTGCTTTAAGTAAGTCAATATTCATTAAAATTCTCCTCCGTCTTTTCCGACAAATTGTTCTAGTTGTGGTGCTTTCCAGCCTTCTGGCTTTAGCACTTTACCGTCTTCACGTTTACGTACTTTGCCTGTAGTTGGATCAATCTTAGCAAAGTTTGTGGCCATTACTTCTTTCCAAGCACCTTCACCTTCAAAGCTGCCTGCGCGGATTGCACCTAATGTAACAACTAGGATGTCAATTAGTGCATCTAGTTGCTCTACACGATCTTCTGCTTTTACTGCTTCTACTAGTTCTCCGTACTCTTCGTCAATAAGACTCAAATACATATTATAATTTGA
>Ga0206682_10005357_pt1 | contig 10135 bp, 2 predicted proteins | sample M240m12015metaG_FD_155444 | JGI IMG/M metagenome (GOLD analysis project Ga0206682, IMG submission 155444) | Ammonia-oxidizing marine archaeal communities from Monterey Bay, California, United States - M2 40m 12015 | ecosystem: Environmental > Aquatic > Marine > Intertidal zone | place: USA... | reverse complement strand
CGTTCGGCGAGAAATCACGCGTTCTCCTTTCGGGAGACGGAGGTCGTTTCCGAGTCGCGCGAGTTCCTCGCCGAGGTCTTCGCCGAGGTCTTCGCGTTCCTCCGGGAAGAACTCCGTGACCGCCACGGAGCCGTCCGTCGCCACCGAGACGAGAGGTGCGTAATTTTGCCCCGGAGTCGCACGCGGGTCACGCAGAGACTCCGAAAACGCCGCCGCGACCACCGCGCCGCCGTTCGGGTGCGCGGCGAACACGTACGGGGCGGACGCGGCGACGTCGGAGTCTCGGTCGGATTCTCGCGTTGGATTCCGCGCGTTTCCCGTTTTCGACGACCCGCAAAAGTCCACCACCCGCACGGTCCCGTCTTCGCGCGCGAAGCAGACTCTGTCCCCGCACAGCGCCGAGGTGACGCATCGCGGCTCCTCTGCGTTCGCGGGGAAGAGCTCCACGGCTTTCGCGAACGAGACGCTCTCCCAGACCCGCGCGGCGCCGTCGCGGGTCACCGTGGCGAGCGCGTTCTCGTACGCCGTCACGCCGGCGACGTCGACGGCGTGCGCGTGCGCGAGCGCAGAGGCGACGCCGCTTCGCGTGTCCACCGCCCACGCCGTGCCCGCGCTCGTGGTCGCCGTGACCAGCTTCGCGCGGTGTCCGTTTCCGTTATCGACGCCAGTGACGAACGTCGTCGCGCGGCTCGACGTCACCGCGCCGTCCAGCGCGAGCTCGCCGAGCTCGTACCAGTATCGCGCGTCGGTGTCGCTCGCGCCGCCGGCGACGGGCAGCGGGTGCTCCGAGAACAGAACGCGCGCGCGCCGAGCCGAGCCCACGAAGACACCGCGGCCGCCGGTGTCGGTGAACGCCGACATCGTCGTCGCGGCCTCGCCGCGCGGGAGCGCGGCCAGCGGCGCGCCCTCCAAAGCGCCGCGTAACATCCGGAAAACGTTTCCGCGTCGTCGCGCCGTTTCCGCGTTCGTCGGATCTTCGTCGGCGTCGAAGACGGACGCGAGCGCGTCGTCGCCGCACGCCCAGACGCGTCCCCGCGAGTCCCCCGCGAACGCCTCCGCGAGTTTTTGGCCTTCGCCGCCGCGTGTCAGCGCGGTCGCGGCCGTGCACACGGGCGCGGGGTCGAGCGCGTCCCCGCGTTCGTCCTCGAAGCGGAACGGAAACGCGTAACAAAGACGCGTCGTGTTCTTTTCCTCGTCGTCGTTTTCGCTGACTAAATAGGGGGGGCCGTCGTCGCGCCGAGCGCCGCCGAACCGGTACGCCGTCGCGCCGTCCGCGCCGACGACGAAGAACGTGTCCGACGAGAGCCACGCCCCCGACGCCACCGGCGCGTTCGCGGCGAGCGCCACCACGGAAACCAGCGTCGCGTGCGGAACTTTAATTTCGTCCTCGTCTTCGTCCGCGCCGGCGCTCCGCCGCGTACTTTTACTCTTCGAGGGCAGCGAAAACACGCGAATCGCGCCCTCCGGGTCCTGGCCCAGCGACAGGAGGTGCGCCCCGCTCGGCGAGAACGCCAGGACGCTCACCGCGCCGCCGCACGACTCGTGCGTCGCCGTGAAGAGCATCGCGCCCGTCCCCGAGTCCCAGACACGAATCGTCGCGTCGTCCGCGTCGAACGCATCCGCCGGCGACGCGGAGGCGATGCGCCGAGAGTCGGCGTGCCTCGCCAGCGCGGTGATCGCGCCCTCGTGCCCCCCCCGGAGGACGGCTTGCGTCTTGTCCCCGCCCATGCGCTCGATGACCACCTCGGCGCCCGCCGCGTACACCAGAGCGCCCAGCTCGGGCACGTACAGAGCGCCCGGAGCCGCCGCCGCGGCGGCGACGGCGGCGGCGTTCTCCGTGCGCTCCGCCGCCGCCGCCGACGCGCCCGCCGCCAAACCCACCGTCCGCGACGGGAACGCGCGCCAAAAAACGTCGCGCTTTTTGCTGACTGTTTTGCTGACGTCTCCGTCTCGGTCCGACTCGGCCTGCCTCTCGCGATGCGCCCACGGCTCGGGGAGCGCGCGCGCGTACCCCGCGCTCGACGGCGCGCCGCGAGAGGCGCGCGCGTCGAAAGGCGCCTCACTCGGCGCCAAACCGAACGCTTTTTGTTTCGTCTCGCGCGGGTCTCTTTCGTCACGCGAGACTGAACGCCCGTACGGCTCGAAGGTCTCGCGCGGGTCTCTTTCGTCTCGCGAGACTGAGTCTCGCGCCGACTCGAGCGCGGCCGCGCGCACGTCCCACACGCAGAGCACGCGGCCCTCCCCGACGGTGGCCATGAGGCAGTCGCGTCGTCTCTCCGCGGCGGCGCCCGCCTCATCCGTCTGCAAAAAAGTCACGCCGCGCACCGCCCCCGCGTGCGCGCCGACGAAGCGCCGGCCCGAACGGGCGGCGGCTTCTTCGTACGCTCGACGCGTCTCGAGAAAATCGCCGGAATCGTGCCGTGACAATCGCTCCAATCGCTCCAATTGCTCCACAGGCGCCACGAGCACGGTGCCGTCCGCGCCGCAGGTGGCCACGACGCGCCCCGTTTTGTCGGCGGCGACGCCGAGCGTCGCGGCGACGGCGGCGGTCGACCGCGCGTCTCCGCCAGACCGAGCACCGTACGTCTCGGCGAGGCTCGTCGGCGCGTGCGCCGCGCGCGTCACCGCCGAGGGCTCAGCGGCGGTTCGAACCAGGGCCGCGGCGGAGAGACGGTCCGTGAGTTGTTCGCGCGCGGAGACATTCGCCTCCGCGCCGTCCGCCGCGACGGTTTCCTCGTCGCTGTACGGAAAATCGTGGCGCGACACGACGGCGGCGGCGTCGTCCCCCGCGACGAACACCGAGAAAGAGGCTTTCGTGTGTTTTTCCCCGTGTGTGCCCTCGCCGTCGGGTCCGTGTTCGTCCGTGGACGGCACGCGGCACGCGGCGATCGAGGCGACGCCGCCGCGGTGGCTCCGCATCGCCGGCGGCTTCAGAGCGAGCGTGTCCGCGTCGAACACTAAAACGTGGCCCGAGCTCCGCGACCCGCCAGTCGCGGCGGCGCCCAAAGACCCGGCGCTCGCCGCCACAAGCACGTACCCTCCACACGGCGACGCCGTCGCCGCCGCGCGCGCGCCGAAAGCCGCGACGCGCACGCGGCGCGTCGCGACGAAGGTCTCGCGCGCGTTTCGTTGCGTTTCTTTTCCAGGCGATACCTTCTCGCCGTTCTCGACGGACTCGATCGCGCACAGCGTCCCGTCGCGCGCCGCCGAGAAGAGCGTGGCGTACGGTTTTCCGCGTTTTCCGGACTGGTTATCCATACCGCATCGCCCCGCGAACGCCACGGCGTCCACCGCGGCGCCCGGCGCGTGCGCGTCCAGGATCTCAGCCACGAGCGAGGTCTCGCGTGTTTCCGGGTGACCCGCGCCCTTGGCCTCGCGCGACGACGAAAACCTTTTCGGTGGCGAAATCGAAAAGACGCGCACCGCGCCCGAAGCGTACCCGACGGCGAGCGCGTCGGGTTCCGGGTGTATCGAACCGTCCGCGCCCGTGTCGTTCGGCGTCGCTCGGCCGCGTTCCTCACGCGGCCGGAAACAAACGCTCGTCGCGGAGTCGGTTCTTCCGTCACCCACGCCGTCCCCGGACCCGCAAAGCCCCCCGGGGGGCGCGCACGCGAAAACCAGCTCGCCGGTCACCGCGTCCCAGCCGCGCGCCGCGCCGTCGTCGCACGCCGCGCAAACTAAATACTCATACGAAGACGCGTGACGCTCTTCGGTCGCCGGCGCTTCGGTCGCCGACGACAAGGACGTCACCGCGCGCGCGCCGGAGCCTCCAGCGCTCGCCGGACTCGGTGATATCGTCAGAAACGCGTACGTTTTTTCCGAGAGGTCCAGCGACCCGATCGCGCCTTCCGAGGTGGCGGTCACGACCAGCGCGCCGGTATCCGCGGCGCCGGTATCCGTCAGTCGCCGTCTCCGCCGCGCGAACGCCGCGCCGACGACGCGCGCGTTTTCGTGCGCCGCCTCCAGCACGTGCGCGGTGGAGAAGTCCGCGGGCCACACGCGAACCGTCCCGTCCGCCGAGGCTGTCGCGGCGAACGCTTTCGCGATAGGTACGGATACGTCGGCTCCGTCGATACGTCGCGCGCTCGACGCGCGCGCGGTACCCGGTTCCGGTTCCGGTTCCGGCGCGAAAAACGCCAGCGACGCGACGGCGCCCGCGTGCAGCTGGAACGCGCACTCGGGCGCGCACGCCGCGTTTCCGGAATCGTCGTCGGAATCGTCATCCAGAATCGTCATCCGCGCGACAGCGCCCGATTCGGTTCCCGCGAAGAGACGCGTTTGTGTTTTTTTGGTGTTTTCGACATCGCCCGAGCCGTTCGCGTCCGTCTCGCGCCGTTCGACGAGAAACGCGAGCGTCGTGAACGCGCGCGTCGCGGGCTCGCTTTGCTTTCGGCCGTCGGCGGACACTTCATCCCCCAGCGAATCGAGGTCGAGGTCTTTGAAACACACCGGCTTCTCGATCAAGCGCATCGATCGAGAGGCCCGGTCGAGCGCGAGCGTCGCCTCGGTGACGAACCCGTCGCCGCAGACGAACAGCCGATCGTCGCGATCGGGCGAAAACGCGACGCACGTCGCCCGCGTGATTTCTCGCAAGACAAACGAGAAAATCTTCGCGGGAGGCGCGTTTTCGGTCACGTAGTCCCAGTCCCACAGCTCGATCGAGGCGGTCTGAAACGACCCCGCGGGCGTCTCACCCAGGAGCGCGAGGCGCGTCCCGCCTCCTTTTCTCCGCGCCAGCGCGAGCGCCGTCGCGGACGCGCACGACGCGCGGAACGACGCGCGCAAAACAAAAGTCGCAAATTTATCATCGGTTTCGTCACCCACGCCGGTCGATACACCGACACCGGCTCGATACACCGACACGCAGGGAAACGGTCCTTTCTGTGCCGTCACCAGTTCCGTGCCGCATTCGGAGAACGCGACGCACGTGACCGCCTCGGCGTGGCCTGACAAAATCTGCCGGCGGCGGGAACCGTCGGGATCGTCGAGAGACACGACCACGACCGCCTTGTCCGCGGCGTACGCCGCGAACCGTCCGTCGCGAGTCGCGGAGAGGGAGGCGCTCGTCTCGCACGACGCGCCGATCACCGTGCGCAGCGTCGCGAAAGCGACGTGTTCCTTCGTGTTGTCGTTCGCGGAAACGCCGGCCGACCGCGGAAACGAAACGACGGAGCTTCTTTCAGAAGCTTTGAGAAACGCCGAAAACGTTTTCGAATCCGGCGAATCCGACGCGTCCGACGCGTACGACCGACGCGACGTCGTCCGCGAATCCACGCGCGTCGCCCCGTCGATTGATCCCTCGAATGAATTTAGTGTCTCGAGTGGTTCCATCGAAATCTTCCCGGAATCGGGAAGTCGGGATGCGCGCCGACTCGCGATCCTCTCGCGATCCTCGTCGGTTCGACTCGGCGCGAGTCGGCGCGTCTCGGCGTCATCAGGAACGAAAGCTTTTTCGTTCGTCTCCGTTTCTTCCGTTTCTTTCGTCGTTGATCGGATTCCCGAAGACGCGTTCGACGCCGCCGGCGAAGCCCCCGCGGCGAGGTCGTCGCGCGGCGCGCGAGACGAGCGCCTCCCTCTCCGCGACTCGCCCGAACACGCGGGGTACTCGTCCACCGGCCCCGCGTCGAGCCAGGTGACGACCACGTCCGGCTTGGTGGACGCGCGCGTCTCCGCCGGCGCGCTCTCCTCGTCAAACGGTTCCGACGCGACGTAGACGCCGCGCACGGCGACGGCGCCTCCGATCTGAAAACTCTTGATGGACTCGAACGTCAAACGCGCGTCTGACGCGTTCGACGCGCGTTCCGTCGCGCGTCCCGTCGCGCGTTCCGTCGCGAGACATCGCAGCGACGCGCGCGCGTCGATGCGCACGCAGAACCAGCCGCGGTGCGGAGGCTGCAGGTGGTGGCTCACCGCGCCGAAGGATGACGACGACGAAGAAGACGTCTCCTTCGCGGGTTTAGCGCGGTACAGGTTGGACACGCTGACGCGCACGACTTTCCGCCCCACCTGGTAGTCCACGGACGCGTCCGAACGGTCAGGCCGCGCGCGGTCGACGCACACCAGGTCGACGTGCGCGGCGTAGAAGCGCTCGGGGTCCAGGCGAACCTGCAGGTACGCGTACGCGCCCGCCAACCGAAGCCCGGGCTTGCCCACCTTGGGGAGACGCACGAAGTGCGCGGCGGGCACGTCGCCGTCCACCACCAGCGCCTTGCGGCCGAGGTGCTTATCCACGGACTCGGACACCTTCCCCGAGCGAGTCACGCTCGCGCCGCACCGCTCGAACACGTTCACGAGCGCGGGGGCGGTCGGCGGCGGCGCGCGCGAAGGCGACATGTGTCGCCGCGAGCTCGAAGCCTCGAAGCCGAGCGAAGGATTCGGGCGAGAGGGCGTCGGAGGTGCCGACGGGGGGGAACCGCGTGTCACCCGACGAGCGGGCGACGCGGGGGGGTCCGCGCGGCGGGTCCCGGGTTCCGAGCCGCGACCGTCACCCGCCCGGACGCGCTCGAGCGGTTCAGCGCGGGGTCCAGCGCGGGTCGCGCGCGACGCGAGGTCTGCGCTGGACCTCGCGCTGAACCGCCATCGGCGAGAGCCACGAGCGCGCCTCAAAAAATCGCTTTTTGAAATGTCTGTCGGCGAAACGGCACACGAAAAAAACGGTTTCGGAAGTTCCGGGACCGTTACCGGAACCCGATCGCGCGCGTTTTTCAAAGCCTTTGTTCCGATTGCAAAACACCCACCCCTCGCTACTCCCCCGGACGCCCCGCGCCTGCCGCGCGCGCCCTTTAACTTACCACGGAAACCGTCGCGACGACCGGTCGACCCGCCGCGAGATCGCGCGACACGTCGCGCGTCGAGTGACGCGCGTATCGATCGCGCGAAAAAAAACACTCGCTTCCATTCAAACGACGCCGCCCCCGACGCCGACGCTCGACCCGCGCCTTCGACGCGACCCCACCGAGCGGCATCACGAAACGATCACGAAGCGAAGCGCGCGTTTCGCGGAACGCGCGGTGTTACCTGGGAGTATCGAAGAGAGAACCGAAAAGAGTTCGAGTTGTGAGTTCGAGTCGAAGCCGGAGTGAGGCGCGGTCGCGTCGTCGTGTCTCGTCGTCGCGGTCATTTTGTCATCGCGTCGATTCGGGGACGAGCGCGTCGTCGCGCGCGTCCGCTCGCGCGCGCGGGGGTTCGCGGGGAACGACGTACCCGCGCCGGCGCCGGGTTTGGTGGATCGAGGGCGTTTGGATTCGGTGACGCTCTCGATCTGGCCCTGCGTGTTCGGAGACGGGAGCGCGCGTCAGCGACCGGGGGTGACGCGCGTTTCGAACGCCGACACGAGTGACGAACGCAGGAAATGGCGCGCGTTTTTCGAAAACGCCGCTCGCGGAGAAATTCGGGACGCGCGCGCGCGTGTTCGGCGCGGCGTGCGCTTCGGCGTACCTGCGCGCCCGCGCGTAGCACCGATCTGCCGGGCTTGAGGCGTTCCTGCTCCAGGCGGGAAGGGATCGCGATCAGTCGACGAGGGCGCGGGTGGAATGGGCGGGAAGGGGAGACCCGAGGAGGTGACGCGCGCGCGAATCGCGTTTTCAAAGCCGAGCGGGAAAAAGTGACGTTGTTCGCTCGCGTCGAAGCGCGCGTCGGCGGTGGTTGTTTTCGCGCGTCCTCGACGCGCGGGAAAAGCGCGCGCGACGCACCATGTCGACGAACGAGGGCGTGATGTCCGCCAGGGGCTGGCGCGTGCGCGTATCGGTCGCCCCAGGCGCGGTGTCGGGGAACGATTGAGGATCCGAGGCGCCTGCGTGCGTTCAAAGGAGGTGGATCGCGCGTCAGTTCGAATCTTGAAAACGAGCGCGCGCGGTAAAAAACCGACAATGTCGCGATGGCGCGGTTCGAACTCAAACGGGACGCACCTCGCGCGTTCGTGCCCGCGGCGACACCGGACGCCAGGCGCGCGTGCATCCCAGTCACCGGGTCGATGTTCTCCTTCTCCTCGTCGTACCGCAGGACGGATCCGACCAGCGCCCCGCTCACGCGCCGCGAGGGGTTCCGCCCGTCGCCCGCCGATCCCACCTCCAGGTCCGTCAGGACCCCGCACCGCCGCGCGATGTGCATCGCCTCGAGCGTCACCGGCGAGGGGCACTTCAGGGGCAGCGAAGCGCACGCCGCGGCATCGCGCGCGGCGGGCGTCGCCGCGTGCATCTGCTTCACCGCCATAGTTCGAAAAAGGCTGTGCGTGTCTCCGCGCGCGCGTCGAGTGGCGTGCGGCTTTTTCGTGGTGCGTCCGAGTGCTGCAAAAAAAAACTCCAAAAAACCGTAACTGACGGCTGCGCGCGACTCTGCGAGCACCAGATCCGCGACTGTTCGAAATCGCGCCGGGGCGAGAGTTTGAAGCCCGAACTCGAAAATACGGTTTTTTCGAGTTCGGCGCGTTCGAACGCGAAGAAAAGGAGCGTCGATTTTTGAGCTGATTTTTGAGCTGAGGCATTCGAAGGGTGTAATCACGAGTAAAATGACGAATTCGGTTTGGTTCTTTTTGGGATTAGGAGCGCGTGTTATTAGGAGCAACCTTCGAGGTATGGGTATGTACGACACTACCGTACGCATGAAGTCGTCACGTCGAATACGGTGGTAACGCTCACGTGAGCGTTACAAGCAAGCCGTCACACGCTATGAGAATCTACCTACGACACGAACGGCGTGTTTCGCCGTCACCGCGACGACGCGCGAGCGCGTCTCGCCGCGCTCGCTTTTTTTTTATTTTTCCGAGTCGTCTCAGTCTCAGTCTCGCCCTCCGTCTCGTCGCCCTCCGCCTTCTTCATCGCCTCGCGAAGCCGCATGCCCTCGTCCACGTGCGCGGCGTCGGCGGAGTCACGCGGATCGTCGCCGTCCGCGCTCGATGCTTTCCCGTGCGCTCGCGGTTCCGAGGACAGACGCGCGTCGTCTCCGGAGAACACCCCGACGCCGGTGAGGTTGTACGCGTTCGCCATCTCGTGTCTCCCCAAACTTCGCAGCGAGCCCGCGAGCCCGATCGCCGCCACCTTCAGGCGCCGGTTCTCCAGCTCCAGCCGCTCGTTGGACGCGGAGAGGTCCACGATGAGCCGGTCCTTGACGTCCTCCCTGTGCCGCACGAGACCCTCGCGCGCGCCCTGCGCGGCCTCCACCCGGCGCCGCGAGGGGGGCGAGAAGTCCCGCGAGCTGAGAAACAGGATGAGCAGGATCAGCCCGAGGACGTACCCGCGGGACTGCTGCTGCTGGCGCTCGGTGAGCGCGGCGTGGGGGGGGGGCACGAACATCGCCGCGCAGGACGCGAGCACGAGCGCGCGCACGTGGGGTGCGGGTTTCGTGACCCTCGGTCCCGTCTCCCCGCCGGGCGTTGTGGAAGACGCGCGGACGCCGAACGAGACGGCTTTCCGCGTGCACGGGGGGGCGCGGAGATGCCACCTCAAAAAAATTCAGGTTTGTGGCGTTTTCGCGCGCGTGAAAAAGGCTCGAGGCGGCTTTCCGAGAGACGCGTTCGACGCGCTCGACACAAGAAAAACAAAGCGCGTAAAAGAAATGACATGCAATCGCATTACACCATCGAAGAACCGCGAGGGGGCGTCGCTCCCCCTCGCGCGCCGCACCCGCCAATCGATCGCGATCTCTCATCGCGATCGAAGATCGTCGGGAAAGAATCCGAGGCGCGCGCCTCGTCGTCCGTTCGCGCTCACGTCGCCCCGCGCGGCTTACTTCCACCAGGGCTGGAGGCCGGTGCGGAAGTCCGTCTCGGTCCAGGGGGAGAAGATGATGGTGTCGGAATCGTTGATCTCGGCGTGCGCGAGCGCGAGGGACAGCGGCGCGGGGCCGCGGATCACCTTGCCCTCGTTGTTGTACTGCGAGCCGTGGCAGGGGCACTTGAACTTGTTCTCCGCCTTGTTCCAGGGCACGACGCAGCCGAGGTGCGTGCACACGGCGTTGATGCCGTAGTTCTCGATGGAGCCGTCGTCCTTCACGACGATGTACGTGGCGTCACCCTGTTCGGTGAAGAGAGCGTCGATGAGAGAGAGAGAGGGAGAGGCGCCGAGCGGGTCAGTCGATCGCGCGTCGAAACGCCGCGTCGCGCGGCGAAAACCAAAACAGACGCGTTTCACATCGCGTT
>Ga0206682_10005352_pt1 | contig 10141 bp, 3 predicted proteins | sample M240m12015metaG_FD_155444 | JGI IMG/M metagenome (GOLD analysis project Ga0206682, IMG submission 155444) | Ammonia-oxidizing marine archaeal communities from Monterey Bay, California, United States - M2 40m 12015 | ecosystem: Environmental > Aquatic > Marine > Intertidal zone | place: USA... | reverse complement strand
CGCCAGCATCCAAGCGGCGGCGAGGAAAGGTACGCGCCCCGTTGTGAAATGACCGAATCCCGGTGAAGACGTGGGGATCGGTAACGCGTCGCACCCGCGCGATGCCTCTCGGACCGAGCGCGTCGCACGGCGTCCACGAGGTGGATCCCCTCGACCGCCCACTGACACGCGTCTCGTTTCGTCTCTTCTCTTCCATAAACTCGCTTCCGTTCGCGAACAGAACTCGAGTCGTACGAAGACGGCTTCGACGAGACGGTCGAACAACTCCAGGGCCGCATCCGCGAGCTCACCGGCAAAACCGAGCTGGCTCAACGCCAGCTGACGCAGCTGAAACTCAGCAAGGCCGACGATGCGCTGGAGGACGAGCGAGAGCGAGACGGCGAAAAGCGAGGCGGCTGGCTCGCTTTTGGCGATCGACAAAATCGCGAGACGTCGTCGCGGGCGATGAGCGACGAAGACTCGATCGACGCGTACGAGAAGAACGAGGCGCGAACGCGCCTTCTCGGCGTAGGCGACGTCGCGGAGAAGTCCACCGAGCCGTTACCGCCGCGGGAGATTTATTTGGAGTGTTTGAAGGCGGGCATGAGCCCGCGCCAGTCCGGCGCGCTCGTGCTCGTGCACAACCGTCTGTTCAACTCTTTGATCAACTGGACCATCGTGGTCGCGTCCGTCGCGGTCGGTCTCGAGACGGACAACCCCGGGTGGTCGACGTGGCTGGGGCCGATCAACACCGCGTGCTTGCTGATCTTCACCGTCGAGCTGTGCGCGAAACTGGTTGGGCTCGGGAACTTCTTCTGGTCCGACCCCGACGGCGCGACTTGGAACAAGTTCGATTTCGTCATCGTCGGCCTGAGCCTGATAGACTGGTTCGTCGAACTCGCGGGCTCGGGCTTGCGTAGCGGAGGCATCGTCATGGTGCTGCGCGTGTTGCGTCTGTTGCGCGTCCTGCGCTCGCTCCGCACACTGAAGACGTCCAACTCGCTGATGGTCCTGATGGAGTCCATCGGTGAAGCGATCATGCCCACCACCTCGGTGCTCATCATCATCTTGATCCTGTTTTACATCTTCGCCATCTTGTTCACCGAGCTCATCGGCAAAGCCGCGCACTTCGAGGACGACGAGTACATTCACGAACACTTCGGTACCGTCGGGAACTCTCTCGGGTCGCTGCTGCAGATCCTCACGCTGGATTCGTGGACCGCGACGTGCCGCTACGTGCAGATGAACAGCGAGAGCATGGGGTACATCTTGCTCGTCTGGGCGCTGTACGTGGTTTTCATCGTGCTGGCGCCGCTCATGATGCTCAACTGCCTCAACGCGATCTTCGTGGAGGGTGTCATCACGAAGATCACGCACAAGAAGCTGGAGAAGGTGAAGTCCGACCTCAACGCCAAGCAGGAGCTCGCGACGCGGCTGAAAACCGTCTTCCACGACCTGGACAAGAGCGGCGACGGCTTCATCACCGCGAACGAGCTGGACGACGCCATCGAGACCACGGACGTGCTTACGCAGATCAAGAAGCTGGGGTTGAAACGGCACCACCTGGACGCGATGTTTGTCACCGCCGACGACAACGGCGACGGGCAGATCGATTGCGTCGAGTTTTTGCGCGGCTTCTCCGACTTGCTGAACATCCCCTTGAACCGGAAGGACATCGTGAAGATGGCGGCGGAGCAATCTTCCGCGCTCGCGCATCGGTCCCGGAAGGACATGAACGCCCGGCTGAACGTGGTGGACCGGAAGATCGACGCGATGATGCGGAAGATGGGCGTGACCGCCGACCTCCCGGAGTCGCCGCCGGCGGAAGAAGACACGACCGTGCGCGAGGGCGACGAAGCCGTGGAGACGGCGAAGCTCGCGAGGGTGCTCTCCATGAAACCGTGAAAACCGTGAAAACCGTGAAAACCGTGAAAATCGTGAGCGCGTATGCGTCGGTGCCTTGTCGATCGCAGCTCGTCGTCGGCCCGTAACACTATGAACACTACCGATTTATATGTACCTATAGTGATACAGCCTGGTATGAACGCTACCGTCGCGCGTTCGCGCGTCGCTTCGCGAGTCAGAAGATGGATTTTACTTTCATCAGAGCATCGACGAAACTGCTGTACAAGTATCGAACATCGTCTCGCTGATTTGTGTCGTGAGTGTCGAGGAAGGTGGTGGATCTGTCGCACTCCAGGAGACACGCACGGGGGGACCGTCGCGTTCGTCGTGCATCCACCATGGTCGTCGCGTCCGTCGCGGCGCGCCCCTCGATCGACGCGCGCGCGCTCGGGAGCGTCGCGCGCAACGCGGGCGGGAGACTCGCCACCGCGCGTCGCGACGTCGTCGTTCGCGCGACACGCGCGTCGAACAGAACCTTCGCCGGTGACGGCGCGATGAAAGTCGCGGTCGCGGGCGCGGGCGGCCGCACCGGCTCGCTGGTGGTCAAGCGCCTCGCCGAGAGCGCGTCCTTCGCCTCCCCCAAGGGCCTGGTACGCTCGAGCAAGTCCGCGGACAAGCTCCGGAAGGCGCTCGGCGACCTCCCCGCGGAGTTGGTCCAGGGCGACGTCTCGGACGCGAACGCGTTGGCGGATCTGTGCGCCGGATGCGACGCGCTCGTGATCCTCACCTCCGCCGTGCCCAAGCCCCGGCTCGCCTCGATCGCGCTCGCGCTCGTCTCCAAGCTGCTGCCGTTCATGGAGAACCGCCGCCCGGAGTTCTTCTTCCCCGAGGGCGGCTCTCCGGAGAAGGTGGACTGGCTCGGGCAGAAGGCGCCGCAGGTGGACGCCGCGCTGAGCGGCGGCGTCTGGAAGATCGTGCTGGTGTCCTCCATGGGCGGCACGCAGGTGGACAACTTCCTGAACACCATGGGCGCCGGCGGCGCGGTGGGCGAGGCCAACATCCTGCTTTGGAAACGAAAGGCGGAGATGTACTTGATCGAGAAGTGCTCGGAAACGAACGGGAAGACGTCCTTCGTGATCGTCCACCCCGGCGGGCTCTTAGACAAGCCCGGCGGCGAACGCGAGCTGCTCGTGGGCGTCGACGACGCGCTGCTCGACGGCGACCGCCGCTCCGTGCCCCGCGCGGACGTCGCGGAGATGGTGGTGAAGGCGCTCGAGGCGGACGCCATCGCGAACGTCTCGTTCGACCTGGCGAGCCGCGAGCCAGGCGAGGGAGAAGCCCCGCCGAAGTCAAAGGAGGATTTTTCGCGTCTGGTCGCGTCGCTCGGTGGCTCGACAGCGGATTACGCAAAGCCGCGAGAATCGCCCGTGCCGCTCCCGTGACTTTTTCTTCTTCTTTTTTCCCGACAGCGCGCGTCGCGCGCGTCTTCGACGATACCGCGCGCGCGGAGAATACGTACGGCGAGCGAGTATACTAACGTGTCATCAGTTTTATTAACTTGTCACATAAAATAACGCCGCCCAATTTTCGAAACCCCGATTGACACGTCGCTCGTGAGACTCGTCGCGCCGATACCGTATCGTTCGCTCTGTTCACGCGAGAGGTGGAGAGGAGGCGGTTCGTCTCCTCTCGAGACGCCGCGCGTCTCATCCGTCCTCGTCGCCGGTTTCGGCGCCGGAATCGTCGTCGCTCGCCGGCGTCGCGACTCGCGGCTTCTGATCGATCTTCTCCGCCTTCCGCCTGCGCATGCTCCGCTTCTTCTTCTTGAGCTTGCGCAGCTCCGCCTGCCGCCGCGCGAGCTTGCCCTTCCACATGGTCTGCACGTGGATCGCCGCGAAGTGGTGGCACACCAGCGGCTGCGGCGCGAGGGTCTCGTCGAGGTTCTCGTCGAGATTCTCGTCCGAGTCGAGATTCTCGCTTCCCTTCTTCGACGAGCGCCACACGAACGACCCGCTCATCTGGCGCAGCAACGAGGGCTTCTTCTTCGGCGTAGAGGCAGTTCTGTTCGCGAACGGAACAACCTCGACCTCGGGGTGCACGGCGTTGCGTTTGGAAACGCCGTGAGACCCCTGAGACCCGCCGTGAGAAGAAGCTCCGTCGGACCCGAAGCTCCGGAAGCTCGCGCCGCCTTTCGCGCCGGAAAACGAAACGCTCCTCGAACGCGCCCGCTGCTCCGCTTCGGGGTCCTCCACGCCGTCCACGCGCGACGCGAGGTGTTTCAGGACATCCACGAAGTGCACCCTGTTGTTGTCCCTTACCTCCACGTCGAACGTGAACATGGTCCGTCTCAGCGCGTCCCTGCGCAGGTCCTTGGGCAGGCTCTTCAAACCGAGCGGCGCGCGTATGCGCTGGAGCAGCTCGGGCAGCCGGTCGTACTTGACGTAGTACGACGCGCGTCGATCGATCTTGGACCACTCCTCGACGAACTCGCCGAAGTCCTCGTCCGAGACGGGAAGCGCGAAGCTCTGCGAGTAGCTCTCGAAGTTGTCCAGGATCACCGCGATCACCAGGTTGAGCATCACGAACCCGCAGAGCAGGATGAACGAGACGAAGTAAAACACGGTGACGCCGACGTCGGGCGTGCACCGGTCGACGTAGTCCTCGTTCGCTTTGAACTCGAACGCCTCCGCCGCGCGTAACGCGGCGAGCTCGTCGCGGTCCGCGTAGTCCCCGGCGACGTACGGCCCGACGGGGGTGAGGATCTCGACGCACGCCGAGGTGGCCATGCAATCGTGCATGATGCCGTTCCAGCGCTCGCCCGTGGCGCTGCGGAACAGCGTCGCCATGGCGTCGGGGAAGTTTCTGAAGTGCGCGTGCCGGCCGAGCACCTCGCCGGCGCGCACGAACCCGAACATGTTCATGCCCATCACCGCGTAGATGAAGAAGAACAGGAACAGCACGGATCCGACGTTGAACAGCGCGGGCAACGAGAACACCAGCGTCTGCATCAGCGTCTGCAACCCTTTCGCGCGCTTCACCAGCCGTAACACCCGTACCACGCGGAACACTCTTAAAATCGCGAGGTAACTCGCCTTGGTGTTGGTGAACTTCTCGAGCGCGAACCCCGCGACGGAGAGGCTCACCACGAACGCGTCGAACCGGTTCCAAGGGTCGTGGATGTATTGAACGGGCCCGAACCCGATGAGCTTCGCGATCGCCTCCAACAGGAACAGGAACGCGAACGTCGCGTTCGCCCAGAACACCGCGTTCGACCACGCCTGCGTTTCGCCCGCGTGCGTCATGCACATCACGCCGACGTTGAGCGCGATGAGTACGCCAATGCCCCCGTCGAACCTCTCGGCGCTCACCAGCGCGAAAAACGGCGAGCGCCACCCTCGCGGCGGCGGGTCCAGCATGCGCCGCGGCTTACACTGCATCAGCATCTTCTCCACCTGTTGCCACCGCCTTTGCTCCTCGGTGACGAACACGGCGCCGACGGCGCCTATGGATTTCGTGTTTCTCTTCGCGTTCGGGTCCTTCGACCCCGAGTATCCCCGCGCCAAGACGGGCGCCGCCATCTTTTGCGCGTACGCCTTTCCCGGTTGCAGCGCGCCGCCGGGGGTGAACGCGACGCGGCTTCGGTTCCGGTTCAGCTCCGCCTCGTACGCCGCCGCGGACTCCTCCTTCATCTCGTTGAACTTGTCGATTGTCACGCCCACGAACAGGTTCATGATAAAGAACGAGCCCACGATGATGAACACCACGAAGAACACGCACGCCGCCGGGTTGGCGTCGCGCCAGGGGTGCACGTTCTCCTCCGTCGCGTCCACGCCGTGGTACATCACCTCCAGCCACATCTCCAGCGTCGCGGTTTCAAACAACACGAGCATCGCCGTCCCGATGTGGTCGAAATCGTAGTTTTTAGGGAGTCGCCACTCCAGGTGCGCCAAATCAGGCTCGCAACTGGACTCGAGCACGCCTGTTCCGCGCGCCACGACCGCCGCCGCCGCGATCGCGTCGTTCGCCACGATCGCCGCCGACGCGAACGTCGACCCGACGTCTTTTTCCGTCCGGTCGGCGTCCGTGCCATTCAAAACGGCGAAGGTGTTTGCCGAAGCGACGCACGTCCAGCGACCGCCGTACGAGCTGTACGTCCAGTCCAGCGCGTCGCTCGTCGCCGCGAGGCTCGACACGCATTCCCACCCGAAGCCGTTACTGGCGTCGTCGCTCAAGTCGCCGCCTGCGTACACCGCGACGCGGCGGTCGTCCACGCACGCGATCAGCCGGGGTGCCGATTGGCACCAGTTCTTGGTGAGCTCGCCGTTTGCCAGTCCCCAGGCAACTGGGTCCACCGGCTCGCCGTCCTCCGCGGACACGCACCGGAACATGCGCCCCATGAACAGGTTCAGCCCGAGGATCCCGAAGATAAGGTAGAAGAGCAAGCACACGAGCGCGACGTTGGAGATGGCGGGCACGGCGCCGAAGAGCGCGCTGACCACGACGCGCATACCCTGCGCACGGCTGGCGACGCGCAGCGGTCGCAGCGCGCGGAACGCGCGGAGGATCTTCGCCGCGACGGCGGCGTTCCCATCCTCCGCGTCCGCCAGCGCGGTGATCGCCGCGGACGCCACGCCGAGAGAGACGATGCAGAAGTCCAGCACGTTCCAGCCGTTTTTGAAGTACCGCTTCCCCAGCGCGATGATCTTAAGCGCCGCCTCGACGACGAACATCCCCACGAAAAACGCATCGAAGATGTCCAGCCAGTACTTCAAGCGCGAGCCTTCGTCAACCTCCGCGGGCGCGTCCACCGCCAGCAGACACGACGAAAGCACGATCATGCCGAGCATGAACTGGTCGAACCACTTGTGCGTCACGAAACTCTCCAGGCTTTTACGCAGCGCGCTGGCGCGTAACCGCCGCGTCGCCGCTTTGGCGCGTCGCTCGTCCCCCTCGACGTTCGCCGCGTCCTTCACGAGCTCGCGCTTCTTTTCCAAATCCCGTCGCTGTTGCCGTCGCCGTTCCTTCTCCTCCTCGTCCTTCTCCGCGCGCTTCTGCTCCACCAGCGCCGCGTGCCTCGCGTCCGGGTCCTTTTTCTCCGTGCCGTCGGTGTCGAGGCCGGAGAAGTTGTCCAGCAGGATCGCGAGGAACAGGTTCAACACCACGTAGTTGCCGATGACCACGATGGCGATGAAGTACAGACACGTCCAGCTGCCCACCGTGCGCATCGCGTCGTACATCACCGCGTTCCAGTCCTCGCCGGTGAGCACCTGGAAGATGGTGATGAACGACCAGAAGAAGTCGTCGAAGTGGTGCCGCGGGCGGTCCGCGACGCCCAGCCGCGCATAGTGCGTCACTTCCCCGTCGTCGGGGTCGACGTACGCTTCGCACTTCCCCGCCGCGCCGGTGTCCGCGTTGAAAGACACCCACGCCTCCGCCATCGCCGCCGGGCACGCCGCGTAGCAGTCCTCGCGCGTCGGGCAGTGCTCCTCCGCGCCGGGGGGGCACAGCGGCTCCGCGCCCTCGACGCCGTACGAGTCGCAGAAGATGAACCGGTACCCGAAGAGCTGCATCCCGAGCAGGTCGAAGATGAAGATGAACAGCAGGAGCATCCCCGCGAGCGACGACATAGAGGGAATCGTCGCCAGGATGGTGATGATGATGTTCCGCAGCTGCGGCCACGACCGCGCGAGCTTGAATACGCGCAACAGACGACCCGTTCTCAGCGCGCTGAGCATCCCGCCCCCGTCCCCGGTGGCGCTGGTGATGATCAGCTCCACCACGGACACGATCACCACCACGCCGTCGAAGATGTTGAACTTGTCCGCGACGTACCCGCGCGGAGTCAAGCCGACGAGCTTCACCGCCATCTCAAGCGCGAAGTACGAGGTGATGAAGTAGTTCACCGCCTCGTACGCCGTCGCCATGGCCTTCGGCATGCCGTAGAATTCCGAGGCCATGAGTACGGTGTTCGTGATGATCAGGAACATCGTCAGCGAGGCCATCTTCCTGCTCGTCGCCAGCCGGCGGCACGTCCGCTGCGCGCGCGCGAAAAATGAAGGCGCAGAGACGTACACCACGCCGTCGTCGCCCACGCGCACGTCCTCCACCTCCGCCCCCTTGGACAGGACCCAGCTCATGACGTCCTCGAAGCCTTCGTCCAGCCACGGCGTGCGCCCGCCGGACGGCGAGCCGGTCCCCGCGTCTCCATGAGTCCGCGAGCGCATCTTCGACGCGGGCAGAGGCGTAACGCGGTTCGAAATCGAGCCGAACGAAGCGCCCACCCCCGACGGCGTCGCCACCGAAGTGGGCGACGTCGGAGGCGACGCGAAAGTTTTCGCGCTCGTCTCCGCGGACTCGACCACCGCGGTCGCGCCGACGCGGTCTCCAACGGTCATGTCCATCGGTTTCCGCCCGCTCCCGTGGTTGAACGTGCCCACGCGCTCGAGCTTGCCGGTAAGCGTCGCCAGCTGCATCTCCTGGTACGCGTCCTCGGTCTGGTCCTCCCCCGCCAGCAGCGCGCTCATCGCCCCCTTGCCGCCGCGCGCGCTCTCGTCGCCCTCCGCGGCCGCCGCCTGCTTCCCGTCCACGAAGGAGACGAACAGAACCGCGAGCGCCAGGTTGACGGCGAAGAAGGCGCCGAGGATGATCATGGACGTGAAGTACACCCACGACCACGGGCTCACCGCGTCCTTCGCGTAGTACATGACGTCCGTCCAACCTTCCAGCGAGATGCACTGGAAAATCGTGAGCCACGCGTCCGCCACGTTGTCGAAACTCGTGATGCCGTAGTTGGGGTTCTCGAACCCGCCGTGGCAAAACGACGCGTCGGAACCGGCGGGGCACTTGTACCCCGCCGGCGAATGCGCGTCCACGAAAGGCCACTTCGCGCTGGGAGCGCCGCCGCACGTCTCGTCGGCTTCCGTCGCGACCCACCGCGGGGCCCACCCGCTTTCGGCGGCGGCGGCGAAGCTCGCCGCGCACGCGTCGACGTCGCAGCCGGTGGCGGCGTCCACGGCGTCGCTCCGACCGCACAGCGAGCAGTCCGCCGGCGCGTTAGCGAGCGTCGAGCACCGAGACGTAAACGCCCCCGAGTACAGCTGCACGCCGACCAAGCCGAAGGTGAAGAACAGGAACGACACCAGCACGGTGACGTCGAACAGCAGCGGCATCGAGCGCAGAAGTGTTACCACCAGCCTTCGCATCCCCGCGAACCCCTGTAACGTTCGTAGCGGTCGCAACACGCGCACGACGCGGATCGCCGAGAAGTTCCCCAGGTCCAGCGCGGCGAGCACGCCGAGTATGACGACGAAGAAGTCCAGCCTGTTCCAGTTATCGGCGAGGTAGGCGTTGGGGTGCCCCCGGAACCCCGTGGCGATGATTTTCGCCGCCATCTCCGCGCAGAACAAAGCCAGAAACACGGGCTCGGAGTACTTCACCACGTTCCCCCGCGTCGTCTCCGCGAACCCCGGCGCTTTGCTGTCCATCGCGAGGAACACGCAGTTCAGCGCGATGACGCCCAAGACCACGCGATCGAAGTGCGGGTGGAAACACGCGCGGATCGCGATTTTCCGAATCGGGTTCTCCGCCGTCAACACGCCCAGAGACTTCTCGATCAACACGGTCTGCGATTGGAAGACGGTCGCGGTGGTGGGTATCGCGCGCGTTGGGGATGGCGTTCAGGTAGGTGACGCGTTCGTGCGGTGGGTTCGTTCGCGGTCGGCGTTGGCGAACGGGCGGGCGAAAAACCAAAATCGTCGATCGGTTGTTATTTTGTCGGGGATGGCGGGAGGGAAACGGGTGTGAGTTTCTTGTTCCGCCCTACGCTGACGCGGCGGGTGTGTCGAACGCGGCCCGGGGCGGGGCACCGATCGCGGCCCGATTTCGGCCGCGGACGAGCGGAAATCTCGGGAGATGACGGTAGCATGAGCTGAGCCTCCCGCCGCGTCGCCCGATCCGGTTCCCGCGGCTCGATCCCGCGCGGCGCGAGTTGAACGCGCCGGGTGCAATTGCGACCGCGGGCGGTCAAAAGAACGCGAAACGCAAGCGGGCGTCTTCTCGAGCGCGGGGTTACGCGAGGATGGACGACGGCGGGAAAGATCCCGCGCGGCGCGCGGTGGATTCAGCGTACACGTACCCGGACGCTGTTCAACCCCCCCTCTCGCATGAGCTGCACGGACTTCTGCCGCGAGCTGGGGGCACTCCGCAAGTTCCTCCCAGATGACTCATCGCTCAGCATCGAGTTCGCTCGCATGTCCTCACTCAACCCTGTGTCGTGCCCGCCGTCCCGGTCCGGGTTCCCAGGCAGCCGCGCGCCCAC
>Ga0206682_10005351_pt1 | contig 10141 bp, 4 predicted proteins | sample M240m12015metaG_FD_155444 | JGI IMG/M metagenome (GOLD analysis project Ga0206682, IMG submission 155444) | Ammonia-oxidizing marine archaeal communities from Monterey Bay, California, United States - M2 40m 12015 | ecosystem: Environmental > Aquatic > Marine > Intertidal zone | place: USA... | reverse complement strand
AATGAACTAAATTTTCGTTCTGTGCTTCGCCAAAACCACTATAGTTTTTACCAATAAGTTTTAGATCAGTTGTTTGATCTATTGTGCCGTCTTCAACGACTGTTATCTGTGTACCGTTATATCTATTTACAATATAGGCCATTGTTGCTCCTCGTGCTTAGTGCTCTTATGTTATTTATCGTTAAAGTGCCGATGCTGCTATTGTGCTGCCATTGACATCCCATAATCCGCTGTTTATCTTCATAGTTATTATTAGTCTAGTTGCTGTTAGATTAACTGTTGCTGTAGGAGAGTTGATTGTAAAATCGCCTATAACATTAACGTTTTGTGTACCAGCACTGTCAACTGCTGTTAACGATTTTACAACGCCGGTGTTAACATCAATCGGATCTGACGAGCCTGTATAATAGTAAGCATGTATTTTTGCTGTTTTGCCTTGTGTGTCAAAGGGCGCTACTGGTATTGGATATAGTTCTGTTAATAATACAGCAATATTAGTAAGCAATCCATCGTCAGCCAAAGTATCACCATATGTTCCTGTTGCATATGTAGTACCAAGTCCAGTAACATCAACTCCCATAACAATAGTTGCTGATTGTATTTCGTCATCAACATATCTTTTAACTATTACATCTTGATCCGCACCTTCTGTTAATAATACGTTGTCGGCTTTTCGACGTGGACTTACTGGAGTTTCTACATTTGTTATTTTTACTTTGTTTATTAAGTTTATACTACCAGTTGATGCAAACTCTAGATTATTAGTTGTTGTGATACGATCTTCAGTAAATGTCATTGTATCACTTTGCAGGTTGTTTCCTACTACTAATGTATTAAGTTGTCCGATTCCTGTTAGGCTACTGTTTACAACTGTTGACCCTAATGTATCTAAAGACAAAACATTTGTGCTGTTAATAGCATAATAATTTAACTCGTTTTCAATATCGATAATATGACTACTAGTCCAACTGTTGGTTGAATTTAACCAAGTCCACCGTTTATCGTCGCCTTCAACTCTTATAACAATACCGCCGTCGTCTGCTTCACTATCTGTTGCTAATGTACTATCGTCTTTAATTGCAAGTTCAATCTGATGGTCTTCAACTCTTAATGTAGCAACATCTAAACTTGTAGCGTCACCTTCGATCAATAAATCTCCAGTAACACGTAAATCACCAGTAACATCTAATGTGTATGCAGGATTTTCTTTAAAAACACCAATCTTCTTAGTATCTGCATCAAAATGCATAGCAGTGTATTGTCCAGACACGTCTTTAAGATCTATTTTTAAATCAGCATCTTGAATATTGTTTTGCCATAACGTTGTTTGGCCACTTACTTTTATTGTAAGATCTGTATCAAGTCCAACACTTAATCCGTTGTCATTTGCTATTGCTAGTCGACCTGTTGTAACATCGTCAACTACAGCACTTAAGAAACTATTTTGATCAAAAACATTTCCAAGCTCGTCAACAATCTTTCCAGCACTTGATGCTTTTCCAAGCCATTCAAAATCAACAAATGCTGTGTTTATGTTAACACCTTGTTTTAAATCTGTAAATCCTGTGATAGCCGGAAATGGTGTAAATGTTGTAGTCTCTTTTGAAAGTACAGCATATAGACTACCGTTTAAATATTTTTTAATAACTACTCTATTTTGTCCTGTAGTATCTTTGATAGTTTCTATTTCATCGCCTGACCTAAGCTGATTTTTAGTATATGATGGTCCTACTAATACTGCTTCAACTCCGTTCCAAAACAACAACTGATCTTTAGATCCGTCTATCCATATATCTCCTGGTATTAGTTCTGACGGTTGAGAACTAGCATATATTGTACTATCTGTACTTCTAAATGTTATACCATCATATATTTTTAATCTACCTGTAGAAGTATCATACCAAAGTTGGCCTTTGAGCGGTTTAACTGGTGCTGTACTATTACTAAAGTTTTCCAACATTTTAATAAAGTTTTCATTTATACTTTCACCAAACCCTTGATAGTTTTTTCCTATTAGTGCAATATCAGCACTGGATATATCTAACCTACCATCAACTAGTTCTACTAGTAGCGATCCGTCTGTTTTGTTTAGTTTATAGGCCATTTATGATACTCCGTGATAGATAATAAAGTTAAGTGCAACATACGGATTTGTTATATCTACTGCATCGTTTGCTATATCTACTACACCTCCTGATGTTTGTAGACGAGATCCAGTTCCAGACGAATCACCGTCATTGGGTACAACTTCAGATGCGGTTGCTGTAGCTGTTGTAGTAGCATAAAACTGCTCTCCTGTACTGCTTCGTAAATCGTGTTCGTGTTCCGGCAAGTTGGCTGCTGCTAAGGTAACATCCTCGCTACCTCCTATGCCGCCCATAACACCTACTGTTCCGTCTGTAATTCTATTATTAGATGCTAATACTCTACCAAGTCCTGCAGGCGATCTTCCTCGCATATCCGGAATCTTAAATAATGTATTTGGATCGCTTGGAGTTCCGTGATACCATGTTGTTGGATCTGCTGCAAGATATCCTAATACTGTTGCTAAGTTACCATATGTTGTTAATGATTTTTCAGCGCCATCTAAAATAAACCACCCATCGGGTGCAACTAGGCCTCCAAACATTATCACTGTGCCTACTGGCATAGTATCAATAGATCCAATCAGTTGATCAGGTGTTGCTTTAACTAATGTTCCGCCTTGATTCAACAACACTTCGTCGGTTGTTCTGTTTACACTAGATGCTGCTGCCCTGTCAGAAATAGCAGTTGATTGTATAGTTGATGTAAACGTTTTTGAAGAGCCGCCTGTTTGTCCGTCAAATGTAAAACTTGTTGCACTAACATCGCCTGCTAATGAAAATGTAGTTACACTATTAAGTTTGGCTGTACTACCTGCTGTTCCACTAACATTACCTGTTACGTTACCTGTTAGACTGCCTGTTATACGATTAGCATGAAGTGTATCATATGGCAGTACTGACGATCCAATAGAATAAACATTTGCTGTGTCAGGCATTATACTTGTTGTAGTTAAACTGCCGTCAACATCAAAGTTTCCTGTTACGGTTAAATTTCCAGTTACACTAGTATTGCCTGTCAGTCCTGTTGTTCCGGTTACAGTTAAGTTACCAGCAAGTTTTTGATTTCCAACTACATCTAAACTTTCAGTTGGAGATAAGTTGTTAATACCTACATTAGTGTTTCCTTTAACTCTAATCGGTATTGAAAATATTCCGTTGTTGTTGACTCTTAAATCTATTGGTGCGCCTGGTACAGCATTTTCAATAATGCTATTGTTGCCTTCAACTAATACACTTAGTGTTTTCGAAACGCCAACTTCTAATCCGTCATTTGTTTTGATTTGTAGTTTTTCAGCTAACTGATTAACAATATTATTACGCATAAATGCAGAACTTGGAATAACTCCGCCACTTACTAACAAGTTTTCTGCTGTTGTTGCAGTACCATTAAATTTTGCTGTAGTCAATGCTTGACTAAAGTTTGTTCCAACTTTTATTGGTGTTGTGCTATTAAATCCAGCAAATGCTGTTTTAGGTGAAAACTCAACTCTACTTGTAATAGTAACTGGTATATTTTCAATGTATACTACAACTACCGTTCGGGTAACATCACCGGTATCTATTAACTCAACTGATTTTGCTCCAGTAGTATTTCCGTTACTAAAATCTGGTCCTATTAATAACCAGCCGCTGCCTGTATACAAATATAACTGACTAGTTGATGTATTAACCCAAAGATCTCCTTTAACACTGTTTGTGCTATCAGGTTCTGATGCGTTCTTTTTTAGGCCGCCGGCTGCAACCCAGTTTGTACCATCATATATTTTTAACTGATCTATGCTGTCTGTAGTATCATACCAAAGTTGTCCTTCAACAGGATTTAATGGCGGGTTAGCGTTTGAAAAGTTTTCTAATAGTTTTAAAAAGTTTTCATTAACAGCAACTCCGTAATCTGATAATAATCTGCCTGGAAGTTTTAAACTAGTTTCGGTATTGATTGCATTATCTTCAACAGTTATAATACCCTTATTGGATTGATCAGTGAATGGAATCTCATATGCCATTAAGTATTACCTCCCGAAAGACTTTGTACTCTTACAGTATAATCAATTTGTATTAACCTATTGAGTGATTTTTGTACTGGATGGAAAATAACATGTGTAAGAAGTCTTCCTGTTCCGCTAGATGAATATCCGACTAGCCCTAGCTCGTCAAATACAAACTGTTGTTCTGTATTAGCAGCAGTATCAAATGCATCTTGTCCTTCTGGTTCTCCATAATCTAACAAACAACTTACAACAATATCTGTATAGTTTGTACCAGTAACGTGACGTGTTTCAATCTTATTTCTTTGAGGGTCAACATTGTTTACACTGCGATCGTCTACCACTTTTGCATATGTTTGATTGTACAAACTTGCATTTGTACCTGTGCTGTTTGGTGTTAAGTATGTAATAATACCAGTTGGATCAACAGTTGTTCCGCCGTTGCCAAACCCCATTTGATATATGTAGCCTGATCCAGCATTGCCAAGACTTTCAGCAAGACTAATACTCATATTTTCATAATGAATAGCATTGCGCTTGTTAACAAATACATGCCCACTTTCTGGATTGTGTATTTTTATGTGTCCTTCGAGGTGTACACCGCTTTGTTCGTTAATCATGTTTCCATTCCGTTTCTATACTGTATTTATCGTGGTAGCGATATTGTTTTGTCTGTTATAAATCTAGCTATTTGATTTTCACTATCTGCTAGAGTTTTTCCTGTATCATTCCATATTCTTCCTGTTCGACGAACAACTTCAATAAATGTTCCGTCTGCAGGAGGGTCAATATAATCTGCAAGTGTTAGCACGGTTACTGTGCCGCTTTCTGTTGATATATTTTCAATAGTATATTCAGGATCTATTGTTACATCTGCCTCAGGTGAATCTTGATCTACTGTTTTGTCAAATGTTATAATGTTATCTTTACGCAATCTAGCTCCAGCTAAAAATACATCAATCTCGTTAATACTAGTTGGAACAAAATCAAGTATAAACTCCTTGGTACTAGCATCGCCAACAAACATAGTTTTAGATGTTTCGTCTTTGTAAGGAATATTTTCTTCTATACCCTGGCCTTGTACTTTTGTTGCTGTTGAATATTGTTCTTTAATGCCTGTGCCTAAAGTACCTCTTCTTATCTGTCTAAGAAGGTTGCCATCAACACTAAAATATTCAATACGCTCTTTGTCTATCCAAACAACACCCGGTACACCCAATGCCTTGTTAGGTTCTTGAATACCTGTACTGTCAACTAGTTGAATATTAGAATCATAATAGTTTAATGGTTGTTGCAACTCGTATTCGTTGTCTTTATTTAAACGCTTGAAGTGGAATCTATTTAACATATCTTTGAAAATACGATATCCAAACTTAGGATTACTTGTTAATCCTGTTAAACTGCAATACTTCAACTTTGTCATTTGATGTAACTTTACTGTAAAGCTGAACGCCTGTTCCACTAGCATCAAGTGAATAATCGTTTTGTGGCGAAAGCAATATTCCATTTTTAAATACCCAAACAAAGTTTGCACTTAATGCAGGTTTTTCAAGTTTGATAAATCCTCTGCTTAATAAGTTTTTATCAATATAAAACTGTGTTCCAGCAGGTGCTTGATTTGTATTCCAAACAATATCATATGTATTTCTTTCAAATCCGTTTATATCGTGATTACTGAATACATAGATGTCTATAGTTTCCCAATCAGCTGGTGCTTCAGTTAATGATAAAATATCTGTTTCTATAAGAGTAATATCTCCAATAACTGCTTTTGTACTATCATTTTCCCAACTTGCTACAATCTCCGGTGTGTCGTCAATACTTTTTAGTTGGAATAATTCTCTAATATATCCTTGTAGTTCTATTAATAGTGTTGAACCTGATCTACTAAACTTTTCAACACAAGCAATAACTGTAGTACTATCATCAGCCAATTCAAAACTTATATCTTGCCCAACTACTGGATCATTAACTGCTGTGCCATTTTGTATTTCTACTGTTGTGTTTATAAAGTAATATTCTGCATCTCTAATAATAAAGATTTCTAATGTATCTCCAATAAGTCCAACATTGTTGTTAAGAAGTTCTACTCTACCGTTTGCAGTATCATAATAGTAATCAAGAACATTAACAATAGAACCATTAATATAAAGTATAACATCTGTATTTCTAACGGCTGTTGTATCTTCAAACTGCCATCTATCAATATCATATGATCTATTACTATCTATTGTATATTTTTTTCTATAGCCTGCATTTAAGAATCTACCATCTCCACGCTTGACTAAAATATTATGTGCAAGAGGCTTATTAATAATAGGCAATGCAACATCATTTGTAAATCTATGAACTTTATTTTGGCCATCTGTTGCAAAGGTATTGTCGATTACCATCTGACTGTATTGGTTTACATTACCATCATATATTGTATATCCAATAATTTTGCCGGCAGTTATTTTAATCGGAAACTCCAGCTGTGCTGTATTGTTATCTGATTCTGTAAGCCCGTAGTCAGTTGTATCATTTTGTAATACACCATTGATTGTTACAAAAGAACTTAATCCAGTTTTCCATGTGATTGGCAAATCGTATATAAAAGTGTCACCAGTAGAAACAATATTATCACTATCAAGTAAATCAACTCCGTTAGTTCCGATTGATAGTATAGAAAGATTTTTTCCTGCATCTAGTGCTGTACTATCATTTAAACTTATAACTTTGTTTTCATAATCAACATTTAGATCGTTGTTATCAATAATATCGCTGTCAACTTTTACAATCAGTGTAGTATTTGATTGTGGAAAACTATCAAACTCCCATTCGATAGTTGTGCCATCTGTGATATAGTTTCTAACACTAATAACACCTTGTCCGTCTGAACTTCTATTGTACACTTGAATATCAACTGTATCTAGTACTTGTCCCGGAACTTGTTCTTCTGGTCCTTTACTGTTTGTTTCTGTAACAAATCCGTCGCCATCAACAACTATATCTCCAGAATCTATTCCAGTTGCAGTTGTATATTCAAAGTTTCCACCTTGCAAACTTACATCAAATGCTGTTGACTCTGGAGTAAAACTACCATCACTAGTAGATTTTCTAATGATCACAATATCGCCGTCTTTGGTTTCTATAACATCACTATCTAAGAATATAGTATTTGTAATATTGTCGCCTTGTGGTGATACCATTTTTGCATTTGGATTAGCTGTTACACTAACTCCGTCATATGCAGGATCATCTATTCTTACATTGTTAAGATACACGTTGTATGTTACACCTGAGTCTAAAACACTACTCAGTGTTATTATTTGAGTACTACCATCTAGTGTAATAATCTCGTCTTCGTAGTTAGTGTCAAATGTATCAAAATCAATACCAAACCCGTTTGCATCAAATCCGGTATTTTCTCCAAAGCCGATACTATCCATTTGTACGCCGCCGTAATCAACACCGTCCATTAGCTGACTTAGTTCTTTTCCTGGCATATTTGTAGTAGGCTTATAGAAGAAGTTTATTCTATCTTCGGCTGTTAATAAACTAGATGATTTTTTATAGTTTATAACAATCTGAGCATTATTTGCAGGTGCATTTGCAAATGTTATTTTACCACGAAATCTATCAAAGGTTTTGGTTGTATCAATAACATTTGATGATACAAAATCACTAAGTAACTGCGGTTCGCCAGCTACAGTTATTGATATATCAGCACTGTTTGTACTCAATGGCCATTTTAAACTAAAATCAGTTAAACCACCGTTGCCAACAAAAGTTTCTGTTTCATCTAATGTAGTAAAGTAATATGCACCAACAACTCTATCAAACTTCATTAACATATGAGTTGATCTGATTACACTGTTTCCTATTTGTGCATAAACAACTGCATCAACACCATCCTCTGTTAAACTTCCGTTTATTGTTACAGTTGGTGTTGTAAAGTATTTTGCGCCTGTAGTATTAACTTCTATATATTGTATAGAACCGCCGCCGATATAAGCAAGCCCTTCTAGTGTTGGGCCGCCGCCTCCGCTTACTGTTACATTTGCAGTGTCAGTATATCCGCTGCCGCCGGTGTAAACCACAAACTCTGTTATTTCAAATCCAACATTATCTAACCAATGCTTTTGTGGATATGTAGTTGTAGTATCATTTATACCAGTAATGCCATTGTTGAAAAACTTAATAGTTTCGCTAATAATCTGTCCACGCTCTGCATCATAACGAGGTGGTAAATCAAAATCAGTAACACTAGTTTGTGTTGGTTCTGTTCTACCATAAGAACTAATATATTCTCTAATCTTAGTACTATACGGTTTTACTTCTTCTATGTAATCTTGATAGTTTGGAAGATTGTCGTTTTGATATGTTACTTTTTGTGTAAGCTCTCCGACATTGTGTTTTGCAACTACAAAACTTGATTTAAATATCCAATCTAAATCAACTTGTTCGCTCATTGCATATCTAATGCTACTAAAGAATAGTTTGTTCCATTCTACTTCTAGCTGATCAACAAATAAGTTATCTCTTAGTGCATATAGTATTATTTTTATTTCGTCTGTTGGTTCGCTATCATATAACGATATATCATAGATTATATTATCAAATCCAACTGCATCGTTTTGATATAGTGTATTGCTAAACTCTATTGTACCATTTTGTCTACCTACTACTTTATAGTTAATAGTATAGTCTACTTCAACTTGATTGTCAATCTTTTCTAATAATATCCAGCCGCCGCTGCCAATATTTTCAATCTTAACAGTATTTCCTAGTTTATCGTCTAATGCTTCAAGTGCATAACTTCCGTCAATCACAAAATCAATAGATGTAACTTCGTTATATCCAGTTGAATACCAATCAACATATCTCCAATACTTGTTAACATCATAGCTTTGAATATAGTTTCTAAACCATTCCTGTGTAGAAGACATCCAGTTGTACACTGCCCATAGGCCGCCTACTTCGGAGTCAGTTGTTACAAGGACACTAAATGGACGCACAATAAGCGTAGTATCATTTAAATAGTTTTTGCCACCATCAACTACTTCAACTTCAATAACTTGACCAAGATTGTTGATGTAAGTTTTTAACTCTGCGCCGGAACCTTGTCCTTCTACAGTTACAGTAGGACCATGACGTTTGCCTGTTGTATAGTTACTATCAACATATCCTCTACCAGATTGCGTAATAGTTGCACCTGTAATAGTTCCATCAACAATAATAGGCGTAAGAGTTGCTTGTTTGATTTTTGCAGTACCTACAAATCTCAACAAACTTTCACTGTCAATTTGAGTATCCCACTCATTGCTAAACTTACTTGGAGGAGTTTCTGTTTGGAATAATGGAGAAATATCAAAATCATCAACTATTGTATATTGAGACAATACTCCGTTTACTCTTTCAACAACTTGTTTTAATGCTTCTTGTCTATTAACAAAAATAGTTTGATTTGGATTATTTAAAATACCGTATCTTTGAGCAACACTAATATTTAAATCAGGCAGAACTCTTCCGTTTCTGTCGTAGCCTGCTAAACTATCAACCCACTTGTCGACAATGTCATTGTTTGGCTTGCTAGATGCTAATCCTTCAACAACTAATGCATACTCGCTGTGAATATTTCTATTTTCTGCATTGTCTTGAACATAGTAATCAACATGCAAAATAGTATCTTTGTCTTTTACTAGATTTTTTATATTATGTAATGCAAACTTTTTGCCATCGAGTAATGTAACATGTCTATAACCTTGTCCTGCTGGATCTGCTATTAAGTTTGCAACATCAAACGAACTAATCTTCCTGCCATATGTAGTAGGCAGTGTATTTTTATTCTTAACCCAGAAATAATATTTTGGTGCAAATACATTTGCTACACTATCATATACTCTTGCTCTTACATAAGAATCATCACTGTATAATGATGTTCCACTTATGCTGCTGGCCAAGCCTTCGGTAGTATCAGCTATTTGATCCCATTCGCTTGGTAACAAGTCACTCTCAACCCATTCGTATACATCTACACTAAATCCAGGAATAATCTGATTCCATGTATTTGATTTATATTGTATA
>Ga0206682_10005350_pt1 | contig 10142 bp, 13 predicted proteins | sample M240m12015metaG_FD_155444 | JGI IMG/M metagenome (GOLD analysis project Ga0206682, IMG submission 155444) | Ammonia-oxidizing marine archaeal communities from Monterey Bay, California, United States - M2 40m 12015 | ecosystem: Environmental > Aquatic > Marine > Intertidal zone | place: USA... | reverse complement strand
CAAATTCAATACATGAATTTAATAGAGTAGATTATAAATTCAATACATGAATTTAATAGAGTAGATTATAAATTCAATACATAAATTTAATATACCCCTTTATGAAATACAAATGCGAAATTTGTACCTTAGATATAACAGAGGAAGAATTTAATTTTAGTGATATTTGTTCTGAATGTTTAGAGCATATTAATTAAATTAACTTGTAAACCTATAAAAAAACAATGATATAAAAAAAAATAAAAAAATATTATAGCTTATATATTGTCAGTTGGAAATATTTATATATATTAGCCACATGAAAACAAACTTAGTAACCCAAATTAATGAAATTAACCTGATGCTACCAGAGGTGGACAGGTTAGATTCTGTGCCTATGTCTTACGCTGGTGGGACATTTCCTTTTTATATAGGTTTAAATGAACCTATTAAAATTAAAAATCAATATGTATATATTAACGCTCCTAAATATGATAACTTTTATAGGTTCGAAAAAAGATATAACACCAATACTTATTGGCAATTAGAAGAGTTAAAAAATGACTTATCACTCATTAAAAGAGTATTTAAAAAAGAACTTAAAAACATATAACATGAAAAAACTAATTAAAATATTATCCGAAATTTTCGCATTTGGTTTGTTCGCCTTTGTTATTGGTGTTTGCCTTATCTTATTAATTAACTTATTTATATAACTATGAAAACAGAAATCATTTTAACTTTTTATAATTCCTGCACTGATGAATCATGGCAGGAAATACATACTTATTATTTAGATCATGAATTAAATGAATACACACTTCAGGAATTTGCTGAACATTTAAACGACTGGACGATATGCGATAATGATTTATGTAAAATGTCATTTTGTTTTGAATGTACACTTCAAGAATCAAAAAAATATAAATTAACTAAAGATTTACATTTAAATAATGGGAAGGTATATTTCGAATATAATAAAACTACTAACGAATTAATATTATCATGAAAACAAAAAGAATTAACGAACTAAACAACCTTTATGCAGTGCCAACAGGCAAAGTGTACAAAGTAAAAAGAAACGCTCTAAAAACTATCTTAAAACGCGTTTTATTACACCCTATGACAATAACATTGAGCGTGTACTTATTCATTATATTATCAACTATTATTTTAACCCTTAAATTATATTAATTATGTCAAGAAGCTATCCTATATGGAATGAAATCAGTTCATGTGCTTATAAATCAAGTAATAAATCTTATGGAGTTCGTGAACACTCAGAAATTAACGTAAAAGTCGGAACAAGTCGCTCCTATTCTTACGATTTATGTACTATTAAAGAAACTAAAAAAATATTTGGTAATTGGATTTCTTATTGTGTTTTTGTTGATGACAAGAAAGTAAAACAAGCATATTTTAATAATAAAACAAAAGTATTTACAAGAAGAACACCAACAGAAATAAAAGAACTAATTTAAATTAAATATCATGCACAGAATCGAAGCAAACATTTTGCACCACGCAAAGAAACAGAGAGAGCAAAGAAAGTATAAATTAAATAATAATACTTGGCAAAGAATAGACACAGAGCCAAACAATTATAAACATTCTATTAAGTTATATGATAATGATTTAAACATTAAAGGAATAGGATATTATTAAATTATATTAATCTTTTAACGGCTTTTATTAATATTATACCCCTTTAACGAGGGGTTTTTTTATATCACACATTTTGTTTGATTCCTAACATTCAGTTAGTTATAATTAATTAAATAGTAAATATATAACTTTCTTTCTACTTACAACCTACAAACAAGCCAATACAAGCAATTTAACACACATTTAAAGCAATTCAAGCACCTATGTGGTACTATCTATTCATTTTAATATTATAATCTCTTAAAACGTCTATAATTCAATATATATACCCCCTCTGGGGGATTTGAAACGTGTCTAAGGATATTAACCAACTCTCTCTACACCTCTTACTTTCCATCTGACACTTGTATATCCTTTATGAATTCAATACCTTTATGAATCTAATAGGGTATGGCAAGAAAAATTATACATGACGAGAATTATCTTAAAGCAATATCATATTGCATGGATCATGGCATAAAGATATATGCAGTGCCAAAGAACAGCAAAGAATACTTTGTGGAGGTTAATGACAATGGAAATATATTTCGTAGTCCTGAGGCATATAATCTTAAACAATGGAGCAATAAAATCATTGAGCTTTATGTATTCTACTACTACAAATATAACCCAACCGACAAATAGTCAGATTATAGTTATTATATATATATACATAGTGTATTATATTACATAGTGTATTATAATACATAGTGTATTATATAACATAATGTATTATATTGCATAGTGTATTATATTACATAGTGTAATACATAGTATGTAACATATACATATATAATACATATATAACTGACATATATTCAGTTGGAGATATGTAAAGTACAAAAACCAATTAAACTATTAATTATAATATGGCACTACAACAAATCGAATTAGAAGTACCAACTACTCTATCTGACATTAAACTTTGGCAATACCAAAAGTATATGAAGATCATAGAGCAGAACAAAACAGAAGATGCCGAAGATGAAGAAAAGATAAATGATTTCTTGAATATGAAACTTGTAGAAATATTCTGTAATATATCACTTAAAGATGTTGTTAAAATACCACTAAAAGAATACAATAAGGTGCTAGATGTGCTTAACAAAGCATTTGAAGAGAAACCTAAGCTTATACAAAGGTTTGACTTGTTAGATGTAGATATGGGATTTATACCAAAACTAGATGAAATAACACTAGGTGAATATGTTGATATAGAAACTAACATTACTGATTGGCAAAAAATGCACAAAGCTATGGCTGTATTGTATCGACCTGTTAATTTTAAGGCAAAAGATAAATATGGAATAGCACCATACAAGGTAAATGAAGAAATACAAGAAGCCATGAAAGATATGCCATTAGATGTAGCTATAAGTTCAATGGTTTTTTTTTACGATTTAGGGAAGGAATTACTGGGAGCTATACCGAAATATTTAAAGCAGAATATGAAGAAAGAGGATATGCAGACGCTAGACAATCATTTGCAAAAAAATGGGGGTGGTATCAATCAATTTATGCACTCGCTAAAGGAGATGTCAGAAACTTCAATGCAGTTACCGAACTTCCACTCTACCAATGTTTAAATTACTTAGCATTTGAAAAAGAGAAAACTGATATAGAACAACAAGAATTAAAAAAAGCATATAAAAGATGACAAGTTTTTACGACATACTAGATAAACTTAAAACTTACTTAGAAGGGAATACAAATGTTAACTCAGTTACCTTTGGAGATATATTTGAAGTTGACTTAGCTAAACAAACTATATTTCCATTATCGCACATAATTGTAAATGGATGTACATTTCAAGATCATGTAGTTCAATTTAGTTTACAAATTATTTGCATGGACATTGTAAATGAAACTAAAGAAGATGAAAAGGATTTAAATAATTACTTTCATGATATAAACAACAAACAAGATGTATTGAATACTCAATTTGCTGTAGTTAATGGATTACAATCTGCTTTAAGAAGAGGAGAATTGTTTTCTGACTTATATCAAATAGATACAGATTATACTGCCAATATGTTTGAAGACAGATTTGAAAACTTGCTTGCTGGTTGGAGCTTAGATATATCTATCACTGTTGCTAATAATCAAATATCAGATATTAATGCTAACGGTCAATCTCCCTGCTAATGAGTTTTAGATTTAAAAATACAGAAGCATACTTAACTAATTATACAAAAAAATTAGTTGTACTAACTAGACAGGAAATATTAAAACCACAAGAAAGAACGTATAGAAGTAAAATGTTTGGTAATAGAACTATAAACTCTCCATTAAATTCTAGTGGTAGTTTAAGAAATAGTTTACGATTTAGAAAAGTAATAAAAAATACAGTTAATGAAAAAGGTTTTAAAGCAACACAATCTTTTAGGGTTGTAGGTAATGCTTATGGAGAAATGCTTGATGAAGGTGCTACAGGAGCTAAAGTTAATGTTTCTGAATCAGCACTTGAAAATTGGATTACAAATAAACCTATTACACTACAAAAGGTTAAAGATAAAACTAAAGCCGCACAATACATGAAAAGAAAAATAGATAAGTATGGTATTCAAGGAACAGGGTTTTTACAAAAAATAGTTGATAAACAATTTAATACTGTTTTAGGTGTTATACCAAGTTTGATTAAAGATATAGAATTTAACCTAGAAGACATGTTTGTTGCTTTAGGTTGGGATAAACAAGGTCAAGATACATTTGTAAGAAAAACATAATATGAGCACAATAATTAACACAAGAAGTCCATTTTACAAAAAGATAACTAATTCATCTTTGCATACAGCTAAACTTGAATTATATATTTGGACAGGAGTATATGCAGATCGAGCAGCTACAGATAAAAGATATACATTAACTAAAGAAGAAATAGGAGGGAACAACTTTGTAACTTATGAATTGAGTAAGTTAATTAGAGATTACATGATTACTGAATATAATAACTATTCTACAGATTCTCTTTGGGTTGATGCCGTTGTAGAGATTAGAGATTTTAATAATGCTATTGTACAAGTTGGTGGATCAAACACAACCACATCTACATATTTGGCAATAGATGGATATGGTTATTTTGAAGATGGTGCAAATCCTAGAAGTACAGAATACACAACTCCTATGTTATTGCAAAACAATACTACAGTTTATTATAGTGATGGACAGGATATAAGAATACCTGTATATGCTGAAGCAGCAGATATAACAGCTACATTGTCTCCTACTGTAACTGATCCAGATGTTTTGTGGAATCAAGAGAATTTATTTTGGGCAAACGACTACAACACATGGAATGGTGGTAATAGTAATTTATCTGTAATAGATAGTGGTAATACAGATCAAAAAATACAATACATACTAATTACTGGAACACAAGATTTAGTTGATAACTCAACATTAACCTTGTCTAGTGACAATTCATCATACTCTACAAATACTGTTATTACGCTTACAAAAGTGTGTGAACCTAAATACACTCCACTTAGTATTATATTTTACAATAAATATGGTGCTTTACAAAATATGTGGTTCTTTAAGAAATCTACTACAAATATTAATATAACATCTGAGAAGTTTAAGAATAACATGATTGACTTTGATAACTCAGGAGGTACTCCTAGTTATGCACTTACTAAACATCAAGAAAAAAAGTTTGTAGCAAACGGTAAAGAATCTATTACAATTAACTCTGGGTTTTATGATGAATCGTTTAATGAAGTAGTTAGACAAATGTTGTTGTCTGAACAAGTATGGATTTATGATGGTAGTAGTACTTTGCCTATAAATCTAAAATCAAACACATTACAGTTTAAGAAATCTGTAAATGACAAACTAATTAGCTATACTATATCATTTGAGTATGCCTTTGATAAAATAAATAACATTATATAGTGAGACAAGTTGTATTATACATAAAAGACAATAGTGGGAACTATCAGTTAACAGAAATGTTTAAAGATGAGACAATAACAATTACATCTAAAATACAAGACGTTAAAGATATATCTAAAGTGTTTACTGACTTTACACAACCATTTACAATCCCTGCATCAAAAGAAAATAATAAAATATTACAACACTGGTATAATTTTAATATTGATGTTACTTATGATACAGATGGTGTTATAACTACAGGGTTTGATAATAGAATAAAAAGAGATGCTTTATTAGAATTAGATTATGCTCCATTTAAATCAGGTAAGATAGATTTAGAATCTGTTAACATGAGAAATGGTAAACCATTTTCTTATACTCTTATTTTTTATGGCAATACTGTTTCATTAAAAACATTAATGGGAGACGACAAACTAAATACTCTTAATTATTTAGACGACAATTATAACCATGATTATAACGCTACTGATATTAGAGCTGCTGTAAGAAATGGTAAGTTCTCTGAATCTATTATATATCCATTAATATCACACACTAAAAGATTTTATTACGATAGTGAAAATAGTTTACCACAATTTAGCGGCAATTTATATTATAATCCATCTAATACTTCAGACAATCAAGGATTGGCTTGGACGGACGTAAAACCTGCTGTTAAATGTTTAAATGTAATAGAAGCTATTGAATCTAAATACGGTATAACTTTTACTAGAAATTTCTTTGGAAGTACAGCTTTTTCTAATTTATATATATGGTTAAGCAGAAACAAAGGACCTATAGGCGGTGATGATGATGAAGGTGTACTAAAAACAAGAATACTTGGAGATTGGTCGAGAACATCTGGTTATACTGGCTTTACTGTATCAAGCACAGTATGGAGTTTTTCTTTAGTCAAATTTACAAACACTTTTACAGGAGATTTAGCTGTTACTGTAGATACTGCTGATGCAAGTAAAGTTTACACATTAAAAGCATTAGATTTAGAAAATGGATCAGTTGTGTCAGAAATTACTGGTTTAACAGGAGATCAAACATTATCTGTAGCTTTTCTTAATACTAATAGTCATCAAATAAGATTTGTAATGGAATCTACAGAATCTATTTCTTTTAGTGCTACACTTGATATAGAAGAATATATTTATTCTAGTGACACAACCAACACTGCTGTATATTCAACTGGATCAATTAGTTCTACAGAACAAATTATTATTACAGAAAATACTCCTGATATGAAAAACATAGATTTTCTTACAGGTATATTTAAAATGTTTAACCTAACTACATATTTTATAGACGATATATCTGATCCTGATTATGGTAAAATATATGTAGATACACTAGATAATTACTATTTAACAGGAACATATTATGATGTTAGTTCAGATATAGATGTTACAACTTCAGAAATAAATGCACCAACAAATTATAGTGGAATAGATTTTAAATATGAAGAACCAAGTACCTTGTTATCTATTAATCACAAAGATCAATTTAACGATGTGTTTGGAGATGCTCATGTTAGAAGAACAAATATTGATAAGACAGAAATATATAAAGTAGAAGCTCCTTTTGAGCACATGAAGTATGAAAGAATAATAGATACTAATAAAACATCTACATCACCATATACTTTAGTAACATCTCCCACTCCATACATGACAGATATACAGTGGGGTTATTCTGCTGATGGTGAGTTTAATGGCACTTTTACACCAAAAGTACAAGGTGCAGCAACAAATACAGTGTCTAACAAACTAAAAGACACAAATAGAGAATTTGATAATAAAGTAGAAATTGGCGATGTTGTTAGAAATTTAACAGACAACACTTCTGCTAAGGTTACTGTAGTTGATAGTGAAGATACACTTTCTTTGTCTAACGACATTATGGCAAGTGGAGAAAGCTATATGATATTAGGAGATTATACTGAGCTTGGTAATTATGAACCTGTATTAACTAAACCATTAGTTTTTTATGGCATAAGAGAAACTCTAGGTGCAAACAGAAAGATTAATTGGATTAGTGGTGGATCATCTCAATTAAGCTTCTATTACAGAGCTTCTAATACTAATGTTGAAGGTTCTACTACTATTCCTCCTACATATACCATAAACTTTGACAATGAGGTTGATGAATGGAATTTAACAGATTATAGTGATCAAACCCCTCCAAAATCTACGAACTCGTTGTTTAAGAAATTCTATGAGGATTATGTAGAGGATTTGTTTGATGTAAAGAAAAGAATATTCAAAGTAAAAGCACATTTGTCAATGGAGGTTATAATAAACCTTAAATTAAACGATACTTTAGTTATAAACAATCAAGCGTTTAAGATAAACTCTATAACTACTAATTTACAAACAGAAATGAGTGAATTAGAATTATTAAATGTTGTAGATAATTATTTACCAATATCATTACAATTAGATAATGTATATCAAACATTTGGTGTTTATTCTACATATTACTATAGTAATTCTATAGGAATAGCCAGCAACTTAAGTAATGGAGATGTAATATATACTAATGCTAATTTAACAACTACATTAAGTGCAGGAACTTATACTCAAGGAGGAGGTACTGAATCTACTAGATTTTGTGAATTTGGTGGGGAATTTACCGTTAATTCTTCTGGACAAATAACAAACATTTATTGTTTTCAACCATAAAATATAATTATGATAAAAAATATACTTGACTTATTAAATGCAGATCACTGGTACGGTGTTAGCGATAATGTAGAGATTGCCAAAGGTAAATATGCAGGAGTAAAAGATTTTGAACAAATGAAAGAACAACTAAAAAGATTAAGACATGGCGAGTAAAAAAATATTAATTCAAGTTGATGTAACTACAAAATCTGCTGAAGTACAGATTAATAAAGTTATTGAATCAATGGGTAAATTAGAGGGTGCTACAACTAAAGTTTCTACTGCACAGAAAAAAAGTACAGCATCAGCAGGACTACATAATGCTATATTAATGGAAGCTGGTCGTACAGCTTCTGACCTTAATTATGGATTTAGTGCTGTTGCCAATAACTTAGGTCAATTATTTAGTTTATTTCAAGCTAGTGCTGATAGTGCTGAAGGATTAGGTGCTGCATTTAGAAAACTATTATCAGTACAAGCTTTATTTTTGATTGGAGGTCAACTTGTAATACAAAATTTAGATAAGATAGCAACCTTTTTTAAGGAAGTTGTTTTTGGTGTACAGGATTTAGGCAAAGTATTTAATAAGGCATCAAAAAATGTAACAGAAATAAATGGAAATTTTGAATTATATATTGCAACACTACAAGATGCCAACAAAACTGATGAAGAAAAAAGAATCGCAGTAGAGAAATTAAATGAAGAATATCCAGATTATATAGATAATTTAGAAAAAGCAGATGTTACTATTGAAGATGTTAAAAATAAAACTAAAGAAGCTACAAAACAAAATGATCTATACAGAGATTCTATTTTAGAATTAGCAATATCAAGAGCTGCACAAAATGAAATAGAAAAAATATCTGGAGAAATATTACAAGAAGAAATAAATTTAAGAAAAATACAAGAAGAACAAGGTATAAAAAGCGAAGAGCAATTAAAACAAGCTTTAATAGACAAACAAGCTGAAATTGATGCTGAACAAGAAATAATAAACAAAAAAATACAATCAAAAGCACAAAGTCAATCACGATTTGCTAGCGATTCTATTATAGATAAAAGTAGATTACAAGCTTTAATAAATGAAAAAGATGCTTTAGAAGGTAATTTAGAATCTTACTTAGGGTTTGGAGAAACTGCTAATGAAAGAATTAAAAGATTAAAAGAAGAAAGAGATTTATATATAGAATATGTTAAACTTGGTACTGAAAGAAATAAAATAGATAAAGAAACAAAAGAATATCAAGAATTAGATATAGGAGATGGTTTTGAAAAACAAATAAAAAATATAAAAGATTTAGGAAGAATAAGAAGTAAGTTCTTTAAGAAAAATCAGGATCAAGATGTTAAAGATAAAGAAACTGCTTTAGAAAAATCAGAATTACAAAGAATACAAGCACTAGCTGAAGTTAATGCTATAGAAGGTAATGAGATAGCAAAAAGACAAGCAAGATTAGAAATTAATGCTTTTTATGATAAAAAAGATATACAGGCAACAGAAGAAACTGAAAAAGCTAAAGCAAAAATAGATAAACTAGCAAAAGAAGCAAAACTACAACAACTTGATGATATAGGAGAAGGACTTATGGCTGCATCTGAAATAGCAGGTAAAGCCACAGGTTTAGGTAAAGGATTAGCAGTAGCTGCTACAACAATATCAACTTATGGTGCAGCACAAAAAGCTTATGATAGCCAGTTAATAGTTGGTGATCCAACCTCTATTGTAAGAGCACAAATTGCAGCAGCATCAGCAGTATTACAGGGTTTAGCTAAAGTAAAAGCAATTATGTCTGTTAAAACACCAGCTATGAAAGAAACATCTGTCTCAGGTGGTGGATCAATGTCAGTAGAAGCACCAGATTTTAATGTAGTAGGACAATCTGCTACAAGTCAATTAGTAGGTGCTGTTCAAAATCAGTTTGGCACTGCGTTAAGAGCTTATGTAGTAAGCGGTGACATATCATCAGCTCA
>Ga0206682_10005348_pt1 | contig 10144 bp, 6 predicted proteins | sample M240m12015metaG_FD_155444 | JGI IMG/M metagenome (GOLD analysis project Ga0206682, IMG submission 155444) | Ammonia-oxidizing marine archaeal communities from Monterey Bay, California, United States - M2 40m 12015 | ecosystem: Environmental > Aquatic > Marine > Intertidal zone | place: USA... | reverse complement strand
TCACGAACTTCGCGGGGCGGATATGGCTCTGCGACACGCCGCCGCCGCGGCGCTCGGTAGGTTTCTCGACGCCGCTGTGCGTTCCGGCTCCATGTCGGGTGACGTGAAGGTCGTGGATGACGACGACGACGACGAAGACGACGAGGTGGACGCCGAGGCGGACGACGTGGACGAAGGCGAAGAGAAAGACGATGAGAAAGACGGTGATGACGACTCTGGCGAACGCAAAGCCAAAGCCCCGACGGACGCGGTCGACGCGGACGATTTCGATCCCGTCGCCGGCATGTCCACCGCGGCTGAACGCGCCGCGGAAGCCGCGAAGGCTTCCGAGGCGTCGCTCGCGGGTGCCGTCGCGGGGGTGTTGGCGCCGGGCATCAGGGGCTTGCTCCGGTCCCCGGAGGCGACGACCCGGCAGGAAGCCATCGCGTGCTTCAGGCGGCTCGCGCTGTCGTGGCCGTCCGCGGCTCCGGGCGCGGCGACGCTCGCGGACGACGCCGATGCCGGGGAGCACGACTTCTTCTCCAACATGGGGCACCTGCAGGCGCACAGGCGGTGCCGAGCGCTGCGTAAGATGGCAAAGGCTTGCGAGGACGGCGCGGTTCCGTTTGCCACGATCAACGGGTACCTAGCGCCGCTCGCGGTCGCGTCACTGGGCGACGGCGGCGCGGACGTGGCGTCCACCGCGGCGGCTACGATCGGGTCCCTCGCGGCGGCGCTTCCGTGGGCGTCCTACCGCGATCTCTTGCTGTGGATGCTGCGCAAGGCTGGCGGCAACCGAGCCGCGAGGCGGGGTTTCAACGTCGAGGGTAGCAAAGCGCTTCACATCCGCGCCGCCGCCACCGTCCTCGAGAGTTTCCACGAGTTTGAAACGGAAACCGAGACACTCTCGGGCGTGGGCGCGACGAACGTCGTGGGCAGGTCGATCCACCCCGCGGTGGTGGCCACGCTACGGGCCGATATCCTCCCCCACCTGGAGAAACTCACGGTTGTCGAGGACAAGGAGGGCAAAGGTGGCACCGTCCGACCCGCCGCGTCCGCCGCCGTCGTGTCCCTGCTGAGGCTCCTCCCGGAGCAAGACCTCAACTTTGACATCGGCCGCGTGCTCGGTAAGATCGCCAACTGCCTCCGCTCACGGGCGCAGGGCGTACGGGACAGCGCCAGGACAGCGCTAGCCGTCGCGGCTAAGGGCCTGGGGTGCAAAACGCTGCCGCAAGTCGTCGCGCTGCTGTCCAACCGACTGGACCGGGGGTTCATGACGCACGTGCTGGGCGCGACGCTGTTTTCCTTGGTCGATGCCTGCGTGCACGGCGCGGACCCGATGGACGTGGAGAACGCGCTGGACGAGATCGTTCCCCTCCTCGACGCGGACCTCTTCGGTCGAGCCGCCGAGGAAAGAACCGTCGACGCCATCCGAGGCGCGTATCAAGAAGCTAAGCGGTGCCGCTCGCACGAAGTTCTCGCCATCCTCGCCGCGAACGCGCCGTGCCCCAGCGCACTTCCCACGCTTCTATCGCCCGTGACGAGACGGCTGCACACGGCGCACGTGCCCGCGTTGAAGCGCCAGATCGAGGCGTGCCTGGCGTCGGTGCAGAAAGGGGTGCTTAATAACAAACACGCGGTTCCCGAGGAGACGTTGGTGCTGGTGCACTCGGTGGTCAACGACGGGATCAGCCAAGAGGAGCGGCAGGCTGAGTACATGGAGGCTGTCGCCCAGGGTCACCTGGAGGATAACCAGCTCGGTGCGAGGCGCAGGGGGGAAAAGGAGACGGGTAACCGGGTCTGGGAGAGAGGATGGTAAGTTCAGAGCACCCCTTCGGCGCGAATGTTTTTTTTTTCCTCTCTCGCGGCTTTTCCCCCCCGTCTCTCGCTCGCCGGGCTCAGCAATTTCTCCGTACTCGTCGCGTGACCGATACGCGAATGACGTCCCGTTTCACGCTGAGTAGATCGACGCCCCTTGGGGCTCCCGCGCGCTTCATTTGGACCGATGGTGGTTGTCATGAGCGCGGGACGCGCCTCGTTGGGGGTTACATTTGGATGTATTACATTCGCGCCCGTTCACCCGAGGACGTTTTCACCCGCGAGTTTTCACCCGGACCCGCGGCGCAAACGCTCACACTCCGCACCCCTTCCCGCCCACAACCCACGCAGGTACCTCATCAAGCTCCCCGCCGCTGGTTCGGACAAGTACATCAAAGAGGACAAGGGCCCGGAGGCTGGCGACAGGTACAAAAAAGCGAAATACGGCGGCCCCGACTCCGACGACGAAGCCCCGGAGAAGCAGAGTGCACACGGAGGAAAGAAAGTCGGCGTCGCCGCGGTCATCGCCAACGCGCGCAGCGACGAGGACGTCCCTCCCAACTTTGACTTACTCGTCACGTTCGCCCTCGGGCTCCTCCGAGCGCTGCTCCGCAAGATGTCCGGTGAGAAGGGCGTGGGCGGCGGCGGCAAGGCGCTCGGCGAGAAACGCGAGTCTATCCTGGAAGGCGTCGTTCCCCTCGCGGTCAGGGCGCTGTCGTCGAGGCGGGGTTCAATTCCGCCGCTCGCGGTGCGATGCCTCGCGCAGCTGTCCACCATGAAGCTCGCCGCGTTCGACTCCTCCACCGGGGCGTTGGCCAGGCGGATCATGGCGCTGCTTCGCGAGTGCTCGTCCCCGAACGAGCAGCTCGCGCAGGACTGCCTGAAGCTGCTGAACAACCTGTTGAAGCGCCACACCGCGTTCACGCCGACGGATGCGCAGTTCAGGTTCATCATCACGTTCGCGTTCGGGGACCTGGAAGGGGACCACAGGGAGGAGCAGCGGTCCACGACGTTCTCGCTGATGCGGGCGGTGTTGGCGAGAAGGCCTTTACTCCCCGAGGTGTACGACTGCATGAAGACTGTTTCTTCGTTGGTGGTCAGGGCCAACGCTAAGGACGTCCGCGAGTTGTGCGCGCAGGCGTTGGTGCAGTTTTTGCTGGACTACCCGCTCGGCGAGCGGAGGCTGCAGCAGCACCTCGAAGCGTTGGCCGCTAACCTGGAGTACCAGCACGCGTCTGGGAGGCTGAGCGCCATGAATTGCCTGCGGGACGTGGTGGCTCGGTTCCCGGCGGAGGCGGTGGAGGCGCAGGCTACCTTTCTGTTCGTGCCCATGGTCGCGAGGCTCGGCGCGGACGAGGACGCCGCATGCCGCCGCGCCGCGGGGGAGGCGCTCACCACGCTGCTCAAGCGCGTCGCGGGCACGGGCGCGGGCCGCAAGCTCCTCGCGCTCGCCGTCGGGTGGTGCGCGGGGAGTGAGTCCGGATCTTCCGGCGCGACGTCGGATCCGAGGCTTCGACGCGCGGCGATGCAGACGCTCGGCCTGGCGGTGACCGCCGCGCCGAAGGATGCCGCGCGCGCGGTGGCCGTCGCGAGGCCCCACGTGGCCTCCGCGCTGCACGAACACGACCCGGAGAAGGGTGGCGACGACGACGACGACGACGCCACGGTCCGAGGGTGGCAGACGGCGTATTACGCCCTCTTACTCGTGGAGAAGGCGGCGGCGTCGTGCCCCAAGGCGCTCTCCGACCCCATCCCGGGTGCGACGGGAGACGACGACGGTACGATGGTTCCCGTTGGGAGGTTTGATGACCCGGATGCCGTGTGGTCCGGCGCGCAGGCGCTGCTGCTGCACAGGCACCAGTGGGTGCAACACGCGGCGGCTCGTGTCGTCGGTCACAGACTCGCGAGCCACGGTTCGCAGATGGCCTCCGCGCTCGCGTCCGGGACGGAGACGAACGGCCCGATCGACCTAGAGCGCGTGGCGAGGTGCTGCGTCGCGGTGTTGGAGCAAGGTACCGGCGGGGGTGCCGTGGAGATTGACGACGGCCTCGCGGAGCAGACGGTGAAGAACCTCACGTTCGCAACCGTCGTCTTGCTGCAAACCGCGACGAATGAGGCCACTCGCGAGGCGGACGCGGACGACGACGAGGACGACGCCGAGGGCGGCTCGGACAAAGACGAGGACACAGAAGAGAAGGAGGCGAGGCCGCCGTACCCTTGGCTGTTTCGCCGGATGGGTAAGGTTGGCGCGGGCGGAGTCGGAGCCGCGAGAGCCGCCGCGCTTCGATGGTCCGCCGCGACGGCGGCTTCGCTGGGATCGGATGGCTTCGCGAAGCTACCCGCGTGCGCGCCGGCGCTTCTACTCCCCGCGGTGCTGTGCGCGGACGTGGCGGTGAAGAACGTGGATGAGGCGCACAGGGACTTGGCGGCGGAGGCGCTCGAGGTGATGCGAGCCACGCTGCCCGCGGATGCATTCGGTAAAGCGTACGCCGCGGTGCAACGACGCATCACGGAGCGGCGCGATCAGAGACGGAAGATGAAGGCGCTCGAGGCGGTGACGGACCCGGAGAAGGCGGCTCGTGCGCGGCTTGTGAAGAACGGGAAACGTGCGGCGGCGAGGAAGCGTAAGATTCAGGAGTACCGCGGCGTCAAGGGGACGTCGCAGAGCACCAAGAAGAGAGCCCGCGAGGTCTGATGGATGGGCTCATCGGTAGACTACACGATTATTTATTCAAAGGAGAGAGCGTACAAGTACGAAACAGAGAGGCTTTGCTTTTTCATGGCTCCGTGCTTACAAAGACTAAAAGACTATGCACACACGGCGCTCCTCTCGTATCTTCGCGGTATGATACACAATGCCCGTTCATTGATGAGTGCATGCGTCGCGTCGCGCCGGGCCCTTGACCCATCCCGGCTGCGTCGGTGCGGCGCATTCTTATAAAACCCAGGGCGTCGAGCGACATCACCGGAGCTCCGCCGCCACCGTGCTTTTACACACGGTGACATCGAAACTCCGGGAGGCTCAGACGCGCTCGTCCTTTGCCGATGATTTAATCGGACTTCTTGGAGGACTTGTTGATGAGGGACTTGTGGATGTGGGGGATCACACCACCGCCGGCGATGGTCGCCTTGATGAGGGTGTCGAGCTCCTCGTCACCACGGATGGCGAGCTGAAGGTGGCGGGGGGTGATGCGCTTGACCTGAGGTGATCAGGGAGGGTGTGATTTAGACGTCAGCGATGGTGTCGATTGACGTGCGTGGGGTGTGTGGTGGATTGATTCGAGCCGGCTTCACATGGGGGTGAACGGCGCCGTCGGCGCGGGGATTGAAATTCAAACTCTGGCTGTCGCTTTTTCAAACGGCTGTGACCGTTGGATGGCACGACGGACGCCGGAGAGTCGGGTGGGTGGGCGGGCGATCAGGGACAAACGCGGGAAGATGCGCACCTTGAGATCCTTGGAGGCGTTGCCGGCGAGCTCGAGAACCTCGGCGGTGAGGTACTCTGTCGTGATTGGGATGGGGCGGGGTTCGAGGTCAGCGTCGAGGTTCGGTTTCTCGGGGGCTCGGGCGAGTTCCAAATTTCCCGATTTTCGAGCGGGCCGGGGAAAGGCGCTGCACGTGGGGGATGTACGCACCAAGGATGGCAGCGGAGTAGACGGCGGCGGTGGCGCCGACGCGGCCGCCGGAGGCAGCGCGGTTCTGTTGGTTGGAACGGGGATCGAGGGCGGGACGGAGGTCAGTGTCCGGTTCGCGAAAAGTAGCTGTTGGAGGTGGGCACACTAATCTTTTTCCCGAACCGCCGGCCGCGTCGTGAACGACGCCGCGGCGACGTCATCGCGCGATGCTCGGCGGTAAAACCCCCGCGCGTCGATGGATAGCATCATCGATGCATCCGATTAGCGGGGTATCGGCGATATCGGGCTTGGTCGGGGGCGGATACGGGGCGGTTTCGGGTCGCACCTTGAGGAAGCGGTGGATGCGTCCGACGGGGAACTGAAGGCCCGCCTTGACGGAGCGGGAGGTGGGCTTCTTCTTGTCGCCGCCCTTCATGGTGCCCTTGGCACCCTTGCCGGAGAGGCCCTTACCGGAGAGGCCCTTAGCGCCCTTGCCAGACATGTTTATGTATGTGTTGGTGGTGGTACGGTGAGCGTTGCTCGGTGTATTGTGCGGAGCCGGGGTCGACGAATGGGGTCTTGTCTGTTTTTTCGAGCTGTGTTTCGAATTTCGAAGTTATACGGGCAGAATAGACGGTGAACGACGAGTCAGGCACCCGCGAAGTTTTTGAATTTGATTGGTCGCGTGGCCGTTCGCCTCTGCCTGCGAAATTCGAAACACGCGAAAAACAAGCAACGGTCAACTCGATCGAGCTCTTCGTTTTCCGGCACTTGATTTTGGATCTCCCACCGAAGCAGAGCCTCAACACACACCGCGACGACCAAGATGGCGGTGAAGATGCTGAGGCGCATCACGCAGGAGACCTTCGACGAGTGCGTCCAGGGCAACATCGACGACTTCGAGATGGAGCCCGACGAGGCGGTCGAGGAGGCGGTGAAGGAGTTCGAGCTCCAGGGCGTGGACATCTCCCAGATCGACAAGAGTTACGCGGGGCCCGACGGCAGGGGCGAGCACCCGGCGGCGTCGGCGGCGAAGGAACACGCCACCGCGGTGGAGACGAGCGCGGCGAACATCGAGGAGACCGCGAAGAAGCTGCGCGAGTGCATCTCGGGCGAGGGCGCCGTCCCGGGGTGGGGATCCGCGTGCGTCAACGCGGGTGCCGTGCAGGCGTGCTGGCGACGATGCGAACAAACGGTGACCGGCCCGGACGTCTCCACCGACGTCGTGACCGACGCGATGACGACGCTCGCGGCGGTGCTGGGATGCGACGAAGCGCGAGACACATTCGTGGGACTCCGCCATCCCATGAAGTTCGTCACCGAGCACTGGCCCGCATGCGTTCAATCGCATCCAACATCCGTCGCGTCCATGTGCCAAGTCGTAGCCGCCGCGGCGACCAAGAACGAGGCGGCCAAGGGTGCATTCATCAAAGCCGGCGTGGAGGTTCCCCTCGTCGCCGTGTTCCAGACGCCCGAATCAAACGGTGAGGTCCTACGGGCCGCGTGCGCCGCGGTCAAGGCGTTGACCACCGGGGACGATCCGAGGGAACCGGCGAGCGGCGCGTTTACGCACTCGAGAGCCTTCGCTAAAGCCGGCGCGGCGTCCGCTCTGTGCGCGTCGCTCAAGCGCGTGGACGCCAAGGAGGACGCGCACCTGTGCGCCTCCCTCGCCTCCGCGCTCAAGCACACCGCGGTGAACGACGACATCTGTAAAGAGACGGCGGAGCACGGCGGCGTCGCCCGGGCGCTGGAACTTTTGTCCACCGACGCCATCGCCGCCGGCGACGCGAGGCTCGCCAAGGCGTGCGCGGCGTGCCTGCGCCAGCTCGCCGGGTCCGACAGCAACAAGTCGCTCGTCGTCAACGCCGGCGGGCTCGCCGTGCTCGTACACGTCGTCAACGTCTTCGGCGCGAGAGCGTCGGATTCGAGCTGCGCCGACGTGGACGTCGCCAAGTACAGGTCGGTGCAAGAGCAGTGCGTGGGTTGCCTCGCCGCCTTGCTCTTGAAGAACCCGGAAGGTGCCGCGCGGTGCGGCGCGGAGGGCGTGTTCGAGCCGGTCGTCGACGCCATGTCCAAGGCGAGGACACACGCGGGCGTGCAGCGCCAGTGCGCCATGTTCCTTCGCAACGCGGTGGTCCGCAACCCCGAGAACGTCCCGCTCGTGTTATTGAACACCGACGCGGAGGCGCTGCTGCGGCTCAGTAAGAAGAACCACCCGCGGGAGTGCGTCGACGTGGCGTCCGCGGCGATGAGGGACCTCGGGTGCGAGAACTACAACGAGGGATGGACGCCCACGACCGCGGTCATGGGAGCCGACGGGGTGGTGCGGACACCAGAGGAGCTCGGGGACGAACCCGAAGGGTGCGTCAACGGCCCAATCCCGGAGTGATCGGTCTTCACGTAGCGTTCAAAAGTGATGCCGAGTCCGTAGTGTTCAGGGTTATCTAGATCTTTTTTGATATCAACTCAATGTTTCCCGGGACACTTAACACTTACTAAGTCTCAGCCTTCACGCCGCCCGTCGCGTTAGAGGAAGTAGTCCGGGAGCTTGTGCTGCGCCCTTCGCACATCCGGGTTGACCGCCCTGCGAAACTGATCAAACTGGAGGAAATCCCTGTTCATGCCCTCGTCAACCTCCATGATCGCCGCCTGGTTCCCGCACCTGTAGCAGTAGTTCGGCGCGCTAAACACCGTCACCACCGCCTGATCGTGCGCCCACTCGTAACCGTCCTGCACCAGCTGGTGCGCCCTGGCGATCATCTTCAGCCCGTTGCTGTGGTTGAACTGCTCGGAGATGTCCTGACCAAACGTGTAACCCGCGCCCCTGGGCGAGATACCCCAGCCGCACCGGTCGTCAGGGTCGGACCACAGCAAGTCACACATCGGTCCCTCGTGCGGCACCTCCTGCGTCCGCGAGAGCTCCCGAATGTGCTCCAGCGTGTCCAGCGAAGGACTCAGGCCCCCGTGCGGGCAGAAGATCTCATTTTCGACGACAGCCGCGAGGGGCAGATGGTCGAACATGTCCGTGATGTACTTCCACACGTTCGCGTTGCCGTACTTGCGCAGGCACTCGTCGTAGAAGCCGTACACCTGCGTGATCTGCCGGCTCTCGTGGTTACCGCGGAGAAGCGTGACGCGGTCGGGCCATCGCGCCTTCATCGCGATGACGGTGCAAACCGTCTCCACAGAGTCGTACCCTCGATCGACGTAGTCGCCTAGGAAGAGGTAGTTGGTCTCCGGCGCCCTGCCGCCAATCTGGAACAGCTCCACCAGGTCCGCGAACTGCCCATGGATGTCTCCAACCTGTTGACGTGGATGACGCGTGGGTGATCGGAATGTCAGGGGTTGAAAGGACAGCTGGACGGGAAATGAAATGCGTGTGTGAATTGATTAGGTTCTCGGGCACGCACCACGGTGACCGGGGCGCGTACGGGCACGACGTTCTCCTCCTTGCTGAGCACCTCCTTCGTCTTCTCGCAGATCTCCCTCACCTCATCCTCCGGGATGATCACTCCACTCAGCAGCTGCTCGATCTGTCGTGAACGGGGACGGAGGGGGGCGGGTCAGCGGGTCGGCCGGGGCGCACGTGAGCTGGCGAAAAGATGACTGCTCGGCCGTGTGCGACGTGAGACGTTGAAGGGTCGGGTGGCCACGGCGCGGTGGGTTGGGCGCATTGAGGCGCGTGGCGGTGCGTGATGAACGCACCTGGGAGTCCAGCTGTGAGTACGGGTTATTCAGAAGCCCCGCCATGGCTGTGAGTGTGGATGCCGTCCCACCACCCGCGACGCCCCGCGGTCTCCACCCTCGTCAACGGGCTTCTTTCCTCCAAGGCTGGTCGAACACCACCCTCCGCGGCGGTACTCTCCGGTCGAGTCGCGGGCACTACCTCGCGCCGCCGCCGGTCGGTATGAGTCGCGTCGGCTCGTTCGCCTCGCGCTCGGTCCTTTCCGCTGGTTCCGCCCGAACCCGCGCGCGTGCACGTGTGAGATCGCGCCCCCCCGGCGACCGTCAGGAGCTCTCGTGTCTAACCACTGTCTCGCGGCAGTCTGAGCGAAACTTCACAGCTTCACTCATCACGTCTCAAGTCAAGGCGTCAACTTTTTGTTTTCGAGTGGCGCAATCGCGCCCGGAGACGACGCGCGCCGGCTCCCTCGACGCCCACAGAGCCCCGCGCGGCACACCGGACGTTCCTTTACCGACTAAAGAAGGCATCGAGTCATGATCCCCACGGTCAGCACGCTCGTGAAGTACGATGCGGCTCAGTCGGTGCGTGCACCCATCGAAGCGGCAAATCCGCTGCCTGCGCCTGGACCTCTTCGCAGATGCCGGATTGCCACCCCGCCCTCCGGTCCCCGCGCCCCTTCACGCCACGCGATCGATCGCTGACGCGTCACCCCGATCCCCCGACCGCAGATCACCACCACGAACGACAAGCGCGCGACCATGAGCATGGGAACGATGAAGGTGCGTCTCGCGTCGCCCCGTGGACCCGCGCCGAGGGGCGGAGGTCGCCTAAATTTGGCTCATTTCGCCCACCCCCGAATCGCCACCCGCGACCCCGCGCGTCACCGCCCCGCGTCTCGAACGCTGACCGATTGTCCTCCCCTTCCGCTCACCGACGTAACAACAGAAGGGCACGCTCGCACCCATCGAGGGCGCCAAGACGGGCGGCTCCCAGACCGAGGACATCCTCAACTCCATCCTGCCCCCGCGCTCGCACGAAGCCGACGGCA
>Ga0206682_10005346_pt1 | contig 10144 bp, 9 predicted proteins | sample M240m12015metaG_FD_155444 | JGI IMG/M metagenome (GOLD analysis project Ga0206682, IMG submission 155444) | Ammonia-oxidizing marine archaeal communities from Monterey Bay, California, United States - M2 40m 12015 | ecosystem: Environmental > Aquatic > Marine > Intertidal zone | place: USA... | reverse complement strand
GATCCATATCGTGAATACTTTTTCCAGCATCTTGTTCTAAATGTAATCTTTCAATTCCAACTTCTTTTTGTCCATTAGGCATATCAAGAGTAACTGTTCCCTCACCTACTATTGGGTATTTAAATTGAGAAATTTGATATCCTTGAGGAAGATCAGCATAAAAATAATTTTTTCTGTCAAAAACTGATTTGTTATTAATTTGAGCTCTTAAACCTATTCCTGTTTTAATTGCTTGTTTCACACAGTATTCATTTATTACAGGTAACATTCCAGGAAAAGCAGCATCAACTAAACTTACTTGAGTATTTGGCTCTGCTCCAAATTTTGTTGAGGAAGATGAAAATAACTTTGAATTAGATGTAACTTGTGCATGAACTTCAAGACCAATGACTACCTCATAAACGTTATCATACCTTTCAATTAAATATTCAGAATTATCTTTAGACACTATTTAATCCACCAATCAGTAATTTTATTTTTAAAGTTAATCTTCTCTTCCATTGCATACGCCAAGTTTAATACTTCTTGTTCTTTAAATGCTTTACCAATTATTTGTAAACCCAAAGGATATCCTGTAGCATCATGACCTGCTGGGATAGATATTGCAGGTAGTCCAGCTAAATTGACAGGTACAGTGAAAATATCATTCAAATACATTGAAACTGGGTCATTTTTTTTTTCGCCAATTTTAAATGCTGAACTAGGTGTTGAAGGAGTTAAAATAGCATCTACTTTTTTGTAAGCTTCATCAAAATCATTTTTAATTAATTTTCTAACTTTTTGCGCTTTCAAATAGTAAGCATCGTAATATCCTGAGGACAAAACGTAAGTACCAATCATTATTCTTCTTTGCACTTCAGGACCGAAACCTTCTGATCTTGTTTTTTCATACATATCTATTAAATTTTCACCCTTAGCTCTAAATCCATATTTAACTCCATCATAACGTGCTAAATTTGACGAAGCTTCTGCAGGAGCAACTATGTAGTATGTGGGTAAAGCGTAACCAGTGTTAGGTAATGAAATATCGATTATCTCTGCTCCACAATCTTTTGCATATTCAATTCCTTTTTTCCATAACTCTTCAATTTCTTTTGGCATACCCTCTACCCTATACTCTTTGGGTATACCTATTTTTTTTCCCTTAATATCTCTCGTTAAGTTTTTACTATATTGATCTCTTTTAAAATCAATTGAAGTTGAGTCTTTATTATCATAAGTGCTAATTACCTCTTGTAACAAAGCACAGTCCTCAACATTATGTGACATTGGTCCTGCTTGATCTAGTGAGGATGCAAAAGCAACAATTCCATATCTTGAACAACTTCCATAAGTAGGTTTTAAACCTACTGTTCCAGTAAATGATGCTGGTTGTCTAATTGATCCACCTGTATCAGTTCCTATTGTGATCGGAGTTAATTGTCCACTGACAGCAGCAGCTGAGCCACCAGATGATCCGCCTGGTACTAATCCTTTGTCAATTGGGTTTTGTACATTTCCATAAAAGCTTGTTTCGTTTGAGGATCCCATGGCAAATTCATCGCAGTTTAATTTACCAAGTAGTATAGCTCCTTCATTCCATATGTTTTGAGTAACAGTAGACTCGTATGTAGGAATAAAATTTTCAAGAATTTTACTACCTGCTGTAGTTCTAATATCTTTAGTACAAAAAAGATCCTTTACAGCCATTGGTATTCCTGGAAGTTTTAAATCAAGGTTTGGTTTTTCATCAAACTTTTTTGCCTTATCAATCGCATTTGAAAAATCTTCTGTGATGTAAGAATTCAATTCTTTTGATTTTTCAGAACGATTAACAAAAGCTGTTGTAACTTCTTCAGATGATAGTTTTTTTTCTTTAATATTTTTAACTAATGAAGATAATGATTGAGAGGTAATATCAGACATTATTCAACAACCTTCGGAACAACAAAAAAATCTTCGTTATCTTCAGGTGAATTTTTTATGATTTGTTCTCTTATATTTTGATTTTTAACCTCATCAGATCTAAATTTTAAAGTTGTTTCCGCTACAGATGTTAATGGTTCGACTTTGTCAGTATTTAATTCATTTAATTTTTCAATAAATTTGAAAATTGAGTTTAAATCATCAGCAAGTTTTTCAGCTTTTTGTTCGTCAACTGAAATTCTTGATAGTTTTGAAATATGTTTTATTGTTTTAAGATCGATGCTCATATGGTATTTAAATATGTCGCAAACTATCACTTTAGTTTAAAATATACAATATGATCGCTATTGAAGATTTTAAAAAAAAACAGTCTGAGCCCTCTAGATTGATTGGATTGGATCTTGGCTCTAAAAGAATTGGTGTATCTATATGTGATGAAAGGCAATCAATTGCCACGCCTTTTAAAACAATTAATAAAACAAATACAAATGAGTTAATTGGTCATTTACGAGACATAATTAACGAATATAACATCAAAGGGATTATAATTGGAAACCCTATTAATATGGATGGCTCATTGGGTAGATCAGCTCAATCTGTAAATGATGTGTCAAATAATATAGATCGATCAATTGATATAGATGTTTGTCTATGGGATGAAAGATTATCAACTGTTGGTGCATTTAATTTATCTAGTCAGCTTGATGTAAATGTAAGCAAAAGAGAAAAGAATATTGATCAAAATGCTGCAGCATTCATTTTACAAGGTGCAATAGATTTTTTGAATAATTAATACTTGCCATATTAGCTCTTTATAGTTATAGAGTTAATTTTAATGGCAACTAAAACAAACAAAGCTATTAAAATCACCCAAAAACACTTACTAGGTATCCAAGATTTATCAATTAATGATGTAAATTTAATTTTAGATGAGTCTCAAACCTTCATAAAACTCAATCAGAGTAAAAACAAAAGATTAAATGTATTAACTGGTAAGACCCAGATTAATCTATTCTTTGAGCCCTCAACAAGAACACAAAGCTCATTTGAATTAGCAGGTAAAAGATTAGGTGCAGATGTAATGTCAATGAATATGAGCAACTCTGCCATAAAAAAAGGTGAAACATTAATCGATACTGCGATGACGTTAAATGCGATGCACCCTGATATAATTGTAATCAGACACCAAGACTCAGGAGCATGTAACTTATTATCTCAAAAAGTAAATTGTGCAGTTTTAAATGCTGGTGACGGTAGAAGAGAGCATCCTACTCAAGCTCTTCTCGATGCTTTAACAATTATCAATCGTAAAAATAAAATTGAAGGTTTAAAAATTGCAATATGTGGAGACATACTTCATTCAAGAGTTGCTAGATCAAATATTTATTTATTAACAATGCTTGGTGCTGAAGTAAATATTGTTGCACCAACAAACTTAATGCCTAAAGAAATAGAAAAGTTTGGTGTTAATACTTTCACAGATATGAATAAAGGACTTAAAGATTGCGACATAGTAATGATGTTAAGATTACAAAATGAAAGAATGACAGGTTCGTTTTTATCATCTAATCGTGAATACTATGAATATTATGGTTTAACTCCTGACAAGCTTGATCATGCAAAACCAGATGCAATTATAATGCATCCTGGGCCTATGAACAGGGGTATTGAGATTGATACAAGATTAGCTGACGATATTAATAAAAGTGTAATTAAAGAACAAGTTGAACTTGGAGTTGCCGTAAGAATGGCATGTTTAAAAATTTTTTGTAATTAAATGAAAAAGCAATACTTTATAAATGCAAACATAATTGACCCTTACAATTCATTAAATGAAAATGGAGGCTTAATTGTTGGTGAAGATGGTAAAATTGAAGCCATAGGAAAAAAAGTAAATACAAATAACCTGCCTACAAGAGAAAAACCAATTGATTTAAAAGGAAAATACGTATTTCCTGGTTTGGTGGACATGAGAGTTTTTGTAGGTGAGCCTGGGTATGAATATAAAGAAAATTTTAGAACTTTAAGTAATGCAGCATTATCAGGTGGTGTAACTTCTGTTGTTACAATGCCTAACACAAACCCGATAATAGACAATGTATCTATAGTAGATTTTTTAAAAAGAAGAGGAAGAGACAAGTCAAAAATAAATATTTTTCCATCTGCATCCTTAACTCAAAATATTGAAGGCACAAACATGACAGAATTTGGTCTGTTAGCAAGCAAAGGCATAATCGGTTTTACAGATGGTGTAAAAACTATTCAAAATACAAGTTTAATGTCTAAAATTATGAATTCAGCTAAAGATTTAGGATGTTTAATAATGCAACATGCTGAGGATTACCACTTATCAAAAAATGGTATGATTAACACAGGTATAATAGCAACCAAATTAGGATTACCGGGAATACCGGACATTGCTGAAAGAATTATAATTGAAAGAGATCTTACTCTACTCGAAAAAACAAAATGCAGATATCACATCTCACAAATTTCATCTGCAAAATCAGTTGATATTATTAAGCAAAGGAAAAACGATATTAAATTTACTTGTGGCGTATCAATAAACAATCTCTCTTTAAATGAAAATGATATTGGTGATTTCAAAACATTTTTAAAATTATCTCCCCCTTTAAGAAAGGAAGAGGACAGAGAAGTTCTTGTTCAGGGACTAAAAGACAATACTATAGATGTAATTGTTTCAGATCACAAACCAGAAGATGAAGAGTCAAAAAGACTAACATTCTCTCAAGCTGCAACTGGAGCATCAGGTATAGAAACCCTTTTATCTTTAAGTCTAGAGTTATATCATAATGGTTCTGTTAAACTTGAGACTATAATTAAAGCTTTAACTTGTAACCCTGCAAAAATACTAAATATCGATAAGGGCAATCTTTCCATCGGTAATGATGCTGATTTTTGTATAGTTGATTTAAATAAACCATGGATTGTAAAAAAAGAAAATTTAATTTCAAAATCTAAAAACACATCAATTGAAGACAAAAGACTTCAAGGTAAAGTGACTAATACATTTGTAAAAGGTAAGGAATTATTTAAGATATAATAATGGAAAATTTTGCAATAGGTGCAGTTTCATACCTTATGGGCTCTATTCCATTTGGTTTTATTTTAACAAAACTTTTTTTAAAAAAAGACATTAGAGATATAGGCTCAGGTAATATTGGTGCTACAAATGCATTAAGAACTGGAAATAAACTAATAGGATACACAACTCTTATTTTGGATATTTCTAAAGCTATTATTCCAGTAATTTATACTAAGATATATTTTCCAGAATTATTATTCGTTGCTTCATTATGTGCATTTTTAGGTCATGTATTTCCAATTTGGCTTAAGTTTAAAGGTGGTAAAGGTGTTGCTACCTATGTTGGAATTCTTTTTTCTATAAATATTTTATTTGGACTAATCTTTGTTGTGTCATGGATAATTACATTTTTATCCAGCAAATATTCATCTTTATCATCATTAATTGGATCTTTATCTGTGCCAGCTTATTTATTAATTACAGGACAAAATAATAATGTAATATTTTTTATAATAATGTTTGTTTTGATTTTTTACACTCATAGAGAAAATGTTAAACGACTGAAAAACAAAGAAGAAAGTAAGACCAATATTTATTAATTTGACTATCAAACTCTTTTGAGTAGTTTGTTTAATTATGAATCTAGTAATAGTTGAAAGTCCTGCTAAAGCAAAAACGATCAACAAATATTTAGGCGATAACTATACTGTTTTAGCAAGTTATGGTCATATCAGAGATTTACCATCTAAAAATGGTTCAGTAGATCCAGATCAAAATTTTAAAATGGAATGGGAAGTTGATAGTTTTTCAAAAAAATATTTAAAAGAAATTACTGATGCAGCAAAAGACTCTTCTAAAATTATTCTAGCAACTGACCCTGATCGTGAGGGAGAAGCTATAGCATGGCATGTAAAAGAATATTTAAACGAAAAAAAACTTCTAAAGGATAAGGAGGTTGAAAGAGTTGTATTTAACGAAATTACTAAAAAAGCTGTAACTCATGGTATTGAAAATCCAAGACAAATTGAGCCCCTATTAGTAGACGCATACATGGCAAGAAGAGCTTTGGATTATTTAGTTGGTTTTAACATCTCACCCATTTTATGGACAAAATTACCAGGATCAAAATCGGCAGGTAGAGTTCAATCAGTAGCCTTAAAACTTATCACAGAAAGAGAGCATGAAATTGAGTCTTTCAATCCAGATGAATTTTGGACTTTAACGGTAAATTTTCAAGACAATAGAAAACAATCAATAAACGCAAGTATCACTCAGCTAGATGGAAAAAAAATTGAAAAATTTTCATTTAAAAATAAAGTTGAAATAGATGTAGCGATTAAAAATATCAAAGATAAGGAATTTATTATAAGCGATATTTCATCAAAAATTATTAATAGAAATCCTTCAGGTCCTTTTACAACTTCGACATTGCAACAAGTTGCATCAAGCAGATTAGGTTTTGGAGCTTCAAGAACAATGCAAATAGCTCAAAGATTGTACCAGGGTATTGAGATAGATGGTGAAACTATAGGGTTAATTACTTATATGAGAACTGATGGTACAAACTTATCTGCTGATGCCATTTCTGATTTTAGAAAATATATTAAAAATGAGTATGGCAAAGAATATCTTCCTGAAAATCCTTTAAATTATTCTGGAAAAAAAGCTAAGAATGCCCAAGAAGCACACGAGGCTATTAGACCAACTGATGTTGAAAGGTCACCTGAGTCTGTTAAAAAGTATTTGAGTGCTGATCAACAAAAACTATATAATTTAATTTGGGGAAGAGCACTAGCATCACAAATGGAGACTGCCAAATTCGACAGAAGCACAATAACAATTTCCTCAAAAGATGAGAATACCATATGTAAATCTAGTGGTTCTGTCTTAAAATTTGATGGTTATTTAAAAGTTTTTCCAAGCCCTAGTAAGGATGATGACGAAACATTGCTTCCAGAAATGTCAAAAGGACCAATTAATATTGAGTCTCTTTTGGACGAGCAACATTTTACGCAACCACCACCAAGATACTCGGAAGCAAGTTTAGTAAAAAAGTTAGAAGAATTAGGTATAGGACGACCATCGACTTACGCAAGTATCATTTCAACTATAGCAAATCGAGGATATGCTGAGATTTTAAATAAACGATTTTTTCCTACAGATAGAGGAAAATTAATTTCTGCATTTCTAGAAAAATTATTTTCTAAATATGTGGATTATAATTTTACAGCTAGTTTAGAAGATCAATTAGATGAAATTACAACTGGTAAAGAAAGTTGGATAAGAGTTCTAGAATTGTTTTGGAAGGATTTTAATAACAATGTTTCTGAGGTAAAAGAAAAGAGAACTAGAGAAGTTTTAGATTTACTAAATGACAGTTTAGGTGCTTTAATTTTTGACAAAGATACAGATGGTAAAGTTGTCAGAAAATGTCAATTATGTAACGATGGATCATTAAGTTTAAAAAATAGTTTTAGAGGTGGTGCCTTTATAGGATGTTCTAATTATCCTGAATGTAAATTCACAAGACCTTTATCTAAAGCTAAAGCTGCAGCTCAAGCACAACTAGCAGAACCAAAATTTATTGGAAAACATGAAAATGGTAATGATATATATTTAAAAAATGGAAGATTTGGCCCTTATCTTCAGTATGAAAAAATATTAGAGGAAATACCTGAGGAAAAAACTATTAAAAAAAAGAAGAAAAAGAAAAAACCTAAATCTGATGTAAATGAACTTTTAAAAAATGTTTCTATACCAAAAGGTTTAGAGTTAGAAAGTATTGATTTAGAAAAGGCACAATTTTTATGTTCTTTACCAAAATCTTTAGGAATAAACCCTGAAAACCAAAAAGATATTACTTTAAATACAGGAAGATTTGGCCCCTACTTAAAATGTGACAATAAATCAGCAAGAATTGAAAATATAGAGGAGATATTTTCTATAGGTTTAAATAGAGCAATAACGATGATTGCAGAAGCTAAACCAGGAAGAATGTCTTCGTCAATTATAAAAGATCTCGGTGAACATCCGGAAGATAAAAAGCCTGTAAGAGTTATGAAAGGTCAATATGGACCATATATTAAATACAAGTCATTAAATGCAACAATCCCAGAAGAAAAAGACCCCACAGAACTTACAATGGAGGAGGCTTTAATTTTAATTGAGAAAAGAAAAGAATACGATAAAACTAAAAAAAAAAAGAAAAAGAAAAAAGGTAAATAATGAATTTTGATGACAAAATTAAAGAATTAAAAATTGAATTGCCAGAAGCTAAGGCGCCTGTTGGATCTTATGTAGCTACGAAAATAGTAGGAAAATTGCTATATGTATCAGGACAAATATCTATTGACGAAAAAGGAGTTCTTATAAAAGGTAAAGTTGGCAGAGATTTAAATACAGATGAAGCTTATAAAGCAGCTGAAAGATGTGGATTAAGTATTGTTGCTCAAGTTAAAAAAGCATGTAATGGTGATCTTTCTAAAGTGAAATCTTGTATCAAATTAACTGGCTTTGTAAATTCAACAGAAGATTATATAGAACAACCTAAAGTAATTAATGGAGCTTCAGATTTAGTTGCATCAATTTTTGGGGATGCTGGAATGCACACAAGAGCGGCCGTTTCCACCAATAGCTTACCACTAGGTGTTTCTGTTGAAGTTGATGCTATTTTTGAAATAAATTAAATTTTATCTTCCAATACCAAAATACTTAAATCCCTGGCCTTTAATTTTATCTGGAGAATATAAATTTCTCATATCATAAATCTTAAGTTTTTTTGTTTTAGATAACTTTTTAAAATTAATAGATTTAAAATCATTCCATTCTGTGTGAAGTATTACTAAATCTGACTCTTTTACCGCATGATTAATTGAATTTGAGAAAGTAACATTTTTGATTTTTTGAAATTCTTTCTTAAACCCTGTTGGATCATAATATCTTATCTTTGCTCCATTTTTAGAGAGGTAAGGTATCATTTCTAAGCTTGATGAGTCTCTCATGTCATCTGTATTAGCTTTAAATGTAACGCCTAAGAAACAAATTTTTTTGTTCTTAATTTTTTTATTAAGTATTTCACTTACTTTTTTAAGTAACAATTTAGATCTTAATGAGTTTGATTTTATAACGCTTTTAATAACAGATAGGTCAGTTTTAAACTTGTCAGCTGTATTAATAATTGCTTTTGTATCCTTGGGAAAACAAGAGCCACCATAAGCAGGACCAGCTCTTAAAAAACGACTGCCTATTCTTTTATCTAGCCCAATACCTATTGAAACATCTTCCACATCAACACCTGTTTTTTCACATAAATTAGCAATTTCATTAATAAAGGTAATTTTTGTAGCTAAAAATGCATTTGATGAATATTTAATTAGTTCTGCTGCTCTTCTATTTGTTGAAATAAATTTAGCTCCTTTTGAAATTAATGGAGCATAAAGATTTCTTAAAATATTTTTAGATTTTTTATCATTTGAACCAACTACTATTCTGTCAGGGTAAATAAAGTCTCTTATAGCCTCACCTTCTCTTAAAAATTCAGGATTGGATACAATTGAAAACTTATTTTTAATAACTTTCTTTTTAAATATTTTTTCAATTTCATCACCTGTTGTTACTGGAACTGTAGATTTTGTAATAATGATTTTAAATTTATTAATACATTTTGATATTTCTTTAGATACTGAATATATTTGGGTAAGATCTGCTCCATTACTATTTTTTTTAGTTGGCGTTCCAACACATATAAAAATAATATCTGATTTTTTTATTGAATCTTTTAAATCTGTTGAAAACTTTAATTTTTTATTCTTATAATTTTTAATAACTAGTTCTTCTAGTCCCGGTTCAAAAATTGGAATTTTACCTTTTTTTAGATCATCTATCTTATTTTCATCTTTATCAACACATATAACATCGTTGCCAAGATCAGAAAAACATACACCACTTACCAAACCAACATAACCTGTCCCTATCATGCATAATTTCATAATTTTGAAATCTCCTTTGATGAATCGATATATCCTTTTAGGGTTCCACAATCTAAATATTTACCTAAAAAATTATGTGCTACAAATTTTTCATTTTCATTGATTAATGATTGAATGGCATCAGTAATATGAATCTCACCACCTTTACCAGTTTTCATGTTTAATAATTTTGAAAAAATTGATTTAGGCAAAATATATCGACCTA